>Ga0209499_1000014_pt1 | contig 155930 bp, 213 predicted proteins | sample C_130208_EF_Meta_FD_187306 | JGI IMG/M metagenome (GOLD analysis project Ga0209499, IMG submission 187306) | Freshwater microbial communities from Lake Croche, Canada to study carbon cycling - C_130208_EF_MetaG (SPAdes) (version 2) | ecosystem: Environmental > Aquatic > Freshwater > Lake...
CACGGGTTCGAACCCCGTTATCCGCTCCAATGTCGGTGAAGTGTTATGGTAGCACGGCGGTCTCCAAAACCGCAAGCCAGAGTTCGACTCTCTGCACCCTCGCCAAATTATGCCCGGTTAGCTCAGAGGTAGAGCGCTTCCTTTACACGGAAGATGTCATCTGTTCGATCCAGATACTGGGTACCATTCAAGGAGGTTGTTATATGTCAATGCGTCAAGCGTCAAGGTTGTTTTAACTTACTGGTATGATATTCGAAAGACTATCCCAGTAGATTGGAACAACAAAGAGTCTATAAACCGCTTCAAAGAAGCAAGTGATAAATATGCTAAGACCTGGTCGAAACTGAGTAGTGAAGATCAAGGATTAGTATGCGAATATATCTCAGGGGTATTGTAATGATTACAGTAAAGTATAAAGATTTGACTGCAACATATGATGAACAGACCGCAAAAGATTTAAAAGATGCACACGGTATAGACATTGAAAAAGAGTTGTTAGAAACTATGAAATGTCTATACAAAGAACAAAAAGAATAATGCCTCGGTGGTGAAATGGTAAACACACCGGTCTTAGAAGCCGTAAGCTGAGAGTTCGAGTCTCTCCCGGGGCACCAATAAATAGGAGGACTATATGCGTGATCGTGCGTTTCGTCGTTTCCAGGAAATCAAAAAGAAGAAATGGGTCGTTAAGATCTTTTCTCGATGGCGACCTCTTGATGAATCTTCGATAGGACAATTAGCGCATACTCCACACAATTGTTCTTGTCATATGTGCGGTAATCCTCGCAAGCACTGGAAAAACAAGACGATGCAAGAAAAACGCATCGACCAATACGAATACGAATAACGCTGCTATCGTCTAGTGGTAATACACATCCTTGGTACGGATGAGATGGAAGTTCGATTCTTCCTAGCAGCACCAATTTGGGTCTAGAGCATGAACGGTGTATGCAGTCGCCTCTAAAACGAACAATCTGGGCTCGAGTCCCAGTAGGCCCACCAACATTAACATGGAGAACTACAATGAGCGATAACTCGTAGATTACTGGTCCACCCTAAATTGAACTTTCAGTATAAACAACTTGAAATCAATTTAGGAGAATAAAATGTCTGTAGAACTTAAAGTAAAATCTAAACACCTTTCTGAAGAAGCTCGTATCATTCGTTTTGAAGAGCGTAAACAACTCAAACAATATCAGTGGGGATTGAAACAATGGCATGCTGCTGGAAACAACGGTATGTATCCTCGTTGGGATGATAAAGCGTTCGGTGATTACTATTCATTAAAACATCACCGTACATGGGATGTTCGCAATGAGAATCGTGCCACGTTTCTTGCTCGTGCTTACATTGCTGGTGTGCCTTATGCATCAGTCGAACAAAAGCGTAAGCCTGAAAAAGAGAGTTACTTCCAGGTAATGGTCTTGCCCCGTGTATGGGCTATGGTTATCAAGTATGGTAAGTGCGAAGACAGCGATAGGGTCTGGGATCGTCAAAAAGGTAAATACGAAGCAACTGCTGTTTTAAAACAAAAAATTCAGCAATGGGCAACATTGCCTGCATAAATAAAACGAAGGTTTGCCAGTTTCCTTAATAACTGGACCATATTCATGCGGGTGTAGCTCAGCGGTAGAGCGCTATCCTTCCAAGTTAGATGTCGTGGGTTCGACCCCCATCTCCCGCTCCAATATGCTGTCATAGCTCATCCGGTAGAGCAGTTGCCTTGTAAGCATCAGGTGCGGGGTTCAAGTCCTCGTGGCAGCACCATTTAAACACATAAATAATTCAAAAGGAGTTATTTTATGCTGTCATTTTCTACCTTCCTAAATGAACATATCTTGTCTATCGGATTCAACAAAGCCCATGAAGGTTTGCGTGAAAAACATAGACAAGAAATTCACGACATGATCCGTAAGTCATATGAATCTGAAAATGGCTACGGCGGGCACGCTTCAGGATCAGAAGATGAATCTAAAGAAATCCATGACGCTATATCTAAATCTAATATCAAAGCGGTAAGACGCGATGGTAAAATTACGGCGGTCAACTTGTATAAGGATCAGCATGGACGCAAGTCAATTGCATCTGCACAAAATGGCACACCACAAGGTAAGAAAGATTGGTATAAGTTAAAACATGAAGATCATACTCAGAAAAGAGCTTGGGGTGAAGTCTCGCATAAAGTCCTACACATCCAAAATAAAATGGGTGTACCAAAGATACCTTCTTCGAGAGCTAAAGAATTACTTGGAAAAGATGTGACACCTACACCCGGTGACGAGCATGAATATTCACGCAAAATTGGCAAAGAAGTTTATCAAAAAACTATGATGGGTCACCCAAAAACCTCTTGACATCTTTTGCAATTAATCGTATATTCATTATGAAGGAGTGATAAACATGAAGAAGATTGTAGTATACTTTCACGGATATGGTTCGTCGGCACAGACTGACAAGGTTCAACAATTGCGTGACGCTGAAATTGAAACCTATTCGTGGGACATTAATGTAGATCCTGATGTGTCAATTGAAGTCTTGATGAAAAATATTGATGACATGTTGATGGATGAGATGCACGAACCTGCTCGTGTCTTTTTCGTAGGCACTTCACTCGGTGCGTGGTATGCTTCTTTGTTGGGTAATCTTTATGGTATCAAAACTATTCTGATCAATCCATCATACAATCCTAAAGAATCGCTTGCAAAGTATGGTGTTGATCGTAGTATCCTTGAGAACTATATGATCGGTGTTGACTTTGATCCTACTCAAAAAGTATTCATCGGGACTGCAGACGAAGTAATCGACTTCAGCGATGTTGACTTTAACGGTGCAGATATAACTTATATTGAAGGTGGCGATCATCGGTTCAATAAAGAGTTTCATCATGTGATTAACTATATTAAGGATTTTAAATGAAGATAGGATTTACTTGTTCAACCTTTGATTTGTTTCATGCAGGTCATGTTGCAATGCTTGAAGAAGCTAAACAGCAATGTGATTGGTTGATTGCAGGTATTCAAATTGATCCTTCGCTTGATAGAACTGAAAAGAAAAAACCAGTTCAATCGCTAATCGAAAGACAAATTCAAGTTCGTGGATGTAGATATGTTGATGAAACAATTGTATATGGATCAGAAAATGATTTGTATGATTTACTAACGACAGTTCCTATTGATATTCGAATACTCGGTGAAGAGTATTACAATAAAAAATTCACTGGAGATGATCTTCACATGGAATTTTACTTCAACAAAAGACGCCATAAATTCAGTAGCACTGAATTGAGGCAACGTGTTCATAAAGCTAATGGAGAAATAAAGGTGTAACTATGTTTACTCAGAGACAAATCGAAGAAATAGTCGACTTGCTAATCACTCTTGACACATCAACCAAAGTATATCTAGGTTGTGACTCAGTGAGATTCATGAGAGAAGGTCGCTGGCACGCAAGATACGCAACAGTTGCTATCATCCACAAAAATGGCAAGAATGGTTGCAGAATCTTCAGCAATGTTTCTATCGAAGCAGATTACGATCTGAAGAAGAACCGTCCGAAGATGCGTATGATGAATGAAGTCTCTAAAGTATGTTCACTTTACACACAACTAGCTCCGTTCATTGATGAATATGACATTGAAATTCATCTTGACATTAACACCGACCCAAAGCATGGATCAAACTGCGCTGCAAACGAAGCAGCAGGTTTTGTTCTAGGTATGACTGGTATCGAACCAAAACTGAAACCAGATTCATGGGCAGCATCATTCGGTGCTGACGGCGTTGCTCACGGCAGAGGATATAAAGCAGTTGCCTAAAAAATCAATCTACAGGGGTGCAGGTAACCTCAATATGAAGGGTAAAAAGACTATGCGTATGCGCTGTGGGTGTTGCAGCGCATACGACTTTCGTGATGATGAGTTGAAGAAAGAGCACAAAAAAGAAATGGATCATTGGGTGAGTGGCTTAAACCAGCGGTTTGCTAAACCGTCGAACCTGTAATAGGGTTCCGCGAGTTCGAATCTCGCATGATCCGCCATATCTAATAGGATTTGTGATGCAAAGCATATATTATGACCCCCTCATGAGATCATCATGGTCTGATGAACAACTGAATTTAATTCGTGATTTGCGTAAGATTAAAGCACAGCAAGAAGGTAATCCTTTGCTGTCTAAAATTCATCGCAAAGAACATCAAAGTTTTGTTAAAGCTTGCACTATTTTAATTGAGTATTTTTATGGTACAGGAAGATTTGCTGAACGCAGTTCATATACTGATTTTCCTGAAGAACTTGAACCTTATATGTACTATGCTCTGAGTTTGCTTTAATAAATAAAACGTCTATGCCAAATGGGTAGATACACAACAACCTTGCTTTTAAGAAGGAAACTAACATGACAAACACCGTATTTGATACGTTTTTTAAGCAATTCCCAACCACAGTCGGTTTTGATGTAATGGTGAAACAACTAGACGATATGCAAAAATCATTTGCAAAAACTGTCACGTATCCCCCATATAATGTAAAGAAGATTGACGAAAACAAGTATGTCATTGAATTGGCAGTTGCTGGTTTCGGCAAACAAGATATTGAAGTTGAACTGAAGGAAAAGGTCCTCAGCATCAAGGGCAATGTCAATTCGGATGAAAAAGACGATCCGTTCTATCTTTACAAAGGTATCGCCAATCGTGCGTTTACTCGCCAATTCACAATCGCAGACACAGTTGAAATTCAGAATGCTGAACTCATGAATGGTATGCTAAAGATTTGGCTAGAGAATATGACTCCTGCTCCTAAGTCTCGTAAAATCGAAGTCACAGAACAGAAGGAACGCAACCTATGATTGGTAGATTATTTTTGTTAATGAGACAAATTTTCCATCGCAGATCTGAATATGAACAGATGGAAGAATATTTAAGTCAAGCAGAAAACAATGTCCATCTTGAAATTTTACAAAAGAAATGGGACTTGGGCTATAGACCATAATAAAGAAAGGGAGCTTCGGCTCCCTTTTTGCATTTCTGCTTGACATAATTACATTATCGTCGTATAATGTAAGTGTAACCTATTGGAGATAACATGAAGTTCTATACCTCAGTAAACCTTGTTCGCAACAATATCCTTCTTCGTGGATACGACGATGGCAAGCGTGTTCAAGAATCTATTCCATATGAACCATTTTTGTTTATTTCATCACAAAAGAATAATGTAAAATATAAAACACTCGATGGTGATCCAGTTGATCGTATTGACTTCGGTTCACCTTCTGAAGCACGAGAGTTTCTTAAGACATATAAAGATGTGAATGGTATGACTGTTTATGGTTTCGACCGTTTTCAGTATTCATATATCTATGAAGCATACCCAGGTGAAATTCAATACGATCCTGATTTAATCAATGTTCTGAATATCGACATTGAAACGCCGACCGATCAGGGGTTCCCTGATATGCAGAAGGCAGAAGTTCCCGTCACTGCAATCACTATGAAGTGTCGAGACGAGTATATCGTTCTCGGGTTGCAAGAGTATGAGTCGAAAGATCCTAAAGTAAAATATATTCTATGCAAGGATGAGTATGCGTTGCTGTCGAATTTCATCAAGGTATGGAATATGCCTTCATGGAATCCCGACATCGTGACAGGTTGGAACATTGAGTTCTTCGACATCCCATACCTTGTCAATCGTATCACGAAACTATTTGGTGAGCGTGAAGCAAAGAAGTTGTCTCCTTGGGGTATCCTAGAAGAACATGAAATTGAGAACCGTGGTCGTAAGCAGCAGGCATTCCGTCCTATGGGTGTTGCTGTGCTTGACTATGTGCAACTATATAAGAAGCACACATATGTAAAGCAAGAGACATATAAACTTGATTACATCGCACAAGTCGAACTAGGTGAACAGAAACTCGACTATAGCGAGTATGATTCTTTATATGATCTGTATATCAAAAACCATACCAAGTTCATTGACTATAACATTCATGATGTTAAACTAGTGTCGATGCTTGATGATAAGTTGAAGTTGTTTGAACTTGTATATGCGCTTGCATATGATGCAAAGGTCAACTATGAAGATACATTTGCATCGGTTAAACCATGGGATGTGATCATACATAATTATCTACTAGAAGATAAAATCGTCATTCCTCAGTTTGATATGCGGGCACCTGATCGTGATCTTGCTGGTGGATATGTCAAGGAACCTAAACCTGGGTTGTATAAGTGGGTTGTGTCTTTCGACTTGAACTCGCTATATCCTCACTTGATCATGCAGTATAACATCTCGCCAGATACTTTCGTGACTCGTTTGATGCACAACTTCTCTGTTGACGAGTTGTTGAATGGTGCACTGGATGATATTCGAGATGAGTTTGAATCTCGTAATTGTGCAATCACAGCGAACCTGTGCTTGTATGATAAAAAAAAGAAGGGTTTCCTTCCTAAACTCATGCAGAAAATGTATGATGACCGGGTTGTTTACAAGAAGAAAATGATCGAGTCAAAGAAGGAATACGAGGCAACTAAATCTGTGCAAGCGTCAAAGGATGTTGCTCGTTACCATAATATGCAACAGGCAAAGAAGATTCAGTTGAACTCAGCTTATGGTGCACTCGGCAATCAATACTTCCGCTGGTTTGATATGAACCACGCAGAAGCAATCACGCTATCAGGTCAGTTGTCTATTCGCTGGATGGCAAACAAGATGAATGGTTATCTGAATAAACTATTCAAAACACAAGGAGAAGATTATGTCATTGCTTGCGATACGGACTCGATGTATGTTAATTTTGATAAATTGGTGCAGTTGGTTTTTGCTGGAAGAAGTGAAGCTCCGAGTGATCTTGAAATCACCCGATACATGGACAAGGTATGTAAGGAGAAGATTGAGCCTTTCATTGATAGTTGTTACCAAGAGCTTTCTGTATATGTTAATGCATTTGATCAGAAGATGACAATGAAGCGGGAAGCAATCTCGAATAAGGGAGTGTGGACCGCAAAGAAACGATATATTCTAAATGTGTATAACCTTGAAGGTGTCGAGTATGCAACTCCCAAACTCAAGATGCAAGGTATCGAAGCAGTTCGTTCTTCAACACCATCAGTTGTGCGAACTGCAATTCATGATGCACTTGAAATTATCATGAATAAAGATGAAAAGGCATTGCATAAATTCATTGATGACTTTCGTGACAAGTTCAAAACATTGCCATTCGATGAAGTCGCATTCCCTCGTGGGTGTAATGGATTGAGTAAATACAAAGATGCAACGCTAATTTATAAGAAGGGAACACCTATTCAAGTTAAGGGTGCGCTTTTATTCAATGACTTCCTAGAGAAGAAAGGATTGTCAAAGAAATATTCGCCGATCTATGAGGGTGATAAAATCAAGTTCGCTTATTTGAAAATGCCCAACCCGTTGCATAATCCTGTCGTGTCGGTTCCTGATGAACTACCCAAGCAATTAGGTCTACATAATTACGTTGACTATAATATGCAGTTTGAAAAATCATTCCTTGATCCCATTCAAACAATTCTAGATGCAATTGGTTGGCATTCAGAAGAAACAGTGACAATTGAAGATTTCTTTTCATGAGGAAACAATGACAGATTATATACCAAAACTAAACGAAGATGACTTCGGGTTTTCGTTCACAAGTGCTGAAGAGATAGCACCCACAGACAAAGTGCAGGGGATTTACAATATGATTCTTCCCCTGCTAAACAACCTACAAGCAAATCCTGAAAAGGAAATGATACACTGGCCCGACCGTGTGAAAAAAATTGAAGCATTCAAAGCAAAACTGAAAAAATATATTGATCAATGAAAAATATGTGTTATACTAAATAATACAACACAGGAGGCATAATGTCATCACTACGAGAAAAATTAATTAGAAACAGCACAATCGCGTTCACTGCTACTTTAGAAGATAGCAAGATTTACACGAAGAAGGATATGATCCCGACTCATATTCCTATGATTAACGTTGCACTATCAGGTTCAGTTGATGGCGGGATTACACCCGGCATTACAATGCTTGCAGGTCCATCGAAACACTTCAAGACAGGTTTCGCATTGTTATTGGGATCTGCATTTCTAAAGAAGTATAAGGATGGTATGATTCTATTCTATGACAGTGAATTTGGCACACCGCAAGAATATTTCAAGTCATACGGTATTCCATTTGATTCTGTCATTCATTCACCACTCACTGATATTGAAGAACTAAAGTTCGACATCATGCAGCAATTGAAAGAATTGAAACGTGATGATCACGTTATGATTATCATTGACTCAATTGGCAATATCGCTTCAAAGAAAGAAGTCGAAGATGCGCTTGATGGTAAATCAGTTGCGGATATGTCTCGTGCAAAGCAATTGAAGTCATTGTTCCGTATGATCACGCCACACATGACTTTGAAGGACATCCCGTTAGTTGCAATCAACCATACCTATAAGGAAATTGGTTTGTATCCTAAAGACATCGTGTCGGGTGGTACAGGTTCATATTACGGCGCTGACAATATATGGATCATTGGACGTCAACAAGACAAGGAATCAAGCGGTGAAATTTCAGGTTATCACTTTGTGATTAATATCGAGAAGTCACGCTATGTCCGTGAGAAGTCAAAGATTCCGATCACTATTTCGTTTGACGGCGGCATCAATCGCTGGTCGGGATTGTTCGACCTTGCACTTGAAGGTGGTTATCTCACAAAGACAAAGCAAGGTTGGTATGCACTTGTTGACAAGACAACCGGTGAAGTAGAAGAAAAGAATATGCGTGCCGGCGATATTGCAGAAAACAAAGATCTATGGTTGAAGATGTTTAAGGAAACAGATTTCGCTGCATGGATCAAGAGTCACTATTCGTTATCTTCGGGTAGTTTAGTATCAGCAGATGATTTTGAGGTAGAAGTAGGAAATGCGGATTGAAACAACTATTCTTTCACATCTCGTTTATAACGAAGAATTTGCAAGAAAGACAATCCCATTCCTGAAGTCAGATTACTTTTCTGATCCTACTGAAAGAGTAATCTATGAAGAAATAGATACTTACATCAAGAAATACAACGCCTTCCCATCAAAGGAGGCGTTGACTATTGATCTATCAGCGCGTGATAACTTGTCCGAAGATCAGTTTGTAGCAACTCAACGTTATGTTGACGCGCTGCATCCTGATGCGGATACGCAGAATGAATGGTTGTTTGACCAGACAGAGAAGTTTTGTCAGGATAAAGCAATCTATAATGCAATCATGAAAAGCATTGGGATTCTCGACAACAAAAGCGGGGAAGTATCTAAAGGCTCTATCCCGCAAATTCTTTCAGATGCACTAGCAGTATCATTTGATACGAGTATTGGTCACGACTTCCTGGATGATTATATACCTCGTTATGAGTTCTATCACATGAAAGAATCTCGTATTCCTTTTGACTTAGAATTCATGAACAAGATCACAAAGGGCGGATTGCCTAATAAGACACTTAATATCGCACTTGCAGGCACTGGTGTGGGTAAGTCATTGTTCATGTGTCATTGTGCGGCAGGCAATTTGTTGCAAGGCATAAATGTTCTGTATATCACAATGGAAATGTCAGAAGAACGTATTGCAGAACGTATTGACGCAAACATGCTTAATACACCTATTGACGAATTAGAACTCATGCCTAAAGATGTGTATGAGAAGAAGATTCTAAAGTTGCAATCAAAGACAACCGGTAAGTTGATCATCAAGGAATACCCGACTGCATCAGCAGGATCTGCAAACTTTCGTCACCTGTTGAATGAATTGAAGATCAAAAAGAACTTCAAACCTCAGATCATTTATATCGACTATTTGAATATTTGCGCTTCATCAAGAATCAAGATGAGTTCAAGTATCAATTCATATACTTACATCAAAGCAATCGCAGAAGAATTGCGAGGACTTGCAGTTGAGTTCAATGTTCCTATTGTATCAGCAACGCAAACTACTCGTTCAGGTTATGGTTCATCTGACGTTGATCTAACTGATACATCAGAATCATTTGGTTTGCCTGCAACTGCTGACTTGATGTTCGCTTTGATCTCTACTGAACAACTGCAGGATCTAAATCAGATCATGATCAAACAGTTGAAGAATCGTTATAATGATCCATCTATGTTCAAAAGGTTCGTAGTAGGGGTTGACAGAAGTAGAATGAGGTTGTATGATGTAGAACAGTCTAGTCAAGATGATTTGCTAGATAGTGGCGTAATGGATAAAACTGAGTTCGGGCAACGAGATTCTGCAGAGGGTTTCGAGGAAGAAACAAAGTTTATCTCTAACTTCAAAAAGAAACTGAACACGGATAAATTCAAAGGATTTAAATAGAATGGGCTACAAGGTTGTGCAAACTGCTATTCTGCAAACTGGTGAAGTTACTCCTGCATGGGAGATCGTTGAAAAGCGTCCAGCCTTCGGAGAGGATGTGACGATTAAAGTGTTGCAAGATGAAGACACAGCAAAAAAAATGTCACGAAATTTAAATTTTGGGCATGGATTTGATGGTTGGACGCCAAATTTCTTCAACTTACAATACAATGTTGTATAAATAAAGCATTGATTGATCATGGTGATCAGTCCACAACCATCTGACACTTTGCGTTTATCGCAAGAGGCAAGAGTGCTAATTCAGCATGAAGGAATAGTTGAGGTCGCCCATAGGGGCTAGTGGGGTTCTACTTAACAGTGTCACAGGGGTCCTTCGGGACCCCTTTTTTTTGGTTGACAAAATTGTTTCTTTATCATATAAATGTCATGTAATCAATGAGGATCCCATGAACATTTTCTATATCTCCCATGACCCTATTCAAGCAGCACAATGGATGGTTGACAAGCATGTTGTCAAAATGATCCTCGAGTCAGCACAGCTTTTGTCAACAGCACACCGAGTGCTTGATGGCAAAGAGTGGGTTGATGCATCGTCCGGTCGTCGTATCAAGCGCTGGGAATTGGGTGATGGTCGTGAGTCAGTCATGTATAAGGCGACCCATATCAACCATCCGTCAGCAGTATGGTGCCGTCAATCAGTTGAAAACTACCTGTGGCTTGTCGAGCATTTCCATGCATTGCTTGACGAATACACCTATCGCTACAACAAGAAACATAAGTGTCATGAGATGTTGTATCTTTTGCAATCGCCGCCCCTGAACCTCAAGGAATGGGATGCTACTCTTATGCCATGCGCTATGCCTGACGAGTATCAAACTTCAGCTGATCCCGTCGAGAATTATCGCAACTATTATCGTGTAGGTAAGGCTCGTATGCACAAATGGACTGGGCGCTCCGCACCCGATTGGATTTGATAAATACATCAAACAATCAACACATGGAGTATTTAATGCTTAGTTTTATCGGATTTTTAACTGAAGCTGCTGATGGAATGGTGGGAACTATTGGCTCAGATGGAAAAGGTAAAAGACATACAAAGAATTATGTTATGGATTATCTTTCTGCCGAAGGCCGCAAAAAGACCGCACAAAGTTTTGCACAGCATGGCGGTATGGGTGATGTAGGAACAGGTAATGGGAGTCTTCACACAGGCGAAGCTACACACATACTAAAAACTGCACAAAACGGTCATCCCGCAGGCACAAAAGTTAAAATAACCCATGCAACTGCAGATGACAAAGGTGCAATCACCATACACACCCAAGATCATGGTTCATTCTCACAAGCAGCGTTAATGAAGCCAAAAGAATTGCAAAAATCTTCTAGAACTCAATCAGGTTTTGACGTTGAAGGTAAGATTGCAAGTAACCTCGGCACTGAAGCAGCAGGATCAACTAAGCATGGATATGATTATCAGTATAGCTCAGGTCGTGGCCATGTCCGCGGTAAAGTAAAAGAAGTCGGTGCAGCTCCTGATATTCGCGGCGAATCTAAACTTGATAAAGGTAAAATGGGTCAATCAGTATTCAAGCATGATCCAGAAAAAGGTTGGCATTTCACCAATTCTCCTATTGGCAATCACTTTGAAAAAGCAAGAATCAAAGGATCTGATGGCGTCGAAAGAGGTTTGATTGACCATTTCAATCATTTCCATAGCAATGGAAAAATCGACAAAAGTTATTCAATTGATGTTCCTAAGGGTGCAACAAGAAATTATTTGAATACTAGCAACGTAAATTCATTGCACTTGCATAATAAAGCAACGAATAAGGGAACTACCTTTACAATCGGCGATACAGATCTAAAAGGTAGAACTAAATTAGGACATTTGAGCGATGAACACTTAGATGCACTAGATGGTAAATTGGTGATTGAAAAAACTTCAACTGGAAGTACTCAAGCAATACATCGTCCTAAAGCCACTGTTATGAAACAATATGCAAACTTGTCAACAACTGATTCTGCAAATCACCGCGATTTGACTAATGAAGATCATGCAAAAGAATTTAGAACTCATGTTGATGCAATGTCAAATGCAGGCGGAACGTCAGCTCCTGCTGCAGCTAAGCCTGCTAGAAATAAAAAACCATCATTAGCAGAAGCGATATTCAACGTAGTGAGACAGTAAGATATGATCAGTTTCAGAACATTTATAACTGAACAAGTCGTGAGTCAACTTAAACACTTGACTCACGTTGAAGATCATCCTATTGATTCTGGCGCTGCAGGATTTGAACACGCAAAAAATACTTTAAATTCACTGCATAGTCATTTGTCGGGTGAAGGATCAGATAACGGCATTAAAGTTACTGAAAAGTTTGACGGCGCTCCGTCAGTTGTTTTCGGTCGTCATCCGGGAACTGGTAGATTTTTTGTTGCATCGAAATCAGCATTCAATAAGAATCCTAAGATCAATTACACACCAGAAGATATAGAAACGAATCATGGACATGCTCCTGGTCTTGTTGAGAAGCTAAAAACAGCATTACATGAACTCCCTAAGATAGCACCAAAAACAGGTGTCTATCAGGGAGATATGCTATTTAGTAAGCCTGATGTGAAGAAGGAACAAGGATTAACGCATTTTACTCCGAACACTATTACATATTCTGCGCCGACTAATTCAGAAGAAGGTAAGAAAATCGGTTCAGCTAAAATGGGTATTGTTGTTCACACAAAATATCATCCTACTGATAGCGGCAAATTAGAAGATATGCATGCTGGATTTGATGTTGATCATGGCAGTTTCAATCATCATAGTGATGTTTATAATACATCTCCTGAAATTCATTTTCAAGGACATTATCCAAAAGAAAGCCAAAATCTTTATAGATCACATATGCAAAAAGCACAAGCACATCATGATGCAATGCTTAAAAACGGTGCATATGGACACATGGCAGGGCATGATGTTCATCTCAATACTTATATCAATTCGACTGTGAGAAATAATTCAAAACCATCTACACAAGGTTATAAGAATTTCTTGCAAGAAAGACAAACCAAAGATGTTGCATCAGTAAAAACTGATAAATCAAAACAACAAAAACATCAAGCAATGCAATCAATGGTTGACTCTGTTGAAAACCATAGAGACTCATTTGATCATGCTTTTGCTATGCATCATCATTTGCAACAAGCTAAAAATGTATTGACATCTGCACTTGAAACCCACAATCGCGGATTGCAATATAGCATTGCAGGTGAACAATCAAAGCCTGAAGGTTTTGTTGCTACTTTAAAGAATAAAAAAGGCGAGTCGATGCCTAGTAAGTTTGTAAATCGTGCAGAGTTTTCTCGTGCGAACTTCTCATCAGGTAAACCTGGGGATAAAAAATGATTAAAAGATTCTTATCCTTCATATTAGAAAATGCTAGCTTTAAAGAGAATCATGTTGTTTCATTTGTTAGAATGAACCCAGTGCATGAAGGTCACCGAGAAGTTGTTGATGCAGTTACTGACGAAGCAAAAAAACAAAATGCTTCACATAGTATAGTACTATCACAAACTCATGACGCAGCAAAAAATCCACTGACACCTCAACAAAAACTGAAGCATGCTAAAATTGCGTTCCCAGGAGCTAACATTGAGACTGCGACAAAAGAAAGCCCTACATTACTGCATCACCTATCACATCTGCATGATAAGGGTGTCCGTAATATAACTGTAGTCGGCGGTTCTGATAGAGATACATTTAATGATCTTGCTAAACAATATAACGGCGTAAAGGGTCGCCATGGCTATTACAAATTTGACAGCATCAAATTCAAACAAGCCGGCGCTGAAAGAAGTGATTCTGCAGAAGGTAAAGCAAGCTATTCAGCATCTAAAATGCGCGAAGCTGCAAAAAGTAATGACAGAAAATCATTCCATGCAATGGCTCCTGCAAACATGACACCCGCACAAAAAGATGATATGATGAATGACGTTCAAAAAGGTATGAAAAAATGAAAACGTTCAACGAGTTCTTCTTAAATGAAAGTAATAGCATTCACTATTTTGATGTGGATGATACATTGATGAAAACAAGCAATGCAAATACCAAGGTTCATGTAAAAGATGAAAATGGAAAACGTGTTGCAAGTTTAAATTCAGGTGAATACAATTCACATAAGTTGCAACCCGGGCACTCATATGATTATTCAGAATTTAAATCATCAGACAACTTTGCTAAAAATGCAAAACCTATTCGCAAGGTTCTTGCAAAGATGAAAGCGATCCATAAGAACGGCGGCAAGACAGAGATTCTGACCGCCCGTTCTGATTTTGATGACAAAGATAAATTTGCAAAGAAATGGAAAAGTTACGGCGTCGATATTAGCCCGGGTAATACTCATGTTCGTCGTGCAGGTAATATTGCACTTCCTACACACGAAGCAAAAGCAAAAATCATTTCTGATGCTATCAAAAAGAATGGTCATAAAGAAGTTCATTTATATGACGATCACAAGCCAAACATTGACGCGATGCTTGCATTGAAGAAAGACCATCCCGATGTGACATTTCATGGGCACCATGTCATACATAATGATGACGGTTCCGTAACAATGAAACATTATAAGGCATAAACATGGCACAGTTTAGAAAAGATACCCAATCATATTTAAGTGACGGGAAAACTATTTTTGAAGTCGGAATGATGGCTGTTTCAAATGGGTCTGTAGTTAGTAATGCAAACCCATTCCCTGTATCTACAATAGGTGGAAGTGCTCAGGGTAAGTTATGGTCATTGCAAATAACACAGGGATTAATTGCTGGATATACAACAGAAAAAATTACAGGATACAATCCTGCTACGTCAGCAGGCGATGCTGTGTGGTCAGCTGCCACGCCGTATCCATGGAGTAGTTTAGTTACAGCACAAACTCTGTATCTAAAAAGTTCAACTAACAATGCTACTGATAGAAGTATGCCGATTTTAATTGACGGGTTAGATGCTAACTATGCCAATCAAACAGAAGTAGTGACATTAGACGCTGCAAACTCAACAACAGCAGTTACATCAACCAAGCAATTTTTGCGTATTCATAGTATAATGTGTAATGGCGCAAACACTAATGCGGGTGATATTACCACCTATGTCACATCAGGCACAGGCACTATAGTCTCTAAAATGTCGGCAGGCAGAGGTATTGCGAAAGCGGGTGTATATACTATTCCTGCAGGTTATACTGGATATTTGTTTAAGGGTGATGCGTCTTCAACAGCAGCAACTGTGGTAAACTTTATGGGTCGATATTTTGGCAAAGCCTTTATGGTTCTTCACGTAGCCATTGTGGACAATAGCACATACATTTACGACTTCCCATTCCCATTAGAATTACCTGCAAAAACTGATATATATACTGTGATCGAAGCAGGTTCAGGTAAGACAGCTGTGAATTATGAAATTTTATTAGTAGCTAACTGAAATATGTAAACACAGATATGCAATAACAACATAGCTCTTTTAAATAAATAACATTATAATGATCGTCGCCACTATAATGTGTGCGGCGATTTTTGTATGTAAAAGAGGAAAAAAAATGTATGTAATAGATAAACCAAGAGAAAATAACCTAGTAAAGCTTTATCGTATTGAGTTCTCTAAGGATTACAATATGGCAGTTAAAAATAATCTAGAAATTACTGATGCCACAGTTCGTGCAATTCTTAATATGCCTGAAGAACCTAAGCGCAAAAAGATTTTCGGTATATTTTAAAGTCAACAATCAATTTGTATAAATAAAACGTCTGATCAGGGCACGCCAACCTCAGATCGGATTCTTGTTGTTTTTAGCTACGACAAGAATCTGCATAATTTTTCGGATCAGTCTAAGGAAAACTCCGTTGCAAATTGATAAAGAATCTAAAAGACCTAAAGCGGTTGCAAACGCAAATAGCAAAGCAATCAAATCTGTTATTAACACCAATCCTCAGCTCCCTGGTGTCGTTGAAAACGGTCCTGTCGTAGCTAAATCTCCTCTTGCGGAGAAAATTCTTTCGCTATCAGCACGCAAAAAACGTGACATTGAAATGCGTGAAGAACAATCTAAAATCAGAACATTAGAGCCAGTTGTAGAACTTGCTCCTGCTGACAAAATGAAGTTGCGTGCCGAATCAATGGCACGCAACGCTTTACGTCAGCGCTTCTCTAACAACGATTACTATATGATGAACGAGGCAAATAGAACTCGTGTTGACATGATTGTTGAGAGCAAACCAGAATTAATCCAGTCAGTTGCAAAACGTTTAATGCCTAAGATTCGTGAAAGCGAACTTCAGCGCATGAATAAGCCATTGATTGAAGCACACATATTTGAGTCATTGATTGACGCAATGTTGACTGAAGCCCTTGATGCAAAGATTGAGAAATTAATTCGCATCGGGTTGGGTGATAGAAATCAATTAAACAAAGTTCGTCAAGCATTAAGCAATCCCGCAGCAGCTGCAAATACAGTTGTATTGCGTAAGTATATTATTGACACATTAAACACATTAATGAAACTTGTCACAGATGATGCTGTTGTATATCAGCGCATAGTTGCAACATTAATGAAGAAACGCAATTTGAAAGAATCTGCAGTTACAGTTGCACTCAGAAGAAAATCAGAAAAATCAGGTTACGACTTCGAAACACTTGCAGAAGTGTATATTCGTGGTGTGCAATCATGGGATGAAAGTTCATTGGCAGAACCAACTCAACACGCTTTCAATCGGGTCAACTCATTCGTGAGTGGCGGCAAAGCAATGCGTCTTGATGAAGATTTGGTTACAACTAATCGTGCTGATAGAAAAGGTGTGATTAGTCGTGATAAAAATGGTCGGGCTATAACTGTTAAATCAGGACAAGGTGAAATTAAAATAAATGAAGCAGATCCTGTTATTGATACAACTCCCACCATTAAAAATAAAACTGTTAAGCGTGAAATTTCCGCAATAGTTAGAAGATCGCCTGATCCACTAGCAGAGAAGTTTGAAACAGCAGAAAAGCAATCAAAGAATTCTGCAAATTCTTCATCAAGATTTGATGGTACTACTTCTGTAAAAAATATATACACCAAAGATACTCCCGGGCAAGGCCTTGCGAAAAAATTTAAAAAGATCGCAGAAACAACTACCGGCGGATTCAACGGCAAAAAAATAAATATCAAAAATGTTCCTGTTCGTCTAGCTAATGGTAAAATTAAAAGTTTGCCTCCAGGCAAGAGCAGCAGTTCAAAGGGGGGAGACGGAGAATGATTACTTTTAAGCAACTACGAGAAGCAGCAGCTAAAAAGGACGACCATGAATATGGTTATGAAGGTGAGATGGTTATGTCTCAACTTAAATCAATGATGCGTAATGCAAAAGAATTGCTTAGCATGATTGAACCTAACACTGACTTCCCTGAATGGGTTCAAGCAAAGATCACTCTTGCTCAAGATTATATTCAAACAGCTGCTGATTATATGGCAACTGAAATGAGTGAAGAAACTATTGCAGAAAAAAGAGGTCTTTGGGATAACATTCACGCGAAGCAAGAAAGAATCAAGAATGGTTCTAAAGAGCATATGCGTAAACCAGGATCAAAGGGTGCGCCAACTAAGCAAGATTTTGTCAATTCACAAACTGAAGAAGTAGCTGCTTGGCAACGCAAAGAAGGTAAAAATCCCGAGGGAGGTCTCAATAAAGCAGGTGTGGATTCATACCGCAGAGAACACCCAGGATCACATCTTCAAACCGCTGTAACTACTAAACCATCTAAATTGAAAAAAGGTTCTAAAGCAGCAAATAGACGTAAATCATTCTGTGCTAGAATGAGTGGCATGAAGAAGCGATTAACATCTAGTGAAACTGCAAACGATCCCAATTCCCGTATCAACAAATCATTAAGAAAATGGAACTGCTAAAATGGAAGATTTTATTGAACAAATGAAGGTATGTCAAGCAAGCGTATTTGCTCTCTACCTTAAAGCACATTACTTTCACTGGAATGTAGAAGGTCCTAGCTTTCCACAATACCATGAATTCTTCGGTGACTTCTATCAAGATGTGTGGGAATCTGTTGACACAATCGCAGAGCATACTCGCACACTAGATGTATATGTCCCAGGTTCATTAGGTCGTTTCCGTGAACTATCAGTCATTGCTGACGAGAATGCAATTCCAGATGCTCATGGCATGTTCTCAAAGCTGGGTGATGATAACAAGCGTATTGTTGACGAGTTGAAAAAAGCACAAGCACAAGCAGAGAAACTAGGTTATTCTGGCATTGCAAACTTCTTCCAGGATCGTATCGCAGCACATGATAAGCATGGCTGGATGATCCGTTCTATATTAAAGAGCTAATTATGGACAACGGATTACCACAAGACAAACCAGTTACGCTTAAGGATATTGAACAAATCAATAAACTAAAGCACCACAAAAATATGCAAAATAAAATGCACAGAATAGATGACAGCTATCAAATTCCAGGAGAAAAACAAATGTCAACTGCCGACAAACCAACATCAAAGTTTATGGATGCCATGCAGCAAGTTCTTGCGAATGAAGCTGAGATTATGGAAAAGAAGAAAATGACACAGGGTGACATTGCTGCGCTTGCAGGAGACCCTAAAAAGATTGATGCAGACGATTTTGCTGCACTTCGTGCTAAAAAGCATTTGAAGAAAGAAGAGACTACTGAACCAAGACCCGGAACTTTAGCAAAAATTATAGCGACACCCGGTCATCCTTTGAGATCTTCTGCTAGAAAAGAGTTGAAAGACAGAGAAAAAGAAGCGGCGGAGATGAAGAAAGAAGAAGTAGAATCACTTGATGAAATTTCACAAAAGACTGCGACTAGTGCATACGCTGATGCAACAACCGGGAGTTTTTATCATCCAAAAGCTGGTGCAATTTTAGACAAAATTAAAAAGAAGTTCGGCGATAAAGCAGCTGATAACGCTGAAACACATTCGCATGTCAATAATTATGGACGTAGAAACACATCTCAAAAAGATGATCTATTGACCAATTTTGCGAGCAGAACTAAGACAGGTCCGGTAAATACAAGTGGTGTTATTTACAAAGGAACTCAAAAAGCAAATGCTAATAGAATCAAAAGTCGCTTAGGATCACACACAAAACCTAATCTTCCAGAAGAAGTTGAAATGAACGAAGCAGCAACTGTTCTTCTTCGTAAGGGCGGCGCAACTAAGCGTATGCGTTATAACCCTGCGTCAATTGAGAGATTGAAAAGAGAAGGTTGGGTTGTTGCATCAGAAGCATTCGTTGACAAAGTAAGAACAATGTTTGACATTGCAGAAGATATTTCATTCGAAGATGCACTTTCACTTGTTGAAGCGGTTGCTATATTTAAGGAAGAAGAAGCAGCACAGGCGCCTGGCGGTCTGCCCAAGCCTCGCGGTCGCGGTCGTCCTAGGAACCCACCCGATCCTGACGCAGCTCCAAAAAGAATATGGACACCAGGTAGCAGAGGTCGTAAGCCTAACAATTGGCAGGAACTCTCAAAAGTGACAACTTCTAGCTCTAAAACAGCAGCGATGGCATCACCTGAACCCAAAGCAGCAGACGATGCAACTGATACAGGACATATCCTTGACCACCTACGCAAGGCAATTTCAACCAATGGCACCAATTCATTCCGTCAAAAGAATGGATCAATGGCAAAGGTTTCTCAATCTGCTGCAATTGCATTGTTGACTCATCACGACAAGTTGCCAAAAGCATCTGATCGTTTTGCTATGCAACAGCACCTTGCAAAGTCACCCGAGCATCTACAAAATGCAATCAAGAATGTTAATGCAGGCAAGCCATACAATGCTGGTTATGAAAAAGCAAAACCAAAAGCAATTTCATTAGCACCTGGCGGAAATCCTGATTGGTATAAGAAGAAGTAATAATGGCTATTATTGTGAAAAATGGTATAAAGGTTGGCGTGCAAACGCCAACTCCTCAAGTTCAACCTGAACCTGTTGTATTGACAAAAAGAAATAATATTATAAAAAAATCTGAACCTAAACCTGAAAATGAACCAACAAGACAAGTATTGAATAGAAGATTCGTTATTGAACCAAAGAAAATAAACGGTGTTGCCTCACAAGACACAACTTTAGTTGTCAATGGCAAACAAAAGAGTATCGGCAGGAAGTCACACTATCTGCTTGATATGTTGACATTAGACGACGAATAAATAAAAGAAAATTGTCCTTAGGAGGGAAAATAAAATGCCACAATGGGGTAAAAATGACGTTAACACAAATTCTGTTTTCTGGTCACCTGACCTTTTAAAAGTCAGAGCAAATACAGCAAATAGAAATGCTTTATATGAAAATACGACACCGAGCGCATTCATACCAGGTGAAACAACTGGTGTTTTTGCAGTTGATGCTACTGAACAAAATGTTACTAATGGTTCTATCATTTCATATACTATTACCAATAATGGTTCTGGTTACACTGCAAATGCTGCTGTAACTGTTTCAGGTAACGGAACAGCAAACGCAACAGCAAATTCTATCGGTCGTATTTCAGTCGTAAACGCTAATACGGGCGGCAATAATTACACAGGTACTAAACCAACAGTAACTATTGCTGCACCTGCTGCACAAACATTCAACTCAAATACTGCAGTTTACAAAGATGCGACATTCAACGCAAATACTGGCGTGAACGGAACAACTGAATTTATCACTACTGGCGCGTCACATGGATTCTCAAACGGCGACCTAGTCACATATATCTTGGCTACAGGTAATACCACTGTAACAGGATTAACAAGCGGAAATACATATTATGTCCGTTATGCGAACTCAACAACTGGACTTGCATTGTCGGCAACTGCAACTGGCGCAAACGTTGATTTGACTGCAACTGCTGTGTCTGAAACTGGTCATACACTTCGTCGTGTAGGTCAAGGTTTCATTTCAATCGGAACTAACGTTCTACAGAACGGCGATTATGTGACATACACAGTCGGAACAGGCAACACTGCGTTGACGGGGTTGACTTCAGGATCAAGATATTATGTTGTAGGTTCAAACACAACTGGCGTTAAATTGTCGGCAACAAGCGGCGGAAATGCCATCGTATTGACTCCTGGTGTTTCAGAAACAGGCCACTCACTAACTGGTGAAACTGCAACTGCAGCAGCGGTTCTTTCATATACTGGTCACGCTGCAACACATGCTGGTTGGGTTCTACGCACTGTAGGAACTGGTGGACGTGCTGGTCGTGTTCAATACGAGACACTGGTTGCGATGGGTTCAATCACTGGCGACTCTGACGATACCGTATTTAAGGACGCATAATAGATGACCGATAGAGCGAAGAAAATAAGTGAACTAACTACGACTACATCTGTTGCAAATACAGATAAAATCGTAGTATTAAAGGATGCGGCTAATTCATCCCTAGCAGCTACCCGCGCAATGACTATGACAAATTTTGCAAACTCTATCGGTCCTCTTATAAGATTTGATTTGCCAAATAGCACTGTCACTTCGAATACAGTGACAAGACAATCAAACGGGACATCATCGGTTGCATTCTTCACTTTTGCAAATAATGACGCAGGTCATGTAGATTTCCATGCAAAAGACGAAACAACCGGTGATATTACTGCAGGCCATTTTACATTAGTATCAAACAATACAGTAGCTAATTTATCTTTAGGACAAGGAACTACTAGTGTCGGACCGAATCAAATTTTGTTCGACAATGCACCGACAATAAACGTTTCTACTAGTGTTGTTACATTGTATTTCAGAAGACAATCAGCGGCTACTTCAAACGTTATTATTAAATACCACGCGACACTATATTAATCCATGAATGATTATATTGATGATTCCAATTTTTTGTTATTCTGCGCTAAACATTATGACAATGCTCAATGTCATGATACTGAAGAATTTTATGAGGATTTGAGACGTATTAAATACATTAAGAAGTTAATAACACGTTACATCATTACTGGTGATTTAAAAGAACGACTTATACTAAATCATATAATAATCTTACAAAATGTTTTTGGCCCTGATGCATTATGTAAAATTATTTTTTTGAAGATGGATAAACAATTAAAATATATCAAACCATTTTTAGTGATGTTAAATATATTACCTGAAAGAATATATCATGTTGGTAAAGAAGGCAATATTCACATAACTGATGACATTGAGATGGATGTAGCAATAATAGAGGCTCTCAGAAAAATATGAAAAAAATATTAGAAGACGGCGAAGGTATTGCAATGGCACCAACTAATAACACTACTAATTCCGCTGCTATGAATCCCAATGACCCTCGCAACCCTCCAGTTTTTAAAAAACGCAAACCACAACTATTAAAAAATATATTAAAAAGAAGAGGCCCGAAATGAGCGAATTAACTGAACTTTCTAGAGAAGTTGCTATACTTAAAACTGATATGGCTCAAGTTAGCGGTTTAATTGATCGTTTAGATTTGACTATCGCAAAATTGACCGAAGTTTCAACAACAGTATCACAATTACTTGCAGTGCAAGGTAATAGATTAGAACAACAGGAAAAGTCAGCTTATCAATTTTCAACATTGCTTGAAAAAAGAAGGGACGAAGCAGCGGAGAGTAATGACATTATGCATAAAAGAATCTCTTCTGCAGAAAAAGAATTTCAAACAGAAATTGGAAAATTGAATGACAAAATTTTAGATGAAATGAAATCTATGCGTGCTGAGTCAAAGCAGCAGCATGATGAGTTGTCAAGTAAAATGTCAAAACTTGAGAAGTGGGTATGGGTCGTGTCGGGCGGCGGCGCGGTCGTAGGATTCCTGTTGTCTCACGTTGTAAACTTGGACAAATTTTTCAATTGACATTTTGAAGCGCTCGTGTATAATCATCAATGATGATGTGAAATACAATAGAGAACAATATGTCCTGGTTAGAACAAAAGTATATCAATCTACTATCAGGTAGGTTGTCAAAGTTTAAACGTAAAAACCAAAACCTATGGAATTTCCGCTGTCCTATTTGTGGCGATTCCGACACGAACAAATCAAAAGCTCGTGGCTACATATATGCACAGAAGGGTGAATACATCTTTCACTGCCATAATTGTAATGATACTAAATCCATTAAAAATTTCATCAAGGTCCTAGATCTCAATCTTTATAACGAATATGTTATGGAGAAATTGAAGGAGACAGGTCAGTATAAACATGATGAAGTTGCAAACTTTGATGTGAAAATGGATGCACCTAAATTTCGTAAGGCAGATGATCCTCTAAAACAATTAAAGAAAATTTCGTCGCTTGTAAATCATCCTGCAAAGAGATATGTAACTCAAAGACAAATCCCAACTCCCTTTCATGCTAAGTTATTTTACTGCGCCAAATTCAAAGCGTGGGTCAATACATTCATGCCTGATAAGTTTGATGACGTAAGATTTGATGAACCTCGACTGATTATTCCCTTCATGAATGACAAGGGTGATATGATAGGATTGCAAGGCAGATCGTTCAATCCCGATGCTAAACTTCGATATATAACACTCATGGTTGATGAAACCCACCCTAGATTGTATGGAGTCGATGCTATGGACACAAGAGATATGATTTATGTGTTCGAAGGACCAATTGACTCGATGTTTATCCCGAATAGCATTGCTAGTGCGGGTGGTGATATTATTTCAGAATTGCCACGATTAGGGCTTGACAAGACACAATATGTTGTGATATACGATAATGAGCCACGCAACCCACATACAATCAAGAAAATGGAGAAGGCAATAGATGCAGGATATTCAGTTTGTATCTGGCCTGACACTATATTACAGAAAGATGTCAATGATATGATAAAAAATGAGATCATAGATACATCATTCACTAACACAGAACTCATAAATCGTATTGCGACCCGTCTGAGAAAGGTCATTGATCAGAATTCTCATAACGGTTTGGCAGCAAAATTGAAATTAACAGCATGGAGAAAATGTCAATGAAAGTGACACTATTTGGATATACACAACCTGATAAAGATATTGACATTGAAGGACTAGAGGATATTCAGGATCTAATCGTATATTGCGCTAAGGTTTCTAATCCACAATTCCAAAATAACTTTGATACATCAGAACGACTATTAACATATCTTGCAGAACATTCGCATTGGTCGCCATTTGAAATGGTCAGTGCGACACTTGAGATTGAAACAACTCGTGATATTGCAAGACAGATGTTGCGCCATCGTTCATTTTCATTCCAGGAATTTAGTCAGCGTTACAAAGAAGTTGACGCGCTAAAAGAATATTACATTATTCGTTCAGCAAGGTTGCAACACCCAACCAATCGTCAAGATTCAATTGCACTTGATATGAGAGATCCTGCACAGCGTGAACTTGCAGGACAATGGGTTACTCGTCAAGAACAACTTATCATGTATGCAAAGGAGCAATATGATTGGGCTCTGAGCAAAGGTATCGCAAAGGAAGTTGCAAGAGCTGTTTTACCAGAAGGTAATACAGTATCTCGTTTGTATATGCAAGGTTCTATTCGTTCATGGATTCATTATATACAACTAAGGTCAGGTAACGGGACTCAAAAAGAACATATGGAAATTGCTGTTGAAGTGGCAAAAGCAATCCATAAGATCTTCCCGCTGGTTGACAGATTTATCAGTAATTAAGAGGTACTAAATGCTATTCGAAGAACAAATTTCACGAAAGCCAGATCAATATCCATGGACCAAAGAGTTCATTGATGCAATCTGGAGTGGTTTTTGGACTCCTGATGAGTTCAATTTCCGTGCAGATTATTCACAATTCAAATCAGAGTTATCACCTGCAGAACAACAAGTAATTGTTCGCGCACTATCAGCAATCGGACAAATTGAAGTTGCAGTCAAAACATTTTGGTCAAATATTGGCGACAAAATGCCACATCCGTCAATTCGTGACCTAGGGTATGCTATGGCAAACTCAGAAGTTATTCACAATATGGCATATGAAAAACTATTAGATGTTTTGCATCTGACCCATATCTTTGAAGAAAATATGAACGAAGCAGTAATCAAAGGTCGTGTTGATTATCTTCGTAAATATTTAAACAAAGTTTACAAGAACGATAACAAGAAGCAATACATTTATTCAATTATTCTATTTACATTGTTTGTTGAAAATGTTTCATTGTTCTCTCAATTCTATATCATCATGCACTTTAATCGTAATCGTGCAGTATTGAAAGATTGTGCTCAACAAGTTCAGTATACTCGCAATGAAGAAATGCTTCATGCTCAAGTAGGTATTAAGTTGATCAATACAATGCGTGAAGAATATCCTGAATTGTTTGATGAAGAACTTGAAGCACGTATTGCAGCAGAATGTATTGACTCACTTAAAGCAGAAAGCAAAGTCATTGACTGGATCATGACTGACTACAACATTCCAGGATTGAATGCAGAGATTCTTAAATCATTTATTGCAAAGCGCATGAAAGATTCTATTGATCAAATTGGATTTGATTCTAGCAAGATTTATTACAACCCCCAACACATTGAACAGACCTATTGGTTTGATGAAGAACTTCTCGGCGCAAATATGACTGACTTCTTTCAAAAGCGTCCTGTTGAATATGCAAAAGGTTTGGGTATTACAGCAGACGATTTATTTTAAGGAGACGACATGGCATTCGAATGGGCAAATGAAGATTCACGCACCTTCCTATCTAGAGGTTATATTGACGGCAATATGACTGTCGAGGAAAGAGTTCGTGAAATCGCAAAGACAGCAGAGAAAATTCTTGACAAAGATGGATTTGCTGATAAATTCTATGACTACATGAGCAGGGGGTTCTATTCCCTCTCCTCGCCCGTGTGGTCAAATTTCGGCACAAAGAAGGGACTTCCCATCTCGTGCAATGGCGTTTATGTTGAAGATTCTATTGAAAGTATGCTCGATAAACTAGGTGAAGTTAGTATTCAATCAAAACATGGTTCAGGCACTTCTGTTTATTTGAGCAAGATTCGTCCTCGTGGCACCCCTATCAAGACAGGCGGTAAAGCAAACGGACCTGCATACTATGCATCATTGTTTGAAACTGCTGTTGACATTATCAGTCAAGGCAATGTAAGACGTGGCTCATGCGCTGCATATCTAGACATTGAACATCCAGATATTATGGAATTCCTAGAGATGCGTGAAGTAGGAAGTTCAATTCAGAACTTGTCTATGGGCGTTTGTATCGGTGATGCATGGATGGAATCTATGATTGCTGGTGATAAAGACAAGCGTGACATTTGGGCAAGAATTCTGCGTAAGCGTAAAGAATCAGGTTATCCTTATTTGTTTTTCACTGATACTGTCAATAATAACCGTCCACAGGTTTTGAAAGATAAAAATATCAAAATCTATGCGTCAAATCTTTGCTCTGAAATTGCATTGCCTTCGTCAAAGGAATGGTCATTCGTATGCAACCTAGCATCAATGAATTGCTTGACATTTGACGAATGGGTTAATACTGATGCAGTTGAAACAATGATCTGGTTCCTTGATGCTGTCATGGAAGAATATATTGAGAAAACTTCAAAGATCAAATATATGGAAGCATCAAATAACTTTGCTCGTACTTGGCGTGCATTGGGATTAGGACAACTAGGTTGGCATTCGTATTTGCAATCAAAGATGATTCCGTTCGAATCTTTTGATGCACACATGATGGCAATTAAAATCAGCAAATTTATTGATGATCGTTCACTAATTGCATCAAAAGAACTTGCAGAAGAATATGGCGAACCAGAAGGACTATTGGGATATGGTGTTAGAAATCTTACACGCACTGCTATTGCCCCTACTACTTCTAGCAGTTTTATTCTCGGTCAAGTATCTCCAGCGATTGAACCTCTTGCGTCGAACTACTTCACAAAGGACCTTGCAAAAGGTAAATTCACTTACAAGAATCCTTATCTTACAAAAGTTCTCGAAGCGTATGGCAAAGATACATTTGAAGTTTGGGAAACCATTCTAATTCGTGGCGGATCAGTTCAGCATCTAGATTTCTTGACACAAACTGAAAGAGATGTATTCAAGACATTCAGCGAAATTGCACCTATCAGTATTGTGCAACAAGCTGCTGCAAGACAACCTTACATTGATCAAGCGCAATCACTTAACATTATGATTGCACCTGAAGTGCCTATAAAGGATGTAAATGCGCTTATCATTGAAGGTTGGCGTTTGGGTGTAAAGACGTTTTACTATCAACGTTCAGCAAATCCTGCACAGCAACTTGTGAGAGATATTATGACCTGCGCCGTATGTGAGGCCTAACATGATAACTCAACTGAATCCTCCGATTCCTTTGCAGACCCCAAAAGGGTCTGCGCTGGCACACTTCTTAATTGATTATGGACCAGAATCACATCTATATTGGGTGTGTTTTAATGATGAAGATGGACAATGTTGGACCTGGTCGAATCCAAATATAAGAGCACAAAAAAACACATCACTGGATAGACCAAATGTCGATAATATTAGATGATATAACTGCATGGCATAAATTTCCCAGAAGTCGTTGGATGTTGAATAAACTATATGTTCAACAAAAATTAGGAAATGAATGTGGACCTGTTGGTGTCACCCCAACTGCATATCCAGTATGGGTTAAACCCGTAATCAATGTTCATGGTTTAGGTATAGGATCTAAAAAAGTCGAATCTCGTCATCTGATGCATTATGAGCCAGGTATGATGTGGATGCCATTTTATGAGGGTGAACATATTAGTTATGACATAAAATGGGAAGCAGGCAGTGATATGGAAGTATATGCTGCAAAGGGTTTGAATGGACCCAACTTCAATGAATGGCAGATCGAAAAGATTGAACCTGATAATAAACTTAAATTTCTTGTTTATAAATTAACAGTAGCAGGTGAATTGCCTACATATTTTAATATTGAAACTATTGGTGGTAATCTTATTGAATGTCACCCTAGATGGTCTGCAGAATTTGTAGATTATTACGATAGATGTCCATTTACTCAAAAAGTATTATGGTCAGATAATATCCATGAACCCACACCTGAATCATGGATTGATTGCAGAAATGATCCTTGCAATCAATGGACTGGTGAAATGAAAAGAATAGCTTACACTTATCAATTTAAGGAGAAATAATATGGGATGGAGCAGTGGCTCGAGAGTAGCAGATGATCTTATCAAAGCGTTGTCAGAAACAGTTGATGATGACTATGTAAGAGAATCATTTTACAAAAAGATGATTGAAATTTTTGAAGATCATGATTGTGATACACTAGACGAATGTGTCGGTGTTGATGCAGCATTTGATTCTGCATTTGAAGAATTTACTGATACAGTTGAAGATGACTGGGCAGATGACGAAGAATAACTAACAATAACCCTCATATATAATTAAAATGTATGAGGGTGACTATGACTTGGTATCTGAACAGTGAAGAATTTACTTCAGAAAAAATCGGTGATTCTATCGGATTTGTGTATAGAATCACCAACAAAACTAACGACATGAAATATATAGGCAAGAAACTATTCGTGTCAACAAATCGCTTGCCACCTCTTAAAGGTAAGACACGCAAAAGAATCGTGAAGAAAGAGTCTGATTGGAAGACCTACTTCGGTTCATCAGAAGAAGTCAAGATGCTCGTTGAACAGCTAGGCGCTGATGCGTTCCATCGTGAAATCTTGTATGTCTGTAAGAGCAAGGGCGAAATGTCATACATAGAAGCTAAACTACAGTTCCAATATGATGTGCTGTTGCGGGATGACTACTACAACGGTATCATCCAGTGCAAAATTCATCGAACTCATGCGAAAAGTTTGAAATTTATGCTTGACAATATTGTTTGATAATGCTATAACATAAATGAGGCAACAAAACATGGAATGAAAATGGACAACCTGGTAGTAGACGAAATCGCTCGTATCAACGCATATCATGTTCAAAGTGAGTTCGAGAAGGATATTCGTAAAACCATTATCGAATGGGTCTTATCCTCACCTGACAATACTTTTACCAAAGGTGCGGTAATGGAAAACGCAATCGAAATGTTCTGGGATGAAAGGTTGAACTGATGGCTGATAAAACTGTGAGTGTGCAAGTAGGACCAGGATTTTTGGGTTTGTTGACCCTGATCTTTATCACCCTTAAATTGACTGGGTATATCGCTTGGTCATGGGTTTGGGTTCTTTCTCCGTTGTGGATTGGATTTGCAATTTTTGCGAGTTTACTTGCAATTTTTGTTATTGCTGTCCTACTATTCGATAAATAAGAATAATGCCCGTGTAGTCCAAAGGTAGAGACAGCAGACTTAAAATCTGTCCAGCGTCGGTTCGACCCCGACCACGGGTACCAATTTAAGGATATAACATGAAGATTACACTTGAAGATGTCATTGAGATGGCAAAGGAAGCAGAGAAAGAGAATCCTCTTTTGTGGGAACATCTCAATCTAAATCAAGACATGGCATATCGTGTAATCGCTTCTGAAACCTTTGAAATGCTTAATGAGATCGAAGATGCAAATGAACGGCAATTGACTTTGCTTGTTGCGTTTGTATTGTCACAGATGGAGAACTATGTTCTCAATGTCAAATTAGGTCTAATGAATTGATTTATGGGCCTGTAGCTCAATTGGTCAGAGCTGAGCGCTCATAACGCTTAGGTTGGGGGTTCGAGTCCCTCCGGGCCTACCATCAACAAAGAGGTAACTATGTCTAAATCTAGTCTAGAATATACTGAAATGGCGGGATTAACACAAGCGATGGTAAAACTACGATGTATCCCTATTACGGATCAAGACGAAGATTGGGTTGTTATTACTGAATGGATGAATAAACGTATTGACGAATTAGCAAAGAAATAATGGAAGTGAGACTGGGTAGTCAGAGAGGACTTATAAACCTTTTAGCGCCTGATTAGCGTTCTTGACTGGGTTCGAGTCCCAGCACTTCTACCATAAACTCTTATGTTATAAATAATAACACACAATAGGGGAATCATATGTCAATCAAAGCAATTCATAAAGATATAATGTCGCATGTAAAAACCGCTGATAATGGTAGGGGCTTTAAATCTAACGAAAATGTTGAGCATCTTGCAGATGATGGTCATACACATCAATATACTTATAGTAGTGGCCAAGGACATGCTGCAAATCTAATGTCCCATTTGAAATCTAAAGGTTGGACTATTAGTAACCATAAGACATATGAAGGTGCTTTGACATACGAAGGTGAATATCCAGGTAAAACTCATCGTTATACTGCGACTAAAGGTGATGCAAAAATTCATGTTAATCACGCTGAAGGAGAACATGATGATGATACTGCAGGACATTATCACGAACTTCAAGTTTCTGATATGCCGCACCATCCAATTGAACATATGAGAAGTATTCCTACCTTCGGACAATTCTTACAATCGACTGGCAAAGACAAAGAATTAGCACACGCTGCAGGATTAGTTCCTAAAAATAAGATGAATTAATCTAGAAGGAGAATACACATGACTAAATATGCAATTGAAAGAGATAATGCTATTGTGAATCATATTGTATTCGTAGGTAAAGGATTGTATCGCAAAACTGATGTAATCCCACTTGTATTGAATACAACTAAGAAAGCGCAAGAGATCGCAGAAGTTCTTGATGGAACAGTAGTTGACTACGATGCTTACATGACAGAAGATTTTGCGATTGCTGCGTAATACTGGTTGACAATATTACTACAATATACTATATAATAACAATGCCCCTATGGTGGAACTGGTAGACACGGTGGATTCAAACTCCGCTCGAAGATAGTAGGTGCAGGTTCGAGTCCTGCTAGGGGCACCAATAATCATGAGGATGTGAAATGACTAAAATCTACCTAAAGGCTGTATTCTTTGTTGCAGTTACGGTTGCAACATTCTGCCTTATTCTTCCCTTCCTATTTTCTGCACGAGATGACTCCCTAGTACTTGCAGGGATCGTTGTGCTTGCTGCCTATCCTGTATTTGCATGGCATTACGGGATCAATGTTCTTAATCAAATCAAACAAAAGGTTTCTAAATAATGAAGTTTCGTAATGTAGCTCTTGCTGTGTTGATGTTGGGTTCTGTCGCTGCTTGTTCAACTGTTCCTGCAGGTCATGTTGGCGTGAAAGTATTCCTGTTGGGCGGTGACAAGGGTGTTGATTCTGAGGAATTGGGTGTAGGTCGTTATTGGATTGGTCCTAACGAACAACTATACATCTTCCCAACTTTTATGCAAAACTATGTGTGGACGAAAGATGTAAATGAAGGTTCGCCTAATGACGAATCTATTTCGTTTCAAACTGCAGACGGCATGACTGCAAATGCGGATGTAGGTATTTCTTATTCAATTGATCCTTCTAAAGTAACGACAATCTTCCAGACCTATCGTCGTGGCGTTGATGAGATTACTGACACCTTCCTGCGTAATATGGTTCGTGATGCACTCGTAAAAGAAGCGTCAAGTAAACCTATTGAATATGTTTACGGTGCAGGTAAAGCAGAGTTGATGGCATCTGTGCAAAAAGATGTTTCAGATCAGGTTGCAGCAATCGGTATTAAGATCGACAAAATTTACTGGATTGGTGAAATTCGTTTGCCGCAAACTGTGATTGAATCTATCAACAACAAGAATGCTGCAACTCAAATGGCGCAACAACGCCAAAACGAAGTTGCACAAGCAACTGCTGAAGCACAAAAGCGTGTTGCTGAGGCAAAAGGTGAAGCAGATTCTATTCTGTTGAAAGCAGAAGCACAAGCTCAAGCAAACAAGATCCTTGCTCAATCACTTACTGCAGAATTTGTGCAATATGAAGCTCTGCAAAAATGGGATGGTAAGTTGCCTACTATGACGGGTTCGAGCGCGATTCCGTTTGTCAATGTCACTAATGGAGGTCAGTAATGGCTAAGAAAAAAGTAAAAGGTGAAGTATCTGAAATTCAAATTCAATTCATGGACAATGGATATAATGTAAATTATTCCGGTCGTGATGACAGCGGTGATTGGGTCTCAATTCGTCTAGTTATGAATGATCTTAATGCAGTAATCGAACATCTAAAGTTTGTAGATGCGGGCTTGAAAGAAGGACTCTAATATGGCTGCTAAATGGGCTGAACCAGCATGCGGTTGCGAAGTAAGCAACTTTGATCGTGTTATTGATTTTATGAAAACATTCGGGCAGGAGGTTAAAGACTCCCCCGAGTTCCCCAAACCTGAGGTTGTTAGCCTTCGACAAGATCTTATTATCGAAGAATACAATGAGTTGCGTGATGCTATTATAGCAAAAGACATTGTAGAAGTTGCAGATGCTCTTACTGATCTTCTATATGTTATCTATGGTGCAGGTGTTGCATTCGGTATTGATCTTGACGCTTGCTTTCAAGAAGTTCATGCAAGCAATATGTCGAAGTTGATGCCTGATGGGACTATCTTGCGCCGTGAAGATGGTAAGGTTCTAAAAGGTCCAAATTATTTTGTGCCTGACCTGAAAAAAGTGCTTGACATTAAATAAGTAATCGTGTACTGTGATTATATGGTAATGGAGATAGATGATGGCTTATGTGAATGTTGACGTTGATATTGATCTCAGTGAGTTTGATGATCAAGAATTGATTGATGAACTAGAAGATCGTGGTTGGTTTGTCGGACCTGAAAAGGAATGGGAACCTACTGAAGATCTTGAACACGACGAAATTACTGCAATTCTAGAACTATTCCAGATGTCACTTCCAGGTAGCATTGGATATAACATCTACGAAAAACTACGAAAACGATGATAGAACTAAACGACCGTAATTACGAAGAATTTAAGAAGCAGTTTTGGGAATGGTTTGATACCTTAACCCTAGCTGAAAAAATGAGATTCTGGTATTATGGTGCGGATATGGCAGAGTTGAACTTTTATAACAGAGTTTACTCTAAACGTAATTAGGGATGATTACAGCAACCTCTTATCATAAAAAGATCCTCCGGGATCATGCACAGCTCGACTTAAATCCTTCGGGATCGAGCAAAACGCCAGAGTTAATTCTGGATATTGCATGAGAATACATGATATTGTCAGTAGAAACTGAATATAGCATAGGTGAAACCAATGTCGCGGCAGATGAGTTTTAAAAGGTCTGCAAACGATAGTAAAATTAATTACGTCTCGCCCATCCCGTAGACTTTTAGGTTACCTACAGCAAACCTTACACGCCATGGTGGCAATTTTTTTATCAAAAAACCTAACGGTTCGATTCCGTAAATGCGTAACCTGCTGAATTTAGATTCAGTTCCGCCTACAATAGCTCGATAAGCAAACCCTATGAATCTGTGAAAAGGAAAATATAATGAACTCTTTTGTGAATGCCGTTAAAAATCAAGACGCTCGTACCGCAAATGGTATGAAGTCTCGTAAGTCGTCTTCTTCTGCTGCAGTTGATCTGTTCTTCAAGATCGGTGCGTCTCGTGGTAAGAACATTACCCCTGACTTTACTGCAGCATTCGTGGAAAACCGTGATTATGCAATTCGTATTGCTCAATGGGCGCGTGACGCTCGTGAGGGTGCTGGTGAGCGTAAGATCTTCCGCGATGTGTTGATTGACCTTGAGGTTCGTGATACTGACACCGCAAAGTCTCTTGCCCGTAAGGTCCCAGAGATCGGTCGTTGGGATGACATCCTCGTATTCAAGACTGCAGAAATGCAAGCATTTGCATTTGACCTTGTAAAGGCAGCGCTTGACGCTGGCAATGGTCTATGTGCAAAGTGGATGCCTCGTAAGGGTGCAGTATCACTTGCATTGCGCGCTCACTTGGGCTGGTCACCTAAGTTTTATCGCAAGCGTCTTGTTGAATTGACTAAGGTCGTTGAGCAAGATATGTGCGCTAACAAGTGGGATGAAATCAATTTCAACCACGTCCCTTCTGTGGCGTCTGCACGCTATAAGAAGGCGTTTACTCGTCATACTGACGCATATAAGGAATGGGCTGCAAAGCTTGTTTCTACTGATCCTGAAGTCACAAAGACCGTAAAGGTCAATGCCGGTGCGGTTTATCCGTATGACGTATTGAAGGGTTTGATCAGACCTGCGGGTTATGGTTCTGTAAAGTATGATAAGGCAAACTTGAACCACATCGTTGCACAATGGGAGGCTATGCCTAACTTTGTTGGTGATGCGAACATTTTGCCTATTGTGGACGTATCGGGCTCTATGACTTGCAAAGCAGGTGGTTATGGTTCTAAATCAGAAACTACTTGTCTTGATGTGTCGGTTTCTTTGGGTCTGTATCTTGCAGATAAGAACAAGGGTAAGTTCAAGGATACCTTCTTGACTTTCTCTGGCAATCCAGAACTTGTTCATCTTAAGGGTAATGTTGTTGAGAAGATTGATCAAATGGTCAAAGTTTCTTGGCAAATGAATACCAACCTCAATGCAGCGATCCAAAAGATCCTTGATGTTGCAGTTAATGGTAAAGTCCCTGCAGAAGAAATGCCATCAATGCTGTTGATCCTTTCGGATATGCAATTTGATTCTTGCGCTCGTTACGACGATTCCGCACAAGAGATGATTGCACGGAAGTATGAAGCAGCAGGTTATAAGATGCCTCAAATCGTATACTGGAACCTAAATGCTGCGGACAATGTCCCAGTGAAGATGGATGCGCGAGGTGTCGCCATGGTATCAGGTTTCAGCCCTTCTATTGTTAAAAGCGTTCTGTCTGCGAACATGGATGAGTTTACTCCAGAAGGTATCATGCGAAAGACCATCATGGCTGCTCGATACGATTACTAAAAACAAGGGGGAGCGAAAGTTCCCCCTTGACATATTTTAACGTATATGCGATAAATGATTATGATGAAAAATAGGTGATGCGATGACAAAGAACATCTGGGTGATCTCTGATACCCATTTCAACCATGCCAACATTCTGAAGTTCGAAGATCGTGTAGGTAAAGCAGTTCGTGGTCAATTCAGTTCTGTCGAAGAAATGAATGAACACATGATCCAGCGTTGGAATGAAGTTGTTAAACCTGGCGATAAAGTATATCATCTGGGCGATGTTGTTTTCGGTGACAACAAAGTAGAATGGATGGATAAACACATGCCACGCATGAATGGTTCAAAGCGTCTGATCTTTGGTAACCACGATGAACCATCACACTTTGTTGGTAAAGGTCATTTCCAAAAGACATCGCTGTGGCGTGTATTCAAAGAGTTTAACATTCTGTTGACTCACGTTCCAGTGCATGAATCTACAGTAATGGAAGGTCGCGGCGGTTCAATTCGTCCTATGCTGAATGTTCACGGGCATATTCACCAAAACGAATCTCCTTCACAATTCCATCATTGCGTCAGCGTAGAACATACTGACTATTACCCTGTCAATATCGAAGATCTGGCAAAAATTGCAAATAAACTTTAAGGGCGGTTGACATTGCCCTTGATATATAATACAATGGTGATATGATGAGTAATCAACGACCAGGTAAAACACACCGCGCTGCTCTCGGTGATGATATGAAAGAGATGAAATTGAAAATCTTCTTTCGTACTTGCAAAGAACTTTTAGAATCTGCGGATGAACCTGCATCATTTGCTGCATTCTATTTTGAGCAGCTCCAAGAACATATTGAAGCGGGTAATACCCTTCCACAAGACAAGCGTGAAATTCAACGTTTGCTTGGCATCTAAATGCTTCCGTAGCTCAATGGATAGAGTCACGAGTTTCTACCTCGCAGGTTGGGGGTTCGAGTCCCTCCGGGAGCACCATTCTTCTTTCATAAACATAAGGTGATAAATTGGCTAAGAAATCTTCTGGTAAAACCTACACCTCTAAAGGTGAGCGTATGTCTTCAATTAAGACTCCGAATACCGATGGGGGTCAGCGTTTGCTTAACCAGATTAAGGCGCTTAAGCAAGGCAAGAACATTGTATGGTCTCTGCCCAATGTAAGCAAAGATGGCACTAAAGTGCATTCTTCTACTCGTATTGCTGTTAATGGCAAAGATTATATTACGAACCTCAAGCACATGAGTAAAGGGCAAAAAGAGGTCGAGGCATGATTGAAATCTATACTAAAGAGCAATGCATCTATTGTGCAATGGCAAAATCACAACTACAACTTCGTGGTGTTGCATATGTAGAACGTAAATTGCATGAAGATTTTGATCGTGAATTTGTTCTAGAAAAATTTGCACCTCAAACGACATTTCCGTTTATTGTTATTGACAATATGTTGATTGGGGGTTATACTGATCTCATGGAACATTACAAAAAGGAAACAGCATGACACTAGAAGAATTTAAAGAATCAAAAAGCGCGTACCATACTTTTCTGAAGGGCAATGTTGCTCGTGTTAAATTCAAAAAAGTAAATGGCGATATTCGTGATATGCTTTGCACATTGCGTGAAGATTTGATTCCTGCGGTAGTAAGCGAACCTACAACTTTAGTTAAACGTCAGCATGAAGGTAATGATGAAGTCGTTGCTGTATATGACATTGAGTCAGAAGGTTGGCGTTCATTCCGCATTGACAATGTAATTGAGATGACTCTTGTGTCGGAGTATTTGTAATGCCAATTGCAATTGATAAATTTTCAGGATCTGCAAAGGGCGGAACTGAGTTGATGAAAGAGAAACTTGCAAAAGCAATTCCGACAGAGTTGTTAGACAAGTTTCAAATCTTTGTGTCAAGAGTGCATGAAGAACTCTCTGACAAGCATGTGCGTGTTCTATGGTTGCATGATCTTCCGGGTGATCCTGAATCAGAACATCTTGCTAATAGCGGATGGTCACGTTTCCATAAACTTGTATTTACTTCTAATTGGCAGATGCGTGGATATATTGAACGTTATAACATTCCATGGTCAAAGTGTATTGTTGTTCGCAATGGAATTGAACCCATCGAATGGAAAGAGAAAGATCGTTCAAAGATCAAACTCGTATATACACCAACACCGCATCGTGGTTTGAATATTCTTTATCCTGTTTTTGCTAAACTAGCAGAAGAATATGACAACATTGAACTTGACGTTTATTCGTCATTTAAATTATATGGATGGGATGATCGTGATAAACCATTCAAGGACTTGTTTAAAGCGTTAGAAGATCATCCTAAGATCAACTATCACGGAACAGTTTCTAATGATGAATTGCGTAGATCATTACAAGATTCGCATATTTTTGCATATCCGTCAACTTGGGCAGAAACTTCTTGTATATGCCTAATGGAAGCAATGAGTGCAGGACTTGTATGCGTTCATTCGAATTTTGGTGCATTGTCTGAAACTGCCGCCAATTGGACACATATGTATCAGTTTCAAGATACCCCGCAAGATCATGCAAATATTTTCTATACAGTCCTGAAAGCTACTATTGAAGAAGTTAAAGGAATGGACGAGAAAAGTTATAATAGCAAAATTTTAACCCAAAAAGCATACGCTGATGTATTCTACAATTGGGAAATGCTACAGCAACAATGGTTAGCATTGCTAAATTCGTTGCAGGATTACTCGACAGAAATTGTAAAAACTTCAGGGCAGATGTTTGAATATAGAACATAATGCAAAAGAATTTTTTTGATAAAATTTACATAGGACCGGAGAACACACACTCCGGTCCTTTTTACCATAAGCAAAATTTGCCTGTTAATACATCAGTTTGGATATATAATGCAAAAGAATTAAAAGCTGTTTCTAACAGCGGAAAGGTTTCCTTTGAGTAACGTAGTTCAGTTCCCAAAAGAAAAAAGAGGCAGTCCTCCTCAATCATTGGATGAAGTGCATGACAATCTAGAAAATGTCAGACATGTCCATGTTGATGAGACAATGGCTATTATTGCAGAAGTCATATTTGACAATTTAGCAATATCTGGATTTAACTTCACACCAGAAGATGGATCCTATGTCAAAGATGTTGCGCTAGCATTCGAGGCAATAGCATCCATGCTGTATAAATATCATTCGATGGATTATCCCTTACAGGTCGTGGCAGATCAATTATTTACTTTACAAGACGATGGAACTGTGATATTTTCAGGTGTGGGCGACGAAAATGATGATGAAACAACAGAGGAACAGGTTTGAATACCTGATTTTGAAATGATTATTCTTGACCTAAATCAAGTGATGCTGTCGAACCTTATGATGAGTCTAGGTTCACATACCAATACCAAAATTGAACCGGATTTGATTCGTCACATGGTATTGAATTCCATTAGAATGTATATGACGAAGTTCAAAGAAGATTTCGGCGAACTCGTCATTGCTTGCGACAATAAACGCTATTGGCGCCGAGATATCTTCCCCTATTACAAAGCAAGTCGCAAAAAAGATCGTGAGAAATCAGATCTTGATTGGAAAGCTGTATTCGAATGTCTGCATATGATCCGTGCAGAATTGACTGAATACTTTCCCTATCGCATTATTGATGTTGATGGTGCAGAAGCGGATGATGTTATTGGTTCGCTTGTTCAACACTTCGGCAATAACATGATGGAGCCTATTCTGATTCTTTCAGCAGATAAGGACTTCATTCAACTACAGCAATTCCTAAATGTAAAACAATTCGATCCTATTCGGAAGAAATATGTTTCGCACAATAATCCAGCCCAATATACTAAAGAGCATATCTTGCGTGGTGACGCAGGTGATGGTGTTCCTAATGTATTGTCACCCGATAATTGCTTTGTAATTGGGACTAGACAGAAACCTGTTACCACAAAGAAACTTGAACAGTGGTTGCAGATGCTACCTGAAGCATTTGGTGATGATAACTTGTTGCGTAATTATAAGCGCAATCAGCAATTGATTGATCTCAACTTCATTCCAGAAGAGATCAAAAAGAATATCATAAATCAATATGAGACCCAATCAGGCAAGGGTCGCAGTAAACTGTTTAACTATTTTGTGCAATTCAAGTTGCGAAACTTAATGGAATCAATTGGAGAATTCTAATGCGTTTAGGCATTGCAGAAGTTCTGAAAATGGTATCAGAACAAAAAACTAAAGAAGAAAAAATCAACGTCTTTCGTAAGAATGACTCGTCGGCATTGCGAACTGTTTTGAAATATGCGCTTGATCCCGCAGTCAAATGGGCATTGCCGCCAGGAGCACCCCCCTATAAACCAGCTCCATATCTAGATCAGCAGTCAATGTTGTATCATGAAGCTCGCCGTCTATATTTATTTATTGAAGGTGGCAATCCCGCTCTAACACCACTAAAGCGAGAAACACTTTTCATCGGATTGCTAGAATCAATTGATCCTCATGATGCTAATTTACTAGTAACAATAAAAGACAAAAAGTTACCAGTCAAAGGTATTACTACTGCAATCGTTAATGAGGCATTTCCGGGTCTAATCTAATGGGTAAATCTAAACAAAGCAAGTGGTTTGATGATAGTTATGAAGATGAGCGTAGCCGTCTTAATACATGGGAGCAGCGCCGTGCTGCTAAGCGCATTGCATGGGAACAAAAGAACGTCACAATAGACGAATCTGCTGAAACCGATACTAGAGCCTCGAGAAGGGATTATGACTAGTGCCAACTTATCTTTTTAAGAATAAAGACACGGGCGAGCAATGGGAAGAATTCATGGGTATTTCCGCAGCGGATAAATATCTCGTGGAAAACCCGCATATAGAAAGAATGGTGAATGGGTTTCCTGGAATGGCTAGTTCAGCAATGGGTGCGTCAAAAACAAAACCTGATGATGGATTTAGAGACGTTCTTCGAGAAATTAAAAAGAAATCACAACGGGGGATCTCACGTAGTACTATCAATACTTTCTAAATGCAATAACAATAAAAAAGAAGAAAGAATGGATCAACAAACATTACAGCAGAAACGCTTGACCCGCAAACAAAAAAGAATGATGCAACAGATGGGTGTAGAAATACCCGAAACTGAAGTAAGATATTCTTTAACACTAGATGACTTTAGACCTTTGACTGAAAATCAAAAGAATGCCTATCGTTCATATAAAGCAGGTAATAACCTACTTCTACATGGATTGCCAGGAACAGGTAAAACTTATCTAGGAATGCACTTTGCGATTAAGGATGTGCTATCGTCTGAAACACCTTATGAGAAGGTTTATATCATACGATCAACAGTGCCAACAAGAAATCAAGGTTTCTTGCCTGGTAAAAAGCAAGATAAAGAAGCAGTTTATGAAGCACCCTATATTAGAAACGCTTCGAAGATGTTTAGAACTGCAAATGCTTATGCACAATTAAAGCAAAAGGGAGTTGTTGAATTTCTATCTACTTCTTATTTGCGTGGCGAGACATTTGAAAATTGCATTATGGTTGTTGATGAAATTAATAACATGACTGGTCACGAACTAGATTCAGTTATTACTAGAGCAGGTGAGAATTGTCGTGTAATCTTCTGTGGTGACGGACGTCAAACAGATTTTACTCGTGGTGAAGATAAAGAAGGTTTGAGAAATTTCATGAGAATACTTGACAATATGGATTCTTTCGATTATGTTGAATTTGAAGTAGAGGATATTGTCCGTTCAGGACTGGTGAAGGAATACATTATTGCTAAGCACAAACTTGGAATCACGACATAAACTTTTTAATCATAAGTTTATTGATAAAATAGAACTAGAAGCTAACTATGAGACGGGACAAAGGCGCTATCTATTACCAGATGGTTCTCTTGTTCCGTCTGTCACTACAGTGCTTTCATCACTCGACAAAGGTCATCTAGACGAATGGCGTAAAAGAATTGGTGAAGCAGAAGCAAATAAAATCACAACTCAAGCAAGTAATCGCGGAACAGCGATCCATCAACTTGCCGAAGATTATTTAATGAATAAGGAGGACTATCATGTTGGAGCGATGCCAATCAATCTTTATGACTTCCGGAATAACATCAAACCATATCTTGATAGCCGAGTTGATAACATACTTGGCATTGAATACCCTCTATTTTCAAAGCGTCTAAAGACAGCAGGTCGCACCGATCTTATTGCAGATTGGGATGGCAGCCCTGCTATCATTGACTTTAAGACATCACGAAAACCAAAGAAGCAAGAATGGATCAAGAATTATTTTTTGCAAGCGACTTGTTATTCTCTTATGTTACAAGAGCGAACTGGTATTGTGTGTCCGGATATTGTCATTCTAATCTCAGTAGATGACCACGAACCGCAAGTGTTTCATAAGAAGCGCAAGGACTACCTCGAGGAGGTTGTTCGCATCTTCACGAATTATTCTGCTTGACATATTTTTCAATATGCTGTATAATAAATTGTGATCAAGGAGAACATGATGAAACAGTATGTTATCGCTATCTACGAAGGGCTATTGAAGATTGGTCAGAAAATCGAGTATGACGCAAAGATCGCTGGATATATTGCTGATTGGTATCAAAGTCAAGGATATGAGACACAGGTGTTTGAATATGAGGTGAACTAATGGAACCAGAAACTAAATGGTATTTAACTGACCCGCCAAAACAAATCAACATTACTTGGAAATATGCACAAAAGGAAGATGACATGAACGAATTGTATGAAATTAAACTCGGCTCTGAAACCGCTTATGGTTATAAGTTGGCAATGAACTCTGAAAACAAACTTGTTATGGAGATCAAAGGCACTGGCAATATTGTCGTTGTCTCTCCTGATGATGTAAAAGAGATTATGCCTTATACCATCAGTGTGACTTCTTTCAGTGGTGATGCTCAACGCAGCTATACTATTGAAAATGGCAAAGTTGCAGTCAATGATATTGTGTTGCATATGCCTAAAGGTTCAAAGACAGTGGGTCTCGGTGTTGTAACTGCACTTGATACCAAAGTCAAGGGTGCTGCTCAATTCACCGGTTCTAAACTAGTTGCAGAACACATTGTGTAATAATTGACGAGGGGGAGTTGCATCCCCCTCTAACCTCAATAGGAGATATAAGATGGATCAATACAATAAGATGCCGCCTGCCGTTCAAGAAGTATTCGATTCTCTTGTCGGCGATAAAATGCTGTTCGGATCTCGCTCAATGGCGGCACGCTGGGCATCTGAAACTTTTAATCCTGCAGTTAAAATCGGTTGTAAGATTGCCGCTGACACCGATTGGGATATTGCAGCAGAATTTAACGCAGAAAACATTGTAGCATTACGGAATGCTGGTTTTACTTCTAGAGAAGGCGATGAGTTGTATGCAAAAGATGATCTAACCCAAATCATCTTTTCGAAAAATATTGTTGATGATCCTGGCGATATTTTTGCTCAAATTGTGCCTATTCATGTTATTTTGCGTAAAAGAAACTCTTTCTTCATGACTGTATGGGATAACATTGACGCAGAATATTACTACAATCACTTGTGGAAGCGTGGTCCTAAATTTACAAACACTCGATATAAAGGTCACAGAGACTTAGTTAAAAAGGAAATTCGTGACGCAATGAACCAGTTGTATGCGTCTGCCGAGTTTAATGAATTTAGTGGTAACCCAGTCAAGGCTCATATTTATGCTTTACACTCCTAAAGAATATAATCCGTTCTTAGATTGCACAGTTGAAAAGAATGAAGATACGGGTCGATTCCGTATTTCATCTAAATATTGGACAGTTGATGTTCCGAGTAAACCTGCTGGGATGCGAATTGTAGAAATCATTCAAGCAGCTTACAGGAATGGTGTCGCTGATAATCAAAAAGCAATCAAAGAAGTATTAGGAATAAAAGATGTCGTTGATTGACGCAGAAACTAATAAAAAATACGCTAAGTTTGTACTCAATGAGATTAAACCTAGAGCCGACAAATTGAATAAATCTATGGCGGATTATATTCCAGCAACAGCAGCGTATTATATCTTCATGCTAGAAAAAATGGGTAAAACGTTTCGAAAACAAACTAGAGAAGCATTGGATTTTCTTATGGACCCATCTGATAAGAGTCCTGATAAAACAACTATGATGATTATTGATTCTATCTTTCTAATGGGTAAAGCAGAGGAGTTGCAATAAATGGCACTGACTAAAAATGATCTAGTAATCGGTAATATCGTCTATCGTATGGTTGTAAATAATAATGCGTATAGCCGTAAGAAAATTAAGATGGTAGATGATGCAGGATTAGAATGGTTTCGCTACGATATATCTCAATGGACTTTTCGTGTAACTCCATTGAAAATTTGTGGAACAATTAAACAAGTAGTTCTTGGAATTATTAATGATGATTGTATAGAAGAAGATCAATATCATATGCAATATCTCGCAGATGAAGATGGAAAAGCGGAAGGTAAAATGAACTATTGGGAAGAAACTGTATTGCTAGAAACATTTCGAGAATCAACTTATAATTGTGAGTTTTTTAGCAATGAAGATAATGCAATTGCTCTTGGTGAAAGCATTTGCGCTAATAATAACCAAGTCTAATTGCTTAAAATATCGCTTAAAATATGTCAACCCTGCATCTTGTGGTGCAGGGTTTTTTCATACAAGATCTCGTCTTGACATTTCTTAGGTCGATAACCCATTGAGAACCCACCAAAATTTTCGTGGTTGACATCTTTTTTGGAATATTCGATAAACAAAGCATGGAAACGAAGGGAACGAAGAAAATGGCAAAGTTTGATACCGCGACCGTGACCCGCTGGGCGAAAATGGCAGAAATGTTTTTGCTGCGACTGGAGGGCGTCACCGGCACCACGAAGGACATCCATCTCGGTGTCGAGGCATGGACCATTGCTCACTTGTCGGGCATCACCAGTGAGGCCTATGACGACCGGTCGGTCACGGACGCGCATATTAAAACCGCCCTCGAGAAAATCTTCCCCAATGCGAATTTCAAGGATCGCTACTCCTACTAGGGGTTGACATCTTTTCTATTTAATTCGATAACACAATAGAAGAAACAGGGAGAACGCCATGGATTACCAATCTGCTGAAGCAATTGCTATTCGTCTCGAAGGCATCCGCCGCCGTGCTGATCTGTTCGGTCAGGACCGTGACAGCGTGCTGAGCGAGATCGAGTTCCTCGCTCAGGACTTCCGCAAGTGGGCTGCGAAGATCGAGGAAGAGATGGTCGCACAAACCGCTTGACATCTTTTCTGGAATATTCGATAACACAATAGTAGAAACGAAAAGGACACAAGATGAACGGCTGGAAGAATCACGCGACCTGGAACATGAACCTGTGGTATGGCGATGTCTTCGCCGATCTCGCCGAGAATGGCATGGAGATCACCGGCGACTCGCTGCTTGAGTATGTCTATGACACCGAAGGGCTAAACGCTATGCCTGTGGGGTTCACCCGCGACGCCGCCATGCTGACCTTCAACTCGGTCGACTGGGACGAGATCGCATCTCACTATGTCTTGCCCGAAGACGAAGAAGACGCTTGACATCTTTTCTCGAATATTCGATAACACAATAGAAAAAACGCGAAGGAGAAACGCGATGGGTTTTGAAGATCTGATGTGGAAAGTGAGCGAAGCGGTCGAGGCCTTCTTGAGTGAAGCACGGGAGGTGTCCGCCTCGGAGCTTGGCCTCGACCAGCGTGCTGCATGGGGTAAAGTTTGCGTCACTCCCGAGTGCCTGGCAGTGCTTGCTGATAGCGAAGGCAGTCTCCGCTACTATGGCGGTTTCGAGTATGTTAGCAAGGAATACCGGGTTGGCATGGGCGAGTGGGTTTTCTACCTCGCCGAGGACGACCGTGTCCGCGAGCATCTTGCCCATGTCTTCCCTGAACTGCGCGATGGCGAGTGGGACGAAGAAGATGCCGCTTGACATCTTTTCTAGAATATTCGATAACACAATAGAAGAAACAAAAAGGAAGACACAGATGTCCATGACTAAGCAAGAGCTGGTGACCGCCATCAGCAGCAACTTCTTCGGCGAGCGTGACACCCTGCAGGAGGCCTTCGACTATGCCTTCGCTGTCGCAAAAGCGACTGGGGATAATGCCGCAGTGATCACCGCACTGATGGTCGTTGCCAACACCATCGCCAAGGAGATCAAAACCCTCGCCGATGCGTGAGGGGTTGACATCTTTTCGCTTTAATTCGATAACACAATAGAAGAAGAGGGAGATCGAAGATAGCAGTCAAGTTTGTCGAAGGGTATAAAGACCCAGCATGGCCCGAAGTCAAAGAGGCGTTCTATCGCAATTTCAACCCCGACGACTGGGATAGCATCACCATCGCCAAGACCCGTGCGACCGTGAAGCGTCACGCTGAGCAGCGTCTGGTGTGCGACTACGCTATAAAGAAAGTAGGCGACGACTGGTGGGCTGTCAATTATCACTCTTGACATCTTTTCTGGAATATTCGATAACACAATAGAAGAAACGGGAAGGAACCCAACATGACTGATCTGCACGCTAAAACCGCCGAATCTGTGACCGATGCCTTCTGCCAACTGCTGATCGCCAAGCACGGGCACGCCTATGCTGCGGGCTATATCTCCTCGCTGCTGCTGTCGCTTGTGTCATATACTTTGACCGGCGAACAGCAAGCAGAATTCGCCGCTGACATCTCGAAGCGCCTGTCCGATGAAGTTCGCAAGATGTCCGCCTAGGGTGGTTGACATCTTTTCTAGAATATTCGATAACACAAGAATGGAAACAAAGGAAATGACCATGACACTCCACAAGATGCTTGCTAACCTGATCGCTAATGCTGAAGCCGCTGCTGTCGCGGATGACCACGCTCGCCGTGAGGCCTGCGTTGCTGTTGCAGGCAAAGTGATGGATATGATCCACGCTGGCAATGGCAACCTGAAACTGGAGGTTGCCCATGTCTAATTATAGCGAAGGCGCGAATTGGAGTAATGAAGCGACCAAAATTGTAAATATCTGGTTTGACGATCTTTTTGAGATGTGTGCTTTATACCCGATTGACGAAGAAACCGGCGAGATGGACGAGATAGATGCTGGATATTTCAAAGCTCTTGTCTGTGACTCCATGGACTTTGATACCATAAACAATGGGTTTCTGATGGCTGTTGCTTATAAGGTTCTTGACCAGGTCAACTGGGAAGAGCTTGCAGCCTTTTGGGCTGGGGTTCAGGCCGCTGAACTTGTGCAGCAAAAAGCCGCTTGACATCTTTTCGCTTTAATTCGATAACACAATAGAAGAAACAAAAAGGAAGACAAGAATGGGTACTCGCAGCATGATCGGCATGGTCGAAGCAGACAACTCGGTGTCGGCGATCTATTGCCATTGGGATGGTTATCTGTCGCATAACGGCGACCTCCTGGACAAGCACTATGACTCGGATGTCAAGGTCGCTGAATTGCTCGCCATGGGCGATCTGTCAACCCTCGGCGCGACCCTGCAAGAGCCCGACACTCGCGTGCTGAGCGGCGGCGCTGCTGCTGTGCGCTTCGAATCCATCGCCGCTTACCGCGAAGCCCTGGGGGAAAGCGGCGATCAGTTTCGCTACCTCTGGGATTCTGCAGCATGGTTCTATATCGGCGGCGGTCGCACGGTCTGGGACGATGTCCGTGAGGGTCTGAAAGACGTCCGTGGCGTGACTGCCTAACGTCTTGAGAACGCAGCACAATTCCGACCCAGGTGCTGCGTTCTCGATAAATTGTTTTTCAGCATTGTCTATAGTTTTCAATAGTTTACACCAAAAACACTTTCAGTCGCGTCTTGTTCTTGTGCTATCATGCCTCGAACAAGGCGCTGCTGCGCGTCCACAAGGGTGGTTGACATCTTTTCCATTTAATTCGATAACACAATAGAAGAAACGGGAAGGAACCCAAGATGATCTATGACCTGTCGAAGTTGTCGGACGAAGTGCGCGCCCAGATCGAGGGCACCGCGAAGTATCGCAAACTGTTCAGCGAGAAGCCCAAGCGCCTGCTTGCTATTGATGGCAATGCCAAAACTGTCAAAGGCCGCGCTGCTGGGTTCATGACCGCTATCTTGTATCTTACACCTGCTTCGGCCTCGGGCGAGAACGTCTGTCCGATGGCAGCAATTGCTGCTTGCGATGAACCGTGCTTGAACACCGCTGGTCGTGGTGCGATGGGTTCGGTGCAATTGGCGCGTCTTCGTAAGACGCTGTTCTATATTCAATACCGCGAAGAATTCATGGCGCAGATCAAGAAAGAGATCGCTGCTGCCGTGCTCAAGATCAAGAAGAAGGGCTTCACGCCTTTGGTCCGCTTGAACGGCACGTCTGATCTGCGCTGGGAGAATTTCGGCATTCCCCAGGCATTCCCGGATGTCCAGTTTTACGACTACACCAAGATCCTGAACCGCAAGAACATCCCTGCCAATTATGACTTGACGTTCTCCTACTCGGGCGTTGCTGCTTTCAAGCCCTTTGCTATGAAGGCAATTGCTGCTGGTATGCGCTTGGCGGTCGTGTTCCGTTCTCGCGCCGTGGTCGAAGGCATGCTTGCTGCTCAGGAGTCGTTCTTGGGGATGCCCGTGGTAGATGGTGACAATACAGACATCCGTCATATTGACCCGCAAGGCGCTGCTGTCGCGCTTTATGCCAAGGGCAAGGCAAAAACCGACCGCAGCGGGTTCGTGGTGGGTTGACATCTTTTCCGTTTAATTCGATAACACAATAGAAGAAACGCGAAGGGAAACAAGATGATCGAATATGAATTTAGCGCCTACGGCAAGACCATGTGGATTTGGGTCGATACGGTCGGTGAGGCGATGCACGAAGCAAACCTCGTGCTGATCTGGCCCGAGGAAGGCAAGCCCGGCGCCTGGTTCGAAACCACTGAGACGAAGTTCCGCTGGGTCGAAGGGAACTTCTCCGACTAATCTGTGGTTGACATCTTTTCTAGAATATTCGATAACACAATAGTAGAAACAAAAAGGAAGACAAGATGCCTCGTGGTGTTCCCGCTAACGGTTTTCGCATGACTAAGAACGCAGTTGTCCGCACTGGCGGCGCTGCCATCCTGGACAAGATCGTCCCCGTTGCTGCCGTGCAGCACGAAACTGACGCTGAGATTGACGCTCGTCTGCGTGACCGCTTCGAGATCATGGATACCCTGACCCAGGCAGCCCTGTTCGGTGATGCCCGCTCGGTAATCATCTCGGGTCCTGCAGGTCTCGGCAAATCTTTTAACGTCGAGAAAGAATTGACCAACTGGGATCCTGACGCAATTAACCACACTATCGTCAAGGGCTTTTTGCGTACTACTGGTCTTTATAAGCTCTTGTTCCAATACCGTGAGCGTGGTCAGGTCATTGTTTTTGACGATGCTGACGCGATCTTTTATGACGATAACTCGCTTAATTTGCTCAAGGCAGTATGTGATACTACCGATGTCCGCAAAGTTTCTTGGTTGGCAGAGACTAATATGGTTGACGAAGAGTCTGCCGTTAAAATCCCTCGCCAATTCGAGTTCAATGGTACCATCGTTTTTATCACTAACCTCGACTTTGACTCGTTAATCGAGAAAGGTCATAAACTCGCTCCGCATCTTCAGGCGCTTGTTTCTCGCTCGCATTATATCGACTTGGCGATGAAAACCAAGCGCGACTATCTTGTGCGTATTAAGCAGGTAGTTGATGCGGGTATGTTAAAAGATCAAGGTCTCAATGCAGATCAAGAAAAGGCGGTCGTTGACTATATTACGACTAACCAGAACAAGTTGCGCGAATTGTCGCTCCGTATGGCTGTTAAAATCGGCAACCTGGTTAAGATGAAAGCAGACTGGAAGCGTTTGGCAAATGTGACCTGCTGCAAGAATCAGTAACGCAGGGGGCAGCAATGCCCCTTGACATCTTTTCCGGAATATTCGATAACATAATAGAAGAAGAGGGAGATCGAAGATGTCTTATGTCTATGCTGTCACTATTAACGACCATGCTGTCCGTGTCTTCACGCAGCGCGCAGACGCCGAGACGTTCATTGCTACTTGTGAAGACACGGACGACCGGACCTGCTGGAGCTATGATATTGAGAAGATCGAACTGGATGGCGATCCCAGGGGGACGATTTAGGGCTTGACATCTTTTCCGTTTAATTCGATAACACAATAGAAGAAACGCGAAGGAGAGACGCGATGAAATACCAGGACCTGACGCTCGACCAAATCCGCCATGCCATTCCGTTTATCGTTGCCAATGCGAAGGCAGCAGCACGCGCTGACGCCCTTGATCTAGCTGCTATGCTGCAGGATCGGGCTGAGTCAATGTGGGACGAATTGGTGCGGCGCATCCGCGCTGAGGACCCTCACACCACCGAGGCAGACATCCGTTATTTCGAAGGGATCCAACTATGCTAACTTACACTATCAAACTTAAAAGCGCAGAAGCTCTTATGGCATTGCGTGCTGAGAATGAAGCAATTATGGATTTGGAATCGTGTAAAACTCACGGCGATAAAATCTATTCTAATGCTGTGCTGAATGAAGATAGTTATGCCTTTCCGGGTTCTTATTCAATCAGCGGTTTTATGTCGGGTCTGTTCTTGCCAGAAGAAATTGAATGGGTAAAGGAGAACTAAAAATGGCTAAGGCAACTGTTAAACTGAAAGAGATCAACCCTATTGAGTCGGTCACTATTACTATTAACCAATACGAACTAGACACTCTTATGGTCATTCTAGCGCGAATTGGCGGATGTCCAGATAAATCCCCGCGAAAGCATTCTGCCAACATTTTAATGGCACTGCAACGAGCAACTAAGGATATTCGTGGTCGATTTGAATTGTATGAAACTTCTGTATTGATTGACGATTCTGGCAAATATGCTGCCATCTATTTTAACGACTATCCCGAGGAGGAATAAAATGATGTATGTTTTAATTCTAATTCAATGGAATTCTGGCTCTATGACAACTGCTGAGTTTAATTCACTACAGAATTGTCAATACGCTATTGAGCAAGTTGAAAAACATTTAATGGTAGATGGGATATGCGTGCCAAAATGAATAAAATAGTAGAAGCAATCACTTTATACTCAACCTTCTTTGTTATTGCTGCATTTATATTCTTGTTTCTTCCATTCGGATATTGTTTTATCACATGGGACTGGCATTATGCAACAATTCAAAATGTGCTGGAATTGCTACGATTAGATGCTATTGTAAGCGCAATTCTGTTATTCTTATTCTATATAAATCAAATGGAAGCAAACTGATGCAGGCATATATTAACTATAAGACATGGTGGATGACTGTGCAAAGACAGCGATATATTACGGCTGACGAGTGGCGGGTTCAAGATGATTTCCGTGACCATATTAACGAGTTCACACTTCACGAATTGCTCGAAAGACTAATCGACTGGAGTTAAAATGACTGTCTCAACAGAAGTAAAACTCTGGTGGTTACATCGTCAACCTGATTCTTATTTTATGCAAAAGAATCCTCCTATCACGGACGACTTCCAAGAGTTTATTAAGAACATTCCCAATCACGAACTAAGAAAGATAATTGAGAAGATATATGATTGACTTAGATGACATACAGAATCGCTTTCATGAAATTGATTATTGGGAAAAATACCACTCGGATATTATTCTCACAGTCAACATATTATTAACTGAACTCGCTTGTCCATTAGCAACTATTCGATTTGAATCTCCTGATCGGGCAGGGATGGATATTATCGCTCAATGCTATGGTGATACAATAGAAGAAGCAATTCAAAAAGTAATAGAAGAAGCATTCAACACACTCAAAGGAAATGCCAAATGAATAAAAAAGCGCTCACAATAGCTCTAGCAATAACAACTACAGCATCAGCAGTAATAGCAGCAATAGTCGCGGCAATGATCTATTTCCCGATCATTTCATTCTATATTCTCTTTGCTGCTATATTCGCAATAACATTCGTCGGAATAACAACTGTGATATACCAATTCATAACTAAAGAATTTGATATACTCTAGTCACGGATTGATAGTTGCAATAGATGAACTACATTCATAATAGCTTAAATGATTATGAATTAATTTAATAATGGTATTTAACCAAATAATTTGCGCGAATGAAGACACACAAAATGAAGAAAAAAGACTACAAATTGTGCGGTAAAATGTGCAAAAAATTGTGCAAAATGTATTGCACCTACGTCAAATTGATCGGAATCACCGTGAGGTGCCGAGTCGTGCCGTGTCTTTGAAATCACTCCGCGTGATGTCTGTGCAGCGCCTGTGCATCCTCGCCGTGAGAATCTGTGTGCTCCCGTGACTCCTCCCCCCGACCGAATCACTTTCCGATCAAATATCTATACTGCAATTACTCGGAAATCTTGTCAACCATTATCTGTGTCCACAAGATCTTGTCCGCCTCCCCCCGATTTCTCCCGAATTGATCCCGATTTCCCCCGGAAAAGACATCTGATCCGCGACCCCACCACAAGATCTTGATTTAATCAAACTCGACCCCGCCGCACTCGCTGACATAAAACTTACCGCGCTCGAAAAGATTTGCCGCATTCTGCGCGAACTGTTCCGTCTTGTAACAATGCCGATCCATCACCGCGCCGTCCGCGAGAAAAGTGACCTCCCACGCCCAATCTTCGATCTTGCGACCATTCCGCTTGACTTCGCCCCACTCCTTCGACACCACCGCTTCGCGCATCCCGATCTCCTTTTGCTACTATTCACTTATGGATTTACTCGGAAAATATGTCAACCACAGATTTCCGCCCCCTGCCCCCCACAAAATTTTGTTTTTTTCGTCAATTAAACAATATTCGCAAAATAATGTCAACCCCCAAAAATGCCCAGAATTCCCCGAGGCCATGCCCCTATCGCGTCGACTATCGTCTGTGCGGTTTATGATACGTTTAAACAATATTCGCAAAATAATGTCAACCCCCAAACGACGCTGCGCTCCCCTTCGATAGCGGTCCATTCATGTTATCGCATTTATTCGAAATAATGTCAACCCCTCGCGTTGGCTGTTCGTAGCATGCGCTCGATGTAGTCTATTGTGGCTCGTGAGCGCATATATTATTTCGAAAATAATGTCAAACGAATTTTGTTGTTGACATATTTTCGATTTAATTCGATAACGTATATTCGATAAAACGCGAAAAAGGATACGCGATGAAATATGACATGAATGCGGACACAGCGACGATTTTGATGCGCGGTTTGATTTACGCGATGGAAGATGAAGAAGCAACAGAATATGCGAAAGCAGAATTTCAAATCGAATGGTATCTGATCGGTGAGGCATTCGATTTGTTGGACGAAGATCAAATCGAAGAAATGGATTCTGTTATTGATGATATGCAACAAATCAAAGCAGAAATCGAATTTGAATTGGGGTATCAAAGATCGTCGATCACGATAAAAGAGGGTTGACAACATTTTTGCAATAATGCATAAATGTAAAATGACGAAAACGCGAATGAGGAGACATCGCATGACGTTCGAAATTATCAAAAAAGAAGTCAACGCAATTCAGAAGGATTGTTTTGATTTGACGATAATCAATCATGACACAAATGAAATTGTCGTGTTTGATTGCGTTAAAATCTGGGACGAAGATCAAGAATCATTAGAAGATATGTTTTATTATGACGAATCGTTAGACGCATAATATCGCGTTTTACAATTCGTTAAAATCAGGCGATTCAATTCGTTAAAATCGCCTGATTTAATTCTTAAAAGATCGTGGCTGCGCCCTCGGGCTGGCTGCCAATCAGGACCCGGTTGACATCTTTTCCCGAATATTCGATAAGTGATCATGAAGAAACGCGATGAAGGAGATCACGCGATGCAAGTCACGATCCGGTTCAAAGACTATGTCTCTATGAACGCCATGGCTGTTGTGGGCAGCATTCTGACCAACGAGGAGCTAGCTACCATGCACGGGCTGCGCGGTGGCTTCTGGTATACGACCGATGTCTCGCCGATGGTCGTGCTCGCTGCCTTCGAATCGGAGGGAATCGAGTATCAGGACTTCGAGTCGATCTCCTTCGAACCGTGAGATCCTGGTTGACATATTTTCGATTTAATTCGATAAATGATCATGAAGTAGGGCGGAAGGGTTCCGCCTCAACGCGATGCAGGAGACCACGCGATGCTGAAAGAGATGTCCAAGATGACCGCCAAGCAGATGGAGCTGGTCAAGTCCCTCACCCTCGCCGCTTACGCTGACGGCAAGATGAAGGCGTCCGAGAAAGACGCGATCTTCGCAACCATGAAGCAGGTGCTGATCGCTCGCATCCAGGCGAAAAAAGCCGCTTGACATATTTTCGATTTAATTCGATAACATAATAGTAGAAAAAGGGAGATGACAAGATGATCACTGCTGAGATGATGACTGGCTGGATGAACGAGGCTGTGGTCTCGCTGTTCGCCGCTGTGGATGGTATGACGGAAGACGACTACGTCATGACTCGCCTGGTTTCTTTCTCTGTTAACGAGGTCTAAGATGGCTAAACGGTTCGTTCTCACTTCGTCCGCTCGGCTGGAAGCGCTGTCCTTCGAGACTGTCGCCGACGCTGAGGCCTTCTTGGCATCGCGGAAGATCTCGCAAGAGAACATCTGCCTCGCCGACAAGATCAAGGACGAGGTCATATTCATCCGCAACTATTATTGAGGAGACCCCTATGAAATACCGCATCCGTGACTTCCTAGAAGATCTTGCCTCTGTGGTCATGCTGTTCGCTATGATCCCCCTATTCCCCTACGCCATCGCAATTGTAAAGGCTCTGATATGACCCCCTTCCTGAAAACCATCACTACCCATACCGTCCAAGAAGCCATTAACGAGCATGGTCCTATGCTCTGTCTGATGTCTGTGGTCCCGCAATTCCGCCTCGATGGCAAGGTTACCTCTATTGACTTGGTGATCGGTGCTGACTACACTAAACGCTGCGCTTCTGCTTTCAGTAAGAGGGGCGTGCTAGAACTCGCGGCGCTCCTGGCTGAGATCGGCGCTGCGATGGATGAACCCCAGTAACCCTCCTATGCCCCCTGCGTCCTACTTGACCCGCGTAGCGCGCCTTCTCCTGGGCAGGCTGCGTGGGTCTTTTTTTCGGACAGGAGGGCAAAATCCCTCTTGACAACATTTCGATTTAATTCGATAAATGATCATGAAGAAACGCGATGAAGGAGATCACGCGATGGCTAGCACTGTGGTGAGACTCAAGACGAAGATCGAGGTGGGCTCGGTCGTGGCGACGGCGTTCAAGCGCTCGCGCGCTGAGGTCCTCGGGTTCGTGGACGAAAAAACCATGACCGTCCGCTGGGAGGCATCGGGCGAAGTCGCCGATGTTCTTCGCGTCGCTTTTATTCTGGCTTAAGGAGACCGTTATGGAAAAGATCGCCGCCCTTTTGAGTGATGACCGGTTTGAATCCAAGGACTGGAAACACGCCGACGCCGCAGGCCGTATTGAATGGCTGATCGCCATGCTTGAGCAAAAAACCAAAGAAGTAAATATGTGGGTTGATTTGATCAACGCCATCAAGGATAACTGAGATGACCGGATGGGTTATGAAGACAGTGTTCGTGACAACGACCCCCCTCGAGCATGGGAACTGGTCGGCTGTCGAATTTGAAACCGCTGAAGAGGCTTGGGCTTGGTGGGACGCCGTTGCGACCAGGTCAGTGCACCCCCGTCAGATGACCGTGGCTGATCCATCGGGGCGGGTTTGGGCTTCGCGGTTCGTGCCAGTAAAGTAGGAGTGCAGGGATGACTTATATCATACAGGACCTAGCAGACGCCATAGTCAATATGGATGAAAATGTGCTAGTTGACTCGCGGGATCTTTACTTGCTCCTGAACCGGGCTGTAGGGGCTATTGATAGCAGGGACCGCGAGATCAAAAGACTACAGATAGCAATTATGCGGGGCGGTGATTTACTCGCAGAAGAAATTAAAAGAATAGGGATAGATGACTTTGAGTGAGGAGACCGCTATGACCCCCCGTTACTATGCCCGTAGTGCTAGTGACCGCACCGACGACTGGCCTTGGTGGTTTGTCGCCGACAGTAAGCGCGGGGGTCTCAATGTCACTATGGAAATCTGTAAACTTTTAAACCGTCCTCCGGTGCATGGGGCTACACTATGTGCCAGGGAGTATGCTGAACATCTAGCTGAGGAGGCTAACAAGCTATGAGTACCTCTTATGAATACTGGGACGAGCTCTGTGAGCGGGTCAAGAAGCTGCGGGACCAAGGCTACACCGTCCTACAGATCGAGGATGAGACCGGGATAGACTACGAGGATATTCTGTGGGCTATTCATCAAGAGGTCCTCCTACAAGAAATGAAAGAAGCATTGGAGAAACGGAATGAGACTTATATCGAAGAATGAAAGCCTACCCCTGACGCTATGGGAGGACCTTGATGGCAAGACCGTAGAGGAGGTGCTGGCTATGCTGGAGGCCTATCCTGCGGGGGCTGTCATAGACGCCAGGACGAGATGGGCAAAGCCAGATCAGCTGTGGGGCGGTCCCGAAGAAGACTATTTTGTTATTACATGGGAGGATTGAGTGATGGACTTAGTAGATAGAAAAGCGGTGATAGAGGCTATCCGCCTTGGTATGACAGTGACCCAGATAGAGCGGGAGGTTATGGCGATCCCGCAAGTCACTTTAGATGAAGTGATGGCTGAAAGATTCCGTCAGCACAATGAAGATAGGGGTGATGTACCAGGACGGTTCGGCTACTGGAAGCGTAAATGGCAGGAATAGATGAAGACCATCATCCATGTTAATCAGCACGTAGTAAAGCGCAACAGTAAGACCGGGGAGCGAGAACCCTGCCTTACAGTGAAGCAGGGGCCTCTTAATACCTACGTTCATGAAGTAGAGATCGCCGGTCCCTCTAGAGTGGTGTATAGACCCGACAAGCCTCTTAGCTGTGGCGCTAAGGTCTGCCTCTTAGCTGTGGCGCTAAGGTCTGGATAGAAACCGAAAGTGAAGTAACTCTAATAGGACCGGTGAAAGTAATGGGAAGGGCTAATAATGCTCTTGACAACATTTCCAAATAATTCTATAACTAAAAAGTAATTTGAAAGGAAACGACAATGTATAAATTTCTCTTAGTGACCGGTTACCAGCTTTGGATGGTCCAGAAGAAGAACGACTTCACCGATCATGGTGGTGGCGAGCTTTACCACAAAGGTGAGCTAGTGGGCTATATGGAGGAGACCGACCGTGACGAGGACCGTATCTGGTACGACCACTTTGTCCGGGAAGATTTCTATCCTCACGAGATGGTGCAGGCGGAGAAAGAACGCCTCGAGAAACTATATAAAGGATTGAAGAAAAATGAGTGAAGTTAAACTTAAGCCTATCGAAACCGAAGACGACGATGGCATCATTTACATCAGCTTTACCGAAGATCACACCGTTCGGGATATTATCCGCTACCTACTGTCAACAGGTGTGAATGCAGAGGAATTGATTTACCATATCAACGATCCGCATTTGCTGGAGAAACCAAATGACATTTAAAAATAACATGGAAGAAATTCGTTCATACTTTATCGAGATTTTTATTCGCCTAAATGATATTGAGCAAGAAATTGGAAAGCAACGTAAAGAACAACACACCGACCGACTTTATGGTGACGAGCGGTATACTGACCATGGAAGGATTGAAGAATGACTATGCATATGATTAGGGGCGTCATGGCTCCCGGTTCGGGCAAAAAGAAGCCCAAAGTGAAGACTGCTTCGATCCTCGCTGCTGAGAAAGCACTACGGGACACTCTAGCACGGGTCGGATATAAGGGACCCCTTACCACAAGTAAACGCGCTTACAAGCATGACCTCGGCGTGGTTCGTGATGCTACCCGCACTCACAGCATTCCCGGTAACGGCACCAAGAAGGATGCCAATGTCTATACGGGTGACGAGATCTGCGGTATCGCAACCATGCACAAGAGCAACGCCGTTCCTATTCGGCGGGATAACAAACAAGCAGCAGTAGACGTAGCAAACATGAGGACAGGCGGATGACTAAAGGTGATGTAGAAGTATTGGATATTGAAGATCAAGAGGATGGTAGCTCTATTATCACCTTCGACTTGTCGCAAGAAGCAACTAAGAGCATGGCGCAGTATGGGTTGAAGTTCGTGCTTTTCTGTGCCGCTTATGACGTAACCATTGACGAAGGCTTTAACCGTATCGCAGGGAGAACAAAATAATGATGACAGTAGCAATGCTCATTGAGCGTCTTAAGTCGTATCCGCAAGACGCTAAGATTATCATTGATGCTCACAACTTCAACGTGGCGCATGATATGAAGCAACTCTACTGGTGTGAAGGTCGAGATGACAAAGATGAAGGTGTCTACTTCGAATAGCGGTTGACATCTTTTTTCATTAATTCTATAAACAAAGAGTAATGAAAGGGCGGAGGGGTTCCGCCTCGAAAGGAAACGACATGGCTGCGAATAACAACGGCAAATCTGAGTTCAAAACTGAAAAACTGACTCGTGAAGATGTGATGGCTCGTTATGACGCACTTCCCAAGGAATATCGGGATGTGCTGAAAGATACAGTCATGAACATAATCTGTTCTGATCCTAAAACTATCAAGCGCACTTTTCCCACGGCTCGTCACATGAAGTCGTGGGTTCGTCAAAAGGACCTTTTAGGTACTCGTGATACCTATGGACGTCAACATCCGGCGGTATCTTACAAATAAAGGTGTAAAATGAAGCTAGATTTCCCCCTCGTAATCAACGAAGAACCACTTTCCGACGATTTCTTACACTACCCAGGCAAGATGGCGAAGGTTGCTTACGAGGTTGCTCACTGGCAATGGCTCAGATGTCGCCTTTCCGAAGCGCAAAACTGGAAATGTTGCTGGTGTGGTGTAAAAACGACCGATCTCCGCAAGGTTCGGCACGCTTCTACTGTCGAGCATGTCCTACCAAAGTCACTGGGCGGCTCGAATGAGTGGGAAAATCTTGCTATGTCTTGTGAAAAGTGCAATAACGCCCGTGGAAACATGACGGCGGATGAGTTTATGGAAAAATTAACCGGCTCGTCCACGCCTTCAGCGTGAGTATGTAGTCCCAAATAAATAATCTCTTTAATGGAGGTACTATGTCTTTAGTTGATGAACTTAAAGAATTGATAGAGAGAACAGGTTCTTATAACGACCGCGATCTTCTTGTGCGTATTTTGTATGAAATGGAGAAAGAATCCAAAAATCACTGGGGTTCTGAGGAAATGTATTATAGGAACAGAAAATGACTTTAAAATGGATAGAGAACCCAAATCATAAACAGTTCGTTGCTGTGTCAGAATCACAACTTAACGGAACGTTCCGTGTCTTCTATGATGATGTGATGTATTGGCCTTCTTGGTCACCCGACTGCACACAGGACTTAGATGCTCTTAAACAAGAAGCGCAAGACATTCATGACCAATGGATTAGGCTTTCAACGCTGTCCAGTTAACACAATACCAGTCTCTTGGTTCATAATCTTCAAACTTGAGTGCTAGGGTTCCTGATCCTAGCACTTTTTTTATTGATTGTTCACAAACTTCCTGATTTGAAAACATAGCATTAGGAGAAACAGTAAAGCATGATCCTATGTCTTTACCTTCAGTATGTAAAGCACACATTAGAATAAGAGCAGTAAACATGAAAATGTTCCTTAAAGAAAAGTATTTATGGTTGACATGTTTTTAGAATAATGTGATATTGAATCATAGGAAAGGAGAACTGACATGACTGTAAAGTATCGCATCAACTGCTCCGCATCTGAACGAGGATGGGGGCGTGAATATTGGAGTGAAGATTATGACACCTATGAAGAAGCCCGAAAGCGTATCTACGAAATCAACAGCAAGAACACCTCGCTTACAGCCCCCGACTACTACGAGCAAGCCGAACTTAGAATCGAAGCAGTCGACACCTCAATCGTTGCACAAAGGCATTGAAATGTATATCTTGAAATTTCTTATGTTTGTCCTTGCTATCAACCTATTAACCGTCTTGTTGGTCCATGCGTTGGTTGCATCGTTCAATCCATCGCTGTATGGTAAGTATCTGCAGACAATGGATGACTCTCGCTATGCATATGTAGATCCATGAGTGAACTAACAAAACATCAAAACTAAAATATTGACAGAAACACGCCTTCGGGCGTGTTTTTTTATTGACAAAATATCTCCAATATTGTATAAGTAATAATAATGAAAAAAGGAGGATACCATGTACTACAAAGTCGTCACCGGTCGTCTGACTGATACTTACGGTCACGAGAAGATTCACTTTCAATCACGCAATGTCGAGGACTGCTTTCAGTTCGTCGCTGCCCGTGCTAATTCTAAGATGAAGACCGTCCGTCTTACTACTAAGGGTATGAAGGTTGTGGATGCCTTCGGAGATGTTGTCAAGCTGAAAAAGAACGCTTGACATTATTTAAAAAATAAACGATAAACAATCATACGAAAACAAACACACAAGGAACTACATCATGGCACATCAAGTTGAAACTATGGCTTACGCTGGCGAAACCCCTTGGCACGGATTAGGCATTCCCGTCAGTGCTGATCTGACCCCCGATCAGATGCTCGTCAAGGCTGATCTGAATTGGGATGTTGATAAGGTCCCTGCTTTTGTCGACTACAAAGGCGAAGTGATCAATACCGGCAAACACGCGCTGGTTCGCTCGACTGACTCTCGCGTTCTTACTATGATCTCAGACGACTGGGAACCTGTTCAGAATATCGAAGCATTTGAGTTCTTCAATGACTTCGTTATGGCAGGTGACATGGAGATGCACACTGCTGGCTCGTTGCGTGAAGGCAATATGGTATGGGCACTCGCAAAGGTCAAAGAGTCCTTCTCGTTGTTCAAAGGCAAAGATACTGTCGAGTCGTATCTGTTGTTCTCGAACCCACACGAATATGGCAAGTCGATTGATATTCGCTTCACGCCGATCCGGGTTGTCTGCAATAACACCTTGACTCTTTCTTTGTCACAGAAATCCGATATGATGATGAAGATGAACCATCGTCGTAAGTTCGATGCTGAAATGGTTAAAAAGACCATGGGTATCGCAAAGGACAAGCTGGGTCAATACAAGGAGATGGCAGAGTTCCTGTCGGTCAAGCGTTACACTGACGAAACCGTCTCGAACTACTTGCAGGAAGTGTTTCCGCTTGTTACGACCAAAGAGAAGGTCGAAGGCGAACCTTTGAAGATGTCTCGTCCTGCAGCGCTAGCATACGACATCATGGGCACACAGCCCGGCGCTGAGATGGGTGAAGGCACCTTCTGGCAAGCGTTTAACGCTGTCACCTACTCGATTGATCACTTGCTCGGACACTCGGCAGAGACTCGCTTGAACTCTTCTTGGTATGGCACCAATCGTAATAAAAAGATTCAAGCACTCGAAAAAGCGGTCGAATACGCTAACGTTGCTTAATGAAAAGAGTTGAGGGGAGTCACACGATTCCCCTTGACAACCTCAATAACCACCTGTATAATAGCTAATGTAGCTCTGAAAATAAAAGGAATATATGATGATTGACTTCACCAAAGAGATCAAAGGTATCACTTCGTGGACTGTTCTAGGTGAAATGCCCACGGGTAAAGGTCCTATCGTGCGAGCTTTAAAAGAACAATATAACACCGAAGGTCATGGTGTGTATCAATTGATCGAAGCTAGCCATATTTCAAAAAATATCGACAACAAAAGTTTTGTTGATCCTGATATTGGTTATACTGGTATGAGTGCTAACATTTTCAATAGGGCAGGTCAAATCAAGACCGGCGCCCACAATGCTGGTAAGATGGTTTACCAGAAATTCAAAAGCCCGTTGACAGAAGTTTATATTCGGTATATTTTTTGTGAACCTTCGAAAGAGAAATTGATTGAAGATTCCATTCACAAAGAGTCACTCATCAAATACAAATACAAGTTTAAATGGCGTGAGGCTAGTGGCGGTATTGATGGTATTTCTACTCGCATTCAAGCAGATCTTGATAAAGTAGAAAATCCTGCTGAAATCATCAACATCATCAAAAAAGCAGAAGAACGTTGGGCTGAAATCACTCTTTCAGCAGCTAAAAGTGGCACCACTTCATTTCGAGACCTTGTAGATGAATACTTCACCGAAGACGAGTAATATGTGTCCCCCATGTAATCACGACTGTAATCAGGGCAGAGATTGTCCGGCGAGGAAGAAATGAACATCAAACATCATCCACACTTCAACACTATGATCATCAGCAAACACTTCTCTCAGAAGGATGATGTTCCTCTCGAATATGTTTGCACTTCTGCACCAAACAAAAACGCAGATTATGCTGCAGATATCTTCTATCGTGATACACCTCATCCTGACTATGGTAATCGCTACCTTGGCGTTTATCGCAATGGCGACAATCAAGTTATGATCACAAACTGTGATACGATTGAAGATCTTACATTCAGTATGATTGAAGGACCTGATGGATGGGAATACTCACAGCATCGTCATGATTATCGTCAAGTAGGTCGAACTGCTATTGATGGTGGTCGTTCATATGTTAGATTGATCGGTGATATTCACGCTAAGGTTAAGGTCATGAAAGTCAAAAACGGGGTGTTTGAGGAAAGCAGGGAATATAAAGTCATCGGCACCACAGAAGTAGGTGGAGTAACCATTGAGTCTTGAAAAAACTGGAGAATTAATAGATGTCAGCTCTACCTAAAGAATATATGGAACAACTCAAACGCACGATGGCTCCTATTGATCGTCATATCATGCTATGTGACAATGAAGAAGAGATTCTCATGTTCGGGACTGTCATGTTGTCAAAAGCAAAAACTATTCTTCAGTGTCAACTAGGTAAGGATGCAACTGCTGACATTCTTTTATCTCTTTCTAAGAAGGTTCGAGAAGAAAAAGATGAGCGTTGAAGATTTCTATGAAGAAGAAAGTGTTCTTGCAGTAACGAGGATTCCTCAAGAGATTGAAGTGTGGCGACGGATTAAATTGTCCGTCGCTGCATATGCTTACGAGTTCTGTGACAACTCAATCATGACTGATGCAGAATTTGACGAGATGTGTAAATCAATCAATCCGTTGATCAAAACAGGTAATAAATTGATGGATAAGTTCTTCAAAGAGAAGTTTGATCCTTCAACTGGTCAATGGATTCATCAACATCCAGAACTAGATAAGATCAAATATCTTTATGAAACCTATTACAATAAATAATAGGTAATTTGAAAGGAGACTACAATGTTCCTACAATACTGGATGCTAGGTATTCTTATTATCCTTACAGGTCTTTGGGCAGAATACAGAAATCGTGTAGGTTTTAGATCAGGAGTCTCTGTAGGTATGGAAAAAACCTTATGGACCCTAAAAGAAAAAAATATTATTGATATTGATTCTAAAGGGAAAATCTTACCTAAATTTAAGCAGGAGATATTGGATGTCAGATAACCCAGCAAACACCATTACCGTTGAATCTACTTATACCCAATTGCCATGGGATCAATCTAAGTACTCACAACGAGAATGGGATAGGGTTGTTGGTATCGGGTCTGTTCCTGCAGAATATAAGAAGAAAAAATACACGATACATGATCTAGTAAGATTGTATGATCGCGGCTGAATAATTTTAAATGGAGATATAATGACTATAGAATTAGAACTTAGAGATTGTGGATTTGAAAACGTTGAAAAACTTTACTGGATTAAAGGTGATACTGGCGCATGGTCAGGACCCCTTGATGATTGGAATGAAGGTATTGAAGATTTCTTATCTCATGTGAGCAATTTTGGGACTGTTGTGCAAGCAGGCGGATGTTGCGGAATGTATCCTCGATTCTATAAGAATCACTTTAATAAAGTAATTACATTCGAACCGAACAAAGACAATTATATTTGTTTGTCGAAGAATTGTGAGAACACTGATATTGTTCATTACAATAAAGCATTAGGTTCAGAAATCACTACAGCAACGATGAGTTATGCTCGTCCGGGTGGCGATAATATGAATGTCGGAATGCATCGTGTAAACGAATCCGTTCCAGGAGAAATCGAAGTTACGACTGTCGATAGTTTAAAACTTAAATCCCTCGATCTATTACATCTTGATCTTGAAGGATCTGAAGAAGATGCACTGATGGGTGCCATTCAAACTATTACTCGCTATTGGCCTGTTATTATCACTGAACGAGCAAATGGTGACAGTTTGCTAAAACTTTTAGGATATGAATGCGTCAAGACAATGCGTATGGATAGCATCTTCGTGAAAAAGTTTTGGTGATACGACACAATAGTTATTGACATTATGTGTATCAGATGATATACATATAGATGTAGTGATGATATTCACTGAACACGTTCTGGACTCGGGGGCGGTACCCGACGACTCCACCACAGATACATTGGTCACCATAGTCGGAACAAATATGGTGTAATAGGTTTCTCCGAACACCCAATGTATCTTTGCTGGGGTCGAAATAGGATCGACAGGCGTACTAGGCAGGATGGAGCTACCCGGCGAAAGCTCGGTTAACGCAATAAAATCAAGAAATGCAAATGAAAATTTCGCACCGGTAGCTTACGCTCTAGCAGCATAATCTACCTGGGTATGGGCTCCACCTAGAAACAGAACGGGCCTTCACACGTAACATAATAGGATGAAATGATGAAAACTTTTCTTTTGACTGCTACTGCAGTTTTGGCACTTACTGCTGGTTCAGCTTTTGCAGTTGACCTAGGCAAGAGCAACTTTCAGTTTAATAACGATCTAGTTGTTGAATACGATACAAAAGCTGAATTGTGGACTACAACTAATACTCCCGAACTTCGCTTTATTCCAGTTGAAGGTCTTTCAGTTTATGTCAGCACTGACGTTGACTTGCAAGATGTAAACTTCGCAGGAGCAGAAGTTGGTGTCGAATACTACCCAGACATCGCAAAGCTAGATTTGGTCACTTATGTGAAATCTACTTCTGATGCAGATTTCAACTTTGACGGCGCAATCGTTGGCGCTGAATTGAAGTTCTAATCTAGAGGAACCAGGTCTGTGAAAATTATCATCGAAGAAACTATCGTGAAAGCAGCAGCCGCTAAAAGCGGACCTGGTTCGACCTTCCATAAAATATTGATTGACGGTGCAAAATTCTCAAGGGCAGGATTGACACCTAAGTACATCTATGATGATATATTAGAGATGATAGAAGTCACTTTTGACGAAAAACGAAAAATGAATTGAGGGCACTATGACATTTGATGAATGGTTTAAACTAAACAAAGATATGTTGAAATCTGCGTATGATGCGGGTTTCCAAGAAGGATCTAAACAACCTGTTCCTTTAACTGTTACGACAGTTCCGACACCGCCATATGTTAAATATCCCACGGCAGCAAATCCCAGACCTGATGATCCGTTCAAACGAACTCACGAAGCAACATGGCCTAATATCAAGTCATGCTCGAAATGCGGGATTAATTTGTCGGGTGTTATGGGTTATGTTTGTTATGATCTACAATGTCCGACACAGATGAGAATCACTTCAGGCGGCGGATTTACTCTTAGCGGCGTAGCACATTCAAGTGGTAGTATTGGTGCTGTAGGCAGTGATAGATATAGTGATACTTGTGGTTATACTAATTGTAAGGATAAAAAATAATTGCGTGTATATATCGGACCGTATCGGTATCGTTGGGTCAGCGCTATTCATCACAAATATATGAATTGGAAATACGATCATGATTGGTGCAATAGTCATAATGGGTTTGAGCGTTTTCTTGAAAAACTAGAATACTTTTTGCAAACTATTTACAATGCAACTATCAATCAAATCCTTGATGGTCGTAAAGATCAAAAGGTAAAAGTTCGCATTGACAATTATGATGTATGGGGTATGGATGATACCCTCGCATTGATCGTTGATCCTATGTTGAAGTTGCTTAAAGAGAATAAGCATGGATCGCCATATGTTGACAATGCTGATGTTCCAGAAGAACTTCGCCATCCAGTCACTGATGATCCTGATCATGATGATACTATTCACAAGCGTTGGGATTGGGTTCTCAATGAAATGATATGGGCGTTTGAACAAAAAGCACGTCCGGGTGGGTGGGAATCTGACTTCTATAACTTTGGTCCTAACGGCAATTACATTAGTTCAGATTCCGAAGGTGTGCAGAAGCATCAGAATCGTATGAGCAATGGTTTTCGACTATTTGGTCGCTATTACGAGGCATTGTGGGACTGATGAAAGCACCTATGCAGTTTAACTCGACACTTGTTGAGGAAGTAGAATTCATTGTTAAAAATCGCAAGATTGAATACATGGATGCTGTTATTATGTGGTGTGAAATGAACAATCATGAAATTGAGTTTGCAGGTGATCTTATTCGTCGTCATGCAGTTCTTAAATCTAAAATTCAGTTAGAAGCAGAAAACCTCAACTTCATGCGAAAGAGTTCTCGGTTACCTATATGAGTACAGCATACGATGTTTTCAAAGATTACATTGCGCTGAAGAATCATTTCACAACCAAATCATACGACTACTTCAAATATCAAGGTAAATCTCGATCAATTACACCCGAGAAATACAATCAAAGAAAAGACAAAGTTTTCTTCATGAAGTTGGCAAAACATAGGGATCCTAAACATTTCCTCGTTGCCAACTTCATTGAAGGAGATACATGGATTGGTTCGCTTGCATATAATGAACAAGCGCAAAACACATATACCAATTGGTTAAAGCGAACACAATCGCTTACCTATATTTTCCAGAACGAAATAGAACAACTTAACGATGAGTTCAATTCGAATTTCATCGTTGAAGAAGGGCAACACCCAAACGCTTTAAAACTGTATCTGCGAAAAGAAATATCAATCGAAACACTCGTCATTCTTATTGATGTTGTTAGATGTTTTTCGCATTGGCAAAGGCATATGAGTGAAGACATTGTATGGAAAGAGTTGTCTCATAAATTAATGAAATACAAACCTTTCCTACAATATGATAGGGCAAAATGCAAAAAGATTTTGCTTGATCATTTCAAAACTGCATGATACAATGCATATATAATGTATCGTTTATGACGCACAAACCGGTGTTATGATCATTAATGCGACATCTTCGATACATTAAATACAAAACATACAAACATTTTATACAAATTATACGGAGAATACATATGGCACTTTCATTTGCTGAAATGAAGAAATCTCGTCAAAACACACTTGAGTCATTGACCAAGGAATTGACAAAACTCCAGACGCCCAATGGCGGCGCAGACGACGATGCTCGTTTCTGGAAACCAACTGTTGACAAAGCAGGCAACGGTATGGCAACTATTCGCTTCCTACCTCCAATCGCTGGTGAAGATATGCCTTTTGTGCGTATGTTCTCACACGGGTTTAAAGGCCCGACCGGTTTGTGGTATATCGAGAACTCATTGACTACTCTCGGTAAGAATGATCCTGTTTCAGAATATAACTCTGAATTGTGGAATTCGACCACTGATGATGCATCACCCGCTCGTAAGCAAGTGCGTGATCAGAAGCGTAAGCTGAACTTCATCTCGAACATTTATGTCGTGAAGGACAGTGCAAATCCTGCAAACGAAGGCAAGGTATTCTTGTATCAGTATGGCAAGAAAATCTTCGACAAAGTCAACGAAGCAGTTAAGCCTCCTTCACAATTTGAAGATGAAAAACCTATGAACCCATTTAATTTGTGGGAAGGTGCAAACTTCAAATTGAAGATTCGTCAAGTTGAAGGTTATCGTAATTATGACAAAAGTGAATTTGAAGCTCCATCACCTTTGAGCAATGATGACGATGTTCTCGAAACCATTTGGAAGAGTGAATATCCATTGCAAGAATTGGTCGGTCCTGATAAGTTCAAGTCGTATGACGAACTTAAGGCAAAGCTGGTTCGTGTATTGGGTCTTGATGGAAATCCTATGGTATCGCGTAACAGAACAGCAGAGAACAACTCGTATGATACAAATGTAGAATCTGCACCTAGTCAGCGAACTGCGACCGCTCCTAAAATTGAATCTTCTTCATTCGCGGATGACGATGATGACAATATGGAGTTTTTCAAGAATCTTGCTGATGGAGACTAATAGTTCAGAAATGAACGTGAAGGGAGAGCTTAATTGCTCTCCCTTTTTTATTAAGTAAACATTCCGGAATTTTGAAATATAGTTTGTTCAAATACAGTTGCCGCAGGATACGGACTATCAGTTCCTGCGGTAGGATAACCAGTTGTTTCACTATTATACATGACAGGTTGCGATTGCACAGGTTTTTGTGATTTTGTTTTAGTAGGTGCAACTTTTGCTGCCATAAATGTTTTTGATGACAAATCACTCAATGTTTTACCTATAGATGATACCATCGAAGATAATGAAGAACCTATTTCACTAATACCACTTAATCCCGTATTTGCTGACATACCTTTGACAGGTTGACTGCCATTTAACATACTTTCATGGCTTGAACCTATATTTCCTCCGCCGACATTTCCTACTGTTGTCTTATCATTTTGTGCTGTTTCTTGATTAGGTGGCGAGTAACTAGCATTTTGAGCGACTGCTGGTGAACTAGTTTGTTGTTGAACTATTCCCGTATTTTTGAAACGAATTACATCTGAAATAAATTTAATTTCATCTGCTTTTAAAGTTATTTCATCAGTCTTTGAATTTTCATTCATAGAATATGATGTTGGGGATGCTGCACCAAAACTTCTTTGACCTTGAAATCCGGATGGAGATATAAATTCTCCAATTGATTTCATGTTGCGAAACAATTTATAAAGATCATAAATTGTTTTTAATCCTTTAGCTTCTCCTAAATACGGTACTAGATATGATAATGCATTTAACATATCCATTGTAGATAATGGCTGATCACCTAATGCATTATCTCCGACTGCAAGTCCTGGTCCATCTCCTTGATATTTCCACCAATCTTCAGGTACTAATCCTTGCGAAGCAGCTGCAGGTAACTCACCCGGATGTTCTTTTTCGGGGGGATTAGGATTATTTGCAGGTGTTTGTGGTTCAGGCTTGAAAATCGGTTTAGCATCTGGTATTAGCGGCTCGGGATTATTCGCAGGTATCAGTGGTTCGCTTGGACCAGGTTTGAAAATTGGTCTAGAATCAGGTCCCGGCACAGTTATGGGCGGGGTTTCAGGGGCCGGGTTATCTAAAGGTTTAGGAGTCTCTGCTGGCTGTGCAGGTTCAATAACTGGCTCTGGAACAGGTGCGGGTGCTGTTCCAGGAATAACTGGCTGATCCGCAGGCGCAGGTTCTCCTAATGGTATTGGTTTTGTAATAGGGGGTGCTGCAGGTATAGGTGAAGGTTTTGTTATAGGTGCAGGCTGAGCCCCCGGGATTTGTTGCGGCTGTGGCGCAAATATTTCACCAGGAACCGCTTGTCCTTGACGTTGGCCCTGTCTTTGTCTTTGTGGTTCTTCTTCTTCGTTACCTGGTCTATTTCTTCTTCTTTTTCTTCCATCATCAGATTCATCTTTGCTGTCATCATGATTACAGCAGCAAGGATTCAAAACTTTTACAGGTATATAGCCATTATCATCAAAAAATTTGTCTAAATTAGGCATACCGCTAGTTTGATGCTTAAATAGATTTTGATTCTCAGATAAAAAATTGTAAATTAAATCTAATTCTAATGCAGCATTTTCATTGAAAGCATTTGCTTTCACTAATTGAGAATTAATATCATCAATCTTGTTGCTTAAATTTTCGTTTTCTTCTTCCATTTAATTACCTATCAAACCCATGGATTGCGTGCTAAAGTAGCATCGTCAAGCATGTCAAACATATCATGGAACGCAGCCCATGGTTCATCAACTGGCGGCGCAGATGATTTAACGTTTATGATTGACGCAGAAGAAACAGCAGGAGCTACTGTCGGTGCCGCCGGAGGTTTATTCAGCTCTAAAGTAGTTGATGCTGATTTTGATGCTATATCAGCATGAGGACTTAGTTCATTTGAACTATCTGTTTTTTTAGATACACCTAAATCATCAGGTAATCCGCTCAAATAATTTAATCTTTGTTGTGTCGCACCTTGAGTATCTGCAGGTCTTTCATATTGTGAAACCAATTTACTGACAATCGACGCAGCATCATCAGTTTTCATGCTTTCCCATAAACCAGGATAATCTGATTGTATTTCCCATATAGCAGCTTTTGTTTGTTCGGCTACAGTCATATCTTGTGGGTATTTACCGAAATGTTGTTTGATTTTTTCTGCTCTATTATTATCCCACTGAACAATGCCGTGAGCCATTTGATTCGGATTACTACGAGATGGATCGGCATGTACATCACCAGGTTTACTAAGAGCTTCACCGGACATATTTGCGACTAATGCTTTTGCAGCTGCGTCATTCAAACCGCTTTCAATAGCTGCTTTGTATGCTTCTGCTTGATTTTCTTTTAGTGATCCTGTTGCAACAGTTTTATTGCTCATGTTATATCCGCCGCCATTCATTGGTATAGCAGATTCTTGAGGATTGAATGATACAGTTGATAAATCGCCGCCCATACTGCCCCCGTATGAACCCGATGAACCTGATGAAGCACCACTACTCTGATCTATGAACTCAAATTTACCTGCTTCGTATGTGATTTCTTTCGCAACAAAATTGATTTTTCTTGCGGTCAATATAGTGTTATCAGTATTATCTTTTGTTATACCGTAGTTACCTAATGCATCATCAGGTTTTTTGTAACTCATATTCTCTAATATTGGACTATCTTCATCACCAAAAATACTAGGATATTTGCCGCCGCCCACTCCACCTTGTCCGGGCATACCCAAATCTGGCATATTCATCGGTACGCCACGTCCGCCTCTACCTAAACTTCTATAAGGATTTTCTGCAATACCTTTTAGATTTTCGAACGCAGGTGTTCTACTGGCAGGAGTAGATGATACATTAGGTTTTGCACCAACCTGTGGGTTTGTATCAGCGGGAAAAATAGGTTTAGGTGAGGTTTCTGTGATAGTTCCCAGAGGTGTTGGCTTATTAATTATCATTACAGGAGATGCGGGCACAGAATTTTTGTCTGATGTTGCTGGTTGTTCTGCTACTACAGCATTCGGTTGCTTGACTGGATCAGGAACAGATTTTGTTGAAATAGCATCAGCTGCAGGCATTCCGCCTGTTTTTGCATTTTTTAATCTAGGATCAACTGGTATTGACATTGCATCAGCAGGTGCTGCAACTTCTTCTTCAGCAGGATGAAATTTTGAAGCAATATATGCAAGAGCCGGAACAACTGCAGGTATAATATCTGCAAGATATTCTTTGAAACTTTTAGGTTTATCTTTATCTTTGTTTTTATCTTTATTTGCAATATTGTCTGTTGCAGATTCTTCATCACAACAAGGATTAATTACCTTGACTGGGATGTATCCATTTTCATAAAAATATGTATCTAAAGATGAGACATAAGGAACAGGTCTCATAGTTTTCAATATTTCATAGATGTCATTTAATCTAATGGCACTATCTTCAGAATAATCAGTCATCCGTTTAATTTGTGACGATTGATCAGTTAAACGCATTTTGAATATGCCATATGATTGCGCGTCATATGAATCGGAGACTTTTTCATTCGGGTTTAAAACAGGTTTAGCCGCCGATGCAGATTTTGCACGGCGGCTTTTTTTATTTTGTGGTTGATTGTTATCGTCTGCCATCGTTATTGAGCACCTGCTGCCATTTTTTGTTTCTCTTCCAATTCTTCAAGGTATTTCTTGAGCATGTCAAGATAAATATCGCGTTCAAATGGAATCATACTCTCTATATCTTCTAGGGAATATTTATGGTGTTGCAGCAGCGCAAAATTAATATTATAATAATTTTCTAACGTATTATGATTTAAACTAAGGTAAAAAAATCGACTAACGATGTCATCAGAATTTTTCTTTCTGTGCCTTTTGAGTTAGTGTATTTTATTTCGTAATTTAAACGTGGCATGTTTAACACAAATTTCCGCATCTTATCGTAAGACAAAGAATCAAATTCATTCTCTAGATATTGTTGCAGTTCTGCTTTTGGAACATCACCAATTTCAAATACTTCATCACCCTGGAATATTTTATCGACACAATTAGCGATAAGCATATCAAAATACTTGTTCATATCAGTTTGAGTGAACTCATCATCAGTCATAAGTGAAGATGGCGCATATTTCATAACAACAACTATGTCATCATTTATTTTAATATTCTTGTCAATATTTTCGGGAAATTTAACTGAAACTTCATCTAAATTAACTTCAAATTCATATGATTTGTCATCTTCTGAATCTATATAAGAAACCTTAGATATATTGCTGATTGAGTATGCACGAATCTTAATAAACAAATATTCAATGTCGAAAGTTGTTAAACTATCAATATCAATTTTATCGTCCATGATACAATTATTGACAACTTGTCTAACTGCAGTTAATGCGTCTCTAGGATCTCCACCGCTTTTTGCCATAAGAAGTATTTTTTCTTCTTTAACAAGCATAGGACGAATTTTAATTTTTTTATTTGTTGATGGTATAGTCACATCAAACAGCGGGTGACTAATTTTAGGTAAAGCCATAATTTACTCCATTATTAAGTTATTGTGGTCCTATTACAGTAGAACCCATATTCGCAGACGAAACAGAAACACTTTCTGAATACCAATCAGTGTATGTAAATGCTACAGGTATTTTCATATAATCGTTTGTATCATTCCAATTTAATTGTATGTCACCCATATCAGTAGGATATGCGTCTCTTAATACTACCTTAATTATTTCATCCGTATTCTCTTTAAATACATGAATTGATATATCAGTTATGTAGTTATCTTTATATGCTAGCTCATATGATCTTGATGAGCCAGTTCCATTAGATTTCAAATTTTTCAAATCGCCATCTCGAACATCAAAATTATGAATCATTTTTATCCAATTATAAAAGAATGAATGCATGGCACCCTTACTATCACCCATGAACGTCATTGACACGTTATTAAAAGATGAACTAGAAGGCCTTTTTTCTGTAACACCATAGCCATATCGTCTAATTTGGGTAGTTTGTAGGGAAACACCGGGCAAGTTTGAACTATCACACCATAACTCTACGTATCTTGCTGTATTTTTAAGATCAGAATTTCCACTAAATCCTACAGGGTAAGGCATTCTTACAAAAAACTTATTGTTTCGTAAAATGCCGTTAGCATTCAAATGCGATGTGAAATTTGCTATATTAAATCCAGACATTTTTAAAACTGCTTTGAAGAATTGCGGTAAACTTTTGACTTGTCGGCGCCAACGAATTGTTCAGTTGGCAATAATATAGTGGTATCCCATTCAGCAGGTGTTATGTAAAAATAACGCGATTTCACATGACTGTATAAATAACGTTTGACACAAGGTCTGAAATAACTAAACTGTGACGCACTTTTCAATATTCTGTAATTGATATTAAGTTTTGTTGTGTCATCATTATTTTTATTATTTATCGTGGAATATAAAGCATCCATTAATTTGGCTCTTGCAAGAGGTGAAATATAATGTAGGTTGATACCTAAGAATCCATCAGGATACATTTCAATCGGGAACACCAATGGAAATCTATCCCAATAAGGTAATTCGTCTTTATACTTCGCATCGTAATAAAACATATACATTCTGCCAATAGAAAATTTATTCATATTGTTAACTAAACGATCTTTATCAGCAGCTAAATTGCTTTTTGTAATATTGCTTAGTTTCTTAGTATTGTTCAAAAACCATGAACGTGCTTCGTTGATTGCGGAACTTTCAACAGCTCCAACTTTATTCATACTAGCAATTTTTTCGAACGTATATGCTACCATTTGATATTTAGTTCTTTCTCTGTCATGATCAGGAATCTCCATTTACGGTCAGCACAATATTCACTCGCGGCTTTCCATTTTGCTTGGTTTACACCCCAAGTCATGACTTCGTTGATGTATGCTTTATTTATCGTTTTTTTCTTGACTGGTTCGACTGTTTGATTTGCTGGTTTAATTTCAACAAGAACAGTTTCGATCACACCTCGTAGGTCTTTCTTATGAACAAGGAAATCAGGAAAATAACGATGTATTTTCCCGTCAACAGGACTTCGATATGGGATTACAAGTTCTTCACTTGCCCAATAAATAACATCAGGATGCTCATCTAAATATTTCATAAATTTTGCTTCCCACGAACTGCGATAAATAATGTTAGTGGGATCGCCCTTATATCTAGACGGGTTCTTTGGTTTAAATTTACCTTTGTAACTTTTCATACTACTACTTATAACAAGGAAAAACAATGGTCACTATCACATCAGGATCACTTAGTTCTGGCTCATCTATTGCGGCAGGATATTCAACGCCGCAAGGGGTATCAGTAACTCGTGCAGACATTGCAGGACCTTCAACTATGTATAAGTTGAAAAACATTGAAAGTAATCAGCAAGCAAGTAATCTCACATTCCCGGCTGACATAGGTCCGCATTACATGACGATTGCGATTGCTGAATCTACAAGAACAAACAGAACAGATTCAATAGGTGGTGGAACTAGATTTGGCGGGATGAAATTTAAAGGACAATCTTACATTCGTTTGCCGTTACCCGAACATATTAAAGACATTAATGAAGTAGATTATACACCTGAAGGTGTTGTTAGTGCTAGCTCAACCGCGGGTGCTCTTATGGGAACTATCGCACCTCGAGGAACTTTTTTGAACACACTCGTCGATACCGCATCTCAACAAGGTGTCGGGGCTGAATTGAGAGCAAGATCAGGTACTGCCCCGAATCAAATGTTGACCATATTGTTGAAGGGTCCTAAATATAAAGATCATTCATTTTCGTGGAAATTGTATCCTAGAAATGCAAAAGAATCTGCTGCTGTAAGATCTATAATTCAAACATTAAAATCTAGTTCAAGACCCGGATTAAGTCAAAATGGATGGTTTTTCACATTCCCTCGTATTTTTAAATTATCTTTCATCACAGGAAATAAAGAAAATAATGAAAAGGGAAGTGGATATTTGTTTGAATTTAAACCATCCGTGTTGCAATCTGTTGTAGTTAATTATACTCCATCAGGAGCACCTGCATTGTATTCAGGAACTTCAGCACCTGATGGTGTCGAATTAACTCTAAATTTTAAGGAATTAGAATACTGGTTGGGTGAAGATAGACCTTCTGAATGGGATTTAGGAGGAGAATTGCTAGGATCATTCGGATTAGATAATAATACATTACGTGGCACAGATCGTTAAAATTAATAAGGTAAGAATTTAAATGCCAGAACCATTTTTCAGTAAATTCCCAGTTATAACATATGCAAATACACGATGCATTGACATAACTAAACGAGTCATTATTGACTCTGGATTGAGAAGAAATCCTATTGTGTATGATCAACATGAATTGAAACACGCAACAAGAGCAGACGTAATTGCTGAAAATTACTATGAGGATCCTTCCATGGAGTGGATGCTTTTCCTTGTGAATGGCATAATTGACCCATATTATGGATGGAATTTATCTTCATTTGATTTCGATGAACATTTGATAAAAAAATATGGGTCGATTGAATTGTCCAACCAAAAAATAGCATATTACAAAATAAACACAGAAGATGAAACTGAATTTAGCGTTGATTATTATGATAGTTATATAACTGAAAATCTTAAAAAATACTACTCACCTAATTTCAATGCAGATCTAAATATTAGTAGTTACAGCAGAAGAAAAGATAATATAATCGTAAACACAAATAAAGTTTATCAATTTGAAATATCACTAGCTAATTCAACATCAGGGTTTACAATCGGAGAATTAGTTACTGCTAGTCCAGGTGCAGCAAATGGTGAAGTAGTTTTTGCAAATTCCACATTCGTAAAAGTTAAAAATGTTACAGGTAATTTTAACGCAAACATTACACGGGTTAAAGGTAGAAATTCAATAGCAAATGCTAGTGTTATATCAAAAACTTTGTTAAGCACAAATATACCAGATAATGAAGCAGTTTACTGGACATCAGTGTCTTATTATGATTATGAAAATGACATAAATGAAAAACACAAATCTATAAAACTTATGAATCCTGCATATGCTAGCGAAACTGCTTTTAACATGAGAAAAATATTAAAGTCATGAGTTTACCTAATTATACACAAGCAATCATAAAAAAATGTTCGATAGATAATATCGACGTTTCATTGCATGTCAGACAATTGTATGTTTCATCTTCGATATTGACACCTTATATAACAGCAAAAATATCTATAGCTGATGTTAGTTCATTGCAGGACGCATTATATGAACCAGGCAAACCTGTATCTATTGTTTATACTGGCGGTGATAGCTCTATTATCCGTGAATATAATTTAGTTACTATGGGAAGCATGGGCGGAACTAAAGATCAAAATAATCGTGCAGGTAAAACTGAAATTATTGCAATAAGCAGATGTTATTTTGATATGCAAAATGAGCATACAAGCCATCATCAAAACATTCCGACTTCAGAAGTATTCAGAAAATTACATAACGAATTAGTTCCTAGTTCAAAGATAGATATAACAAAAACTAAAGGTTTGATCTCAGATATTGAACCTTTTCATTTGCGTGGAATTAGATTGGGTAGAGCCATAAACATGGTTAGAAATCGTATGACAGATGATAAGTATAAATCTGCTTCATATGTATATTATGTTGATCAAAATTCTGATTATCATTGCGTCCCGCTAGAACAATTATTCGATAAAGCAGCAGGACCTAAATATATTCAAAGAGTTGCAGGGATTAGTTTTCTTAAAGAACATGACACATTAGCATACAATATCATTTCTATGAAAAGAGGATCGACTAAATCGGGATATGGTAGCGACGATGCTTCTGCGTATCAATCAACACAAAGACAACGAGGCGGCGCAACCAATGAAGGTTGGGATTGGGCTAGCGGTTCATATACTGCACCTATCGCAAAATCGTATAAACTATCTTCTGTTAAAACAAAAGGCTCACCGGGTGATGAAATTCTCACAACTCAGGGTGCTGACGCAGCGGGAACAGTAAATCACAATTTCATGATTGACTCTAATCAAAAAAGTTCTGCAGATTTTGAAGCGGATATTGCAAAGAAAAATATATTGAAATCTTTGATCATGCAAGGTTCATCATTAATTAATGTTCCCCTCGAGGGTGGATTGAACTCGTATGTCGGGAAGGGATGCTATCTTGATATACCTTCTGATATAGGAGATGGAGACAGCAATAAATCTTTGTATGGCGGCCAACACTTAGTGATCGCTCAAGGAGAATATATATTTCAAGATCAAAATGGCATGATGGGTATTGCTGCAATACAAACATCAAGTGGCGGTAAACAAGGGAGTTTAGGTTAATATGGCATCTTATGGTCGTGGTCGTGGGTTCAATTATTTTATAGGTGAAGTTGTTAGTGTCAATTCTCCATATCAGGATGGCAGCGTAAAGGTTCGCGCATACGGCACTGAGGATGATAAAGCTAAAATCCCAGATGATGCGCTGAGATGGTACAAAGTATTGATGCCGGTGACACATGCACAAATACCCGGACACGGCGGCATCCACGGGCTGCTGAAGGGCTCTGTGGTGATGTGTATATACCTTGACGACTTCGAACAAATTCCTATGGTGATCGGAACATTAACTTCATCAGGCAAACCTAAAAAGTAAAGAGAAAAAAATGGCAATTACAATTGATAACTTTTCAATCGGAATACCTGCATCAGCAAGACCAGCAGAGGATCCTAGACTTATAGATGGATTAAAAGGACTTGAAACCCTTCACGGGACCTTACAGAATAGCATTGATAACATTTACGATTTATCATATAAACTGACAGGTGGCGAAATACTAAAGAATTTTGATCTTCCTAGCATAGGTGCTCAAATTTTTGATGGTAATAGCGATGCAGCAAAATTCATCAAACAATTCGATCCTAATAATAAAAGCGGAGCAGTCGGTTTCGCATTAGGATTAGTAGATAAGATTAATTCTGAATTAGACGAAGGTAAATTGTTGAAGGACTTGATGGGTCCTCAAGTTGCATGTCTCGTCACTTCATTCGTTGACATAAGCAATATTATCCCTACTCTATCATTGAATTTTCCTGATATTGTTGGCATGTTAAAAAATAAACTACAAGAAATTCAAAATGCTATGACCTCAGCAATCGACGGTTTATTAGCACCTGTTAGAAACCTGATAACATCTTTAACAGATGCTTTACAGAAAGTGAATGATTTAATTGGAAAAATTGCTGCTTGTGCTAGTGCAACTTAAAGGAATATACAATGGGTAAAATTGCAGACGATCTCGAAAGCATAAAAAAATCAACTGAGGATGCTATAAAATTAGCTAGAACAGTTTTCTCAGGAAGAACTCCTGATGCGGGTGACAACAATAAGGGTCAATATCCTTTGCGAAACGTCATGGAGTATATCGGTGGGCATAGACAGGTATTTGATAGCACACCTGGTGCTAGAGTTGTTGAACAAGCTCACGGTTCAGGCACGTTTCAACAGTGGGCTGAAGACGGGTCAGAAATTCGTGTTGTTGTCAGCAATAAGTATGAACACCTCAAGGCAGGATATACTTTAACTGTCAATCAAAACGGCGATATTAAGATTGATGGGCATTGCAGAGTTTCTGTTGGCGGTGGTGCCCATGTTGAGGTTGCAGGTGATGTGTCATTAGTATCAACTGGAACCATTACCCAATACGCAGCAAAAGACATTAACCTTGTCGCAGGCGGTAAAATCAATATTCTTGGCAATAAGAGTTTGAATTTGACAACTGATGGAACACATACAGTCCGTGTAGGTAAAGATCACAAATCAACTGTTCATGGCAAATCTGATTACATAGTTGACGGCAATCACACATCAGCTATTCAAGGAAATTCTGATAATTTAGTTAAAGGCAACATAGGTTTAAGAGTTGATGGTAATGCTACTACTAGAACTACAGGTAATGAATCTGCAGTTATTGGGGGCAAAAAAGATGTTTCTTCAAGCGGCACTATGACATTTATTGCACCAAAAATAGATTTAAACCCATAAGGAAAAACAATGTCAAGAATAGACACAAATGTAACTACAAGTAAAAAAGAAAAACGTTACAGTGATCTTGCAATGGGATTTACTATGTCACCCGTGACTGGTAATATTGCTATGGTTTATGATGAACAATCAGTCAAACAAGCAATAAAAACATTGATCTTGACTAAACCTGGTGAGCGATTCTATAATAAAGATTATGGGACAAGTGTTCATGATATGTTATTTGATATGATTGATCCTATCACTGCTGAAAATATAAAAATGAGTATTGAAGAAGCTATTAAAAATTATGAACCTCGGGTTGAAACGCTCGAGGTTCGAGTAGTAGGTGATGAAGTAAATCTACAGTATGTAATCAATATATTTTTCAGAATAATAAATATACCTGAGGTCCAAACAATGGACATAATCCTAAAAAGAGTTCGTTGAAGCATGTCAAATTCATCTATTAATCTAGTAAACTTAGATTTTGCAACCTTAAAATCTAGCCTAAAAACATATATGTCAGCGCAAAATATATTCAAAGATTATAACTTTGATGGATCTGCAATGGATGCTTTGCTTGATGTTCTTGCATACAACACATACAAAAATGCTTTCTATCTAAACATGGTAGGCGCAGAAGGTTTCCTAGATTCGGCACAGATGAAAGGTTCTATATTTTCACATGCTAAAGAACTGAATTATCTACCCAGATCTGCGAGAAGTTCTTCTGCAAACGTCACGATAAATTTTACAGCAACAAGTGCAAGCCAACCTTACGTTATTCGTAAAGGTGAAACCTTTAGCACAATTATAAACCAAACCTCATATGTGTTTAGTGTCGCTGATGATCAAATATTGACTTCAGCAAATAACACATATACTTCTACCTTCAATATTTATGAAGGTTCATATGTGACAGATAATTATATAGTTCTTGATAGTGACATCTCACAGACATTTATTATTAGTAACGTTGATGTTGACACAGATTCCATCTCTGTTTTAGTCTATGAACACGGTTCTACCACACCTTCTGTTTACGCCAGAGCAACTTCACTATTAGGATTAAATTCACAATCAAAAGTTTATTTTATTCAAGCAAATTCTACTGGCAAATATGAGATAATTTTCGGTGATGATGTTATCGGAAAAAGACCTTTGCCCGGAAGTACAGTCATTATTGATTATCGTGTTACTGCAGGTCTTGCTGGTAATGGTGGAAAGAATTTCATAATAAATTTTGATCCTACTGGAAGTGGCGAATTAACTTCATCAGTTGCCACAACCACTAACAAATATTCACCTGAAGCAGCCGGTCAATATTCTGCAAATGGTGATGACGCAGAAAGCATTGAGTCAGTAAGATATTATGCACCTCGTCATTTCCAGACACAAGAACGTGCTATTACTACGAATGATTATGAAACAATTCTTAAGATGCAATATCCTGAAATCGGCGCTATATCTGTTTATGGTGGAGAAGATGCAACACCACCTAGATATGGTAAAGTTTTTATTGCAATTGATATTAAAAATGTTGATGGGTTACCCACATCCAAGAAAAACGAATATTACAATTTCTTGAAATCTCGTATGCCTCTTTCGATTGATCCTATATTCATTCAACCTGAAATGACATATGTTCAAGTCAATTCTCGTGTAAAATATAACGTTAACGAAACCACTAGAACTTCAAATAATATCAAGGCAGGAATATCGTTGGCTATTTCTGAATTTGCATCAAAATATCTAAATAATTTCAAAGCAGCTCTTTATTATTCAAAATTGACATCTGCAATTGATGCTGTTGATAATAGCATTGTATCAAATCAAACAAAACTATACGTCTATAAGAAATTAAGTCTGTCAACTGACATACCTCAAAATTTAGTTATAGATTTCAACATGCCATTGAAGAAAACTTACTATGTTTTAAACACCTTAATATCAAATAAATCAGTAACTCAAGATGACGTTGAGATGGCACATTCACTTCATTCTTCATTATTTATCTATAATGGAAGTATTTGCGAATTGGAAGATAATGGTGCTGGTGTGGTTCGTATAATCAGAAAAACTGATCATGTCATTGTCAAGAATATTGGAACTATCAATTATGAAACTGGTAGAGTACTGCTGAATAATTTTTCAGTAGATTCATATGATGGCAATTACTTCAACCTATACATCACCCCACGAGAATCAGATGTAGTGATTAAGAAAAATGAAATTCTGTATATTGAATCTTCTGGAATTAATGTAACTGTAGAACCTGTGAGAATCTAATGTCGAATATTGAAAAGAATATTTCTCAGTTTATCAAAAATCAATTCCCTGTTATTTACAGGGAAGAAGGTGATTTGTTTGTTGAATTTGCGACTAAATATTATGAATGGATGGAACAATCGAACAATGTTTTATATTATTCAAGAAATTTTTTAGAAAATAGAGATATTGATGAGACTGTAGATGATTTTATCATAAGATTCAAAAATAAGTATCTAAATGATATTCAAATTGACACTGTTTCTAGTTCAAGAAATCTAGTAAAACATTCATTAGATTTATATCGTGCAAAGGGAACTGAGCGTGCTATTGACACGTTTTTTCGTGCTGTATATGGCGCACCTGCTGAAATTTATTACCCAGGTAAAGACGTTTTTCGCCTATCAGATGGAAGATGGGTTAAGCCTATCTACCTCGAAGTCAATGAAAGTGAACACAATGTTTTTTTTGCTGGCAAACAGATTGTAGGTTTGAATAGTGGAGCTACAGCTTTCGTTGAACGATACATCAAACGCAAAATTAAATCAAAATATATTCACATATTTTACATATCTGCAATTAACGGAGAATTTGTAACAGGTGAATCTTTGACGTTGCCCGATCAGACGACTTTGAAAAACATACCTAAAGTTATTGGGTCAGTGACAACACTTGATGTTATTGCAGGAAGCAGCGGGTTTGCAATTGGCGATATTGTCAATATATCTTCTGAAAACGGCAATCAAGGTAAAGCAAGAGTTACTGCAATCGCAGACGTTACAGGACTTGTGACATTTAATTTAACAGATAGTGGATGGGGTTATACTTCAAATGCTCAAATCCTAGTTTCTGATAAAGTTTTAACTCTTAGCAATGTTGTTGCAGGACCTGCAACAACAGATTTGCCTTTTAAATTATTTGAGACTATCAAACAACCTTTAGCTAATATCGCCCTTAGAAATGCAAATAATACTATTTCAATTGCTAATGGTGATTATCTTTACACATATTATTCAAATAATAAATTAGCAGGAACAGGTCGAGTTTTATCATATACTTCAAATGGTTCTACAAACGGTGAAGTTTTTGTTGCAGAAGTTTATAACACACTCGGACCAGTAGTTCAGCCATCTGCAAACTTAGCAGGAACTGTTTCTGTAACTTTGAATGATACACCTGTTACGGGATATAGCACTATAACTGCTAACTCAACAATCATTGATGGCACAGGAACTGATTTTGTAAGCAATATTAGACTAGGTCAGATTATTAAATTATTTGCGTATAATAGCAATAACGTATTATTGAGTATTCAAGACAAAAAAGTTTCAAGTATAGCTAATACTACTCGTCTTACTTTGACAACAAATTCGACAACAACTTCTTCTAAAGTCATAATTCAATCTATAGGTTCATTGGGTATAACTGGATCAGGAACTTCTTTTAATACTCAATTTGTTTACGGTGACACAATTGCAATTTTTGGTAATTCTTCTAGTTATGTTTTGAGAACTGTCAATGCTGTTACAAACGCAACATATTTAACTATTCAGGAGAATATTGATTTTAGTAACACTTCATGCAATTATGCTAATGTGTCATACGACTATAAAGTATATACTGGAGGCAACACATTAAGTGCGAATATTTCAACAAGAACTGATAAATCTGTTACAGCTAATATTATGGGTGAGTCTGCAAATTTGACGTTATATGTCACGGGCATCAATGGGCAATACACAAACAATCAAATCGTGTATCAACTGAATGCAAATAATGTTGAAATTGCTAATGCAATTGTAGTTTCTTCTCAAATCACCGTAGGTTCGAATGTTCTTTATAGTGTTCAGAATTCTAACGGCGTATTTGTTGTAGGCGGTCAACCTATTAATTCAAGATATGCTAATGGAAAAAATACAGGATTTATTGGCACTTTATCTAGAGTTGATATGAGTATAGGTATTACTGATATTGCAGGTGCAGGTTCGTTTACTGATACCACATACAACTATGTCTATGGTGTTGACTCTTCGTCAAATGCTTCTATATCTAGAATAAGTTCAGGTACTTTAGCTGATTTTAGTATAACTAATACAATGACATATTCTGAAAGTATCATAATATCAACAGATAGAATAACTAAATATGCAAATGTAAGATTAAATTCTACTGTATTCGGGTTTCCTGCTAACGTAACTGCAAATGTAATTTCACATAACTTGATAGATATATTACCGCCTTCTACATATGATATAATCATTGGCGGAATATCATCTTTGACAGGCATCAACCCAGGTAAGAATTATGACGTAGCACCATTTGTAACATTATATGAACCTGAAGTTGCTATTTTCGGTTTAAGAGATCTTGAGTTGCAGATAACAAATCTTGTTGGCGGATATTTCTCACCTGGCGAATTAGTTTATCAAACTTCCGGTGCTAGAGGCATCGTGAAGGAAGCAAATTCTACTAATGTTAGTGTAAAGAGATTAAACTTTGCAAATAGTTTCTTACTCACGGAAAATATCACTGGCTCTTTGACAGGATCTTATGCAAATGTAATTTCATTCTTTACTTCACCTGGTGCAACTCCTATAGGTTTGAATGCTTTAGTTTCTGCTAATGTGCAAACTTCTTCAGGTTCTGTTAGCAAGTTAGAAGTATATGATTCCGGTTTCGGATATTTACCTGATGAAGTTACAAAATTTGTTTCAAGTGATGGAACAAGAACAGGTACTACAAAAATAAATTTAGGCAAAAAAGGAATGTCTGAAGGTTTCTATAAGAATAAAAAAGGTCAATTGAGTGCGTCTAAATACATTTATGACGGCGAATATTATCAAGATTTTTCTTATGAAATTATCACTGAAATTCATGTCGATAAATATGCTGATATGCTTAAAAAGGTATTACACGTTGCAGGGACTAAATTCTTCTCATCAACAATTTTATCTGACGTAGCAAATAATTCAACGAACATTATAACTGTAATTACGAAAGAATCATAATGGCTCAATCTAAAAAACTCATAACTAAAGAAACTCGTCTACATAATGCTAGACAGTTATTAGAATCGGTCAATGAGCCTTCAAATACTGCCTATTACACATTCATAGGTAATCATCTAGATTATGCAAATACTTCGAACATACCACAGCCATATGATTCAGTATCTGAAGTACATATTGATGCCTATCGGAATATGATTTATGGTAAAAGATTAAATTCCGGTGATATGTCTTTGATGATCAGAAGAAATGATTACGTCACAAACACTGTATATACAATGTATGATGACAATTTGGGTGAATCCAATCTCGCATTATTTGACAGTAATTATTATGCTATTGTAAACGCTGATGCCTTTTATCATGTATTCAAATGTTTAGATAATAACAGAAACTCACCGTCAACAATCCAACCTGAATTTTCCGAAATTGATGTGGCAGATGAATCATATCAAACTTCTGATGGATATACATGGAAATATATGTATACTGTCGATGATACTTTTAAAAGAAAATTTGCAACTAGTGAATATTTTCCAGTCGTTGCAAACGCTCAAGTTTCATCTGCTGCAAAAACAGGTATTATCGACGTTATCAAAGTAGAGACTGCAGGTTCAGGTTATGACAACTACTGTAATGGTGTTTTCCGAGTAGATGATTTGAGAATCGGAGGTAATGTCAGAACATATTCATTGAACAGTTCAGTTGGTGCAAATACAACAAGTAGATTTTATACAGGGTGCTATATTTACATTTCATCCGGCACTGGCGCAGGACAATATGCTAAAATTACGGATTATGTCGTAAATTCTACAGTTAAAGCAATAACGATTGACCGAGCTTTTAATGTAAAACCATTAGCTAGTTCTGCGTATCAGATCTCACCCGGTGTAGTAATTTTAGGTGATGGCACCGAGACTGTTACTGCCGAAGCAAGGGCAATCGTAAATTCATACGGCAATACAATTCAAAGAATTGAAATGTTGAATTTAGGTGAAAACTATAATTATGCTACTGCTACAACTGTAACAGATTCAGTTGTTGGTGTCAGTAAAACTGCAACACTAAGACCAATTTATTCTCCCCCGGGCGGTCATGGTTATGATGCTGCAAGAGAATTGGGTGCAACCAGATTATGTGTCAGCACTAAATTTTCTAATACTGATATAGGTATTCCTCTAAAGAATGATTACAGAACAATCGGAATTTTAAGAGATCCAGTATTTGCGAATGTAACTTTTAACATTACGGGTGCTGTAGGTTCTTTTGTTGCAGGTGAAAGCATATACAAAGTTAATGGCGTAAAAGTAAGTTCAAATGTTAGTATTTCAGCAACAGATTCTGTAGCTATAAGCAACACCGGAAATAGTGATTTCCTAAATCAATTTTCTGTTGGGGAATATGTTTATTTAAAAACAGAATCAGGATACCAATTATCTGTAGTAAATTCAATTGTAAATTCAACTTACATGACCTTTGCGTCAAATAATTATTACACTAGTAATCAGAATGCCGATATCTACAAAACAAATATCGGTGCTAATTTAACATCAGTTGATTTAACATATTCGACTATATTAACTGGCAATGTTTCTGTTAACACGACTTCTGCAAATATGAATGGAACCGGAACTAGTTTTACTACAGAACTTAAAGCAAATAGTAGTTTAGTTTTTATCTATAATGCATCTGCTGGCGGCGGAACTATTCGCAAAGTCAAAACAGTTGTTAGCGACACAGTGGCTATACTAGACTCAAATTGCAGTTTTGCTAATACGACTGCAAAAGCACAATTATTAAGTTACACTGTAAATTCAATAGTTTCACGAGAAATTGGTGCATCACAAGGATTGTTAACATCAGTTGCAGCAGGAACCTTTGATGCGTCTGGTGTTTCAGGTATATTTAAAACTGGTGATTCTGTAATAGGAGCAAAATCTGGGGCATTTGCAACTATAAGTTCTATTATGAGAAGCGGGGTCTACAAAGACTTTAGCACTTTTATTCAGATGTATAAATATAACGCAATTCCCTTTTCGGGAAGTTTTGTCGAAGACGAAAAAGTGTTTCAAAGCACTACAGGTTCTAGTAGACAGCAATTTGCTAATGCATATTTACATTCAGTCGTTGATTCTAACGTAAACAAAGATTATTACGTTACAAATCAAATTGGTTCTTTTCAAACTGGATCCCCGATAATAGGAACTTCTAACACCACACCGAGGGCAGATGTTGTTAATAAATATTCTCCGGAATTGGTTTTTGGTAGCGGTAAAGTCATGTATTTAGAAAAAGTAGATGCTATATCAAGAAGTAATACTGCAGCAGAAACAATCAAATTTATATTCGAATTTTAAGGTTCAGGGAACATGACATTAGAGACTAATTTTAACGTAGCTCCATATTTTGATGATTACAATGAAACAAAGGATTTTTATAAAATCCTATTTCGCCCGGGTGTTGCAGTACAAGCTAGAGAATTAAATCAATTTCAGTCTATTTTGCAAAAACAGATTGAACGTTTCGGAGACAATATCTTCAAGCGCGGGACAATTATTGATGGATGTAATTTTAATTTCTATTCATCATATCAATACGCTAAATTAGTTGATCAACAAAAGGATGGTTTGACTGCTATACCATCAAATTACGTTGGCTATTTTGCGAAGAGCGTAAATCCTTCAATAGGTGTAAACGCATATATTATTAATTATGCTGACGGATTCGTATCGACTTATCCAGATTTGAAAACTATATATTTGAATTATATTAACTCAGGTGCTAATGGATCAACAAATACATTTACTGCGGGTGAAACAATCAGCATATATGATCCGAACTATCCTCTGTTAGGTGTGGCTGCAAACAATGGCGGGTTAGGATTTAGTAATAGTGATTCTGTCGTTATTTCTCCTGCTCTTATTGTAAATGTGTCTTCAGGTACCTTTACTAATACTGAATATTTGTACCAACCTTTCACAGGCGCAAACGTTCAAATTATTGGAATCGACACTACTACGTTAGCAGATACACAACAAGTAATTCTTCGTGTCAAACCTAGAACAGCTGACTTGATTGATTCTACAGCAAAATCAACTCGTTGGACAATTTCAAATTCACACCCAGTTAGAAATGCGTCAGCGTCAGTAACTGCTGATGTTGAAGGTATTATAGGAACTGATGCTTCAGCAATTATTGTAACTGATTCTGCAGGTAAAGTTACTGATGTCACTATAACATCTTTAGGTTCAGGCTATGAAACACTTCCTTATGTGACTGTGAAATCAGCAAACAATTCTTCGGGATTGTCAACCCTTAACCTACAACCTAGAAATTATATTGCAAATGTCCAAATCTCAACATTACCTAATTCTATAGGTAACGGTTACGCATTTGCAGTCGGAGATGGTATCGTATATCAAAAGGGATATTTCTCAAAAGTAACACCACAAACTGTGATCGTTTCTAAATATTCCCAAACACCAGATGCAGTAGTTGTTGGGTTCAATACTGCTGAAAGTATTGTTGATAGTAATATTGACACATCATTGTTAGATAATGCACAAGGAACTGAAAATGAAAATGCTCCTGGTTCTAACAGATTAAAACTTACTCCTGAACTTATGATTGCATCAACTGCAGATGCAGCAGCAAATGACAACTTCTTTTCTCTAGTTGAATGGTCAGAAGGTCGTCCTTATAAGCAAAATCAACAAACTGCTTACAATAAAATCAATGATGAAATGGCTCGTAGAACATCAGACGAATCCGGCGATTATGTCATAAACAAATTTCTTGTTACTACTAGAAGCCCTGCCAATTCTTCACTAGAAGGTAATACTTTTAGTGTGCTTGTTGATCCGGGTATTGCATACATTGACGGATATAGAGTTGAAACAAAATCAAATTATACTATCAATATTAAAAAAGGTAATGATTACAGATCAGTAAATAATCATGCTGTCACATTGAATTATGGAAATTATATTAGGATCAAAGAGGTCGGCGGATTATTCCAATATAGCACTGGCGATATTATTAAGCTATATGATACTGCAAAGAATTTTATTTCTAACACAGCTGCTGCTGCAATAGGTAATACTGCAAACGTAGGAACTCAAATCGGAACTGCTAGAATTCGTTCGATGTTACCTTATAGCGGAACTGTAGGAACTGCAGATTCAACATATAAGTTGTATTTGTTTGATGTGAATATGAACTTAGGTAAGAATTTCCGTGATGTAAGATCGGTGTATTATGATGGCACAAACAAAGGTATTGCTGATGTTGTTACAAAATATGATGCATTAGTCGGAAAAGATACTGCTATTATTGAAGAAACTGCTAATAGCACCCTGGTGTTCAATTCTGGCGCATATTCAGTAAAAAGCACTGCCAATAGCACATACAACTATAGAACAATTGATCAAAATATTTCAATTGCCAACTCAGGATCTTTGACAAAAGATATATCAAGCATTTCAGGTGAATATTATACATTTGTAGGTGCTGCTCAAGTATCTAATTTGCAGGATATGTACTTAGTTCCAACTAGCGCAGGCTTAGTCGCTACTCTGTTTGCTAATGGCGATGTTAGCGTTAATACAACCTCGCCGAATGTTGTAGGAACAAGCACATATTTCACTAATGATTTTCAGCCAGGTGATTTTGTCTATATCAGTAATGGCTCGTCAAACAGTACAAAAAGAATTGTCAGTATCACAAACAATACACTTATGGTGCTAGATTCAAATCCTAGCTATGCTAATTCTTCTAACAAAGTATATAGATATTTCCCAAAGAACGTTCCAATTTCGATGGGTGTCAGAAATGTGCCTGGTCAATATAGCCATACTGGCAACGTTGATGCTAATGGCAATATTTTGACTATAAAATTCAAGCACGCCAACAACACAGACATGACATTCAATGCTGTGGGTTCAACTACTGCAAGTTTAGGTGTTGAAATTCAACGCAAAGGTGTAAACTCGTTGACTGTGAATGCTAGAAGAAGCGCATATGTGAAACTTAGACTTGCAAACGTTGCAGGAAGTAATATCGGGCCATGGTGCATCGGTGTTCCTAATGCATTCAGATTGAGATCAGTTTTTGTAGGTAATTCAACTGTTAACGCAACTGGATTCCCTGATGCTATTGATGATTTCTATATTGATCATAATCAAACAGCAGATTATAATGGGCTAAGTTACCTATATAAAACTCCAGGTTCATCTTTAAATTTGAATGCTAGCAATGATTATTTACTAGTTAAATTTGATTACGGCATTTCAACAGGTGCAGGTTTCATAGACACAACCTCATATACAGGTGATGCGAACGCAGAAACAGTTGCTATAAATGATAGTTTGCCATTGTCAGGTTTGACTACTAAATACAACTCATTTGAAATTCCTGAAGTTTATACTAAGACAGGAAAATATTATGATTTGATTGGCACACTTGATTTCCGTCCTTCTGTGAGCAATACAGTATCACCTAATACTACATGGTCTAATGCGCCACTGAACCCATCGAATACAATTAGTTTTGGTGTGACTTCAGATCCCGCAAATGATAAAAAATTCCCAATCCCAGGATCAATTTTTAAAACTAAACTTGATTATTATGTCGGTCGTATTGACTCGGTATTCGTTGATCGTGAAGGTGATATATTTGTTACTAAAGGATCATCGGGATATATCAATAATATTGCAAAAGCAAAAATACCTGTAAAACCAGATTATTCGATGAGATTGAATAATTTAGTTATTCCGCCATATCCTAATTTACCTATAAATCCTTCGAATACTGTAATTGCTATATTAAATAGAAATATAGCAAATGAAAATAAATCAAATGCTCGCATTGAAAGTAGAGTTGTCGATGTTCCATTAACTAATGCGAATATTGAGGAACAACAACCCACTGGCTATACTATGAAAGATATTGGAAATCTTGATAGAAGAATTCAGGATCTAGAATATTATGTTTCATTGACTTTGTTGGAAAAGGATATTAAAGAAAAAACAATTCCTTCATCATCAACACCTACGTTGTCTAGATTCAAATATGGATTTTTTGTTGATGACTTTTCGACTACTAATAATACTGATCTAAATCATAAAGCATATGCAGCTTCTATTCAAAATGATGATGCATTGCCTGAAAAATCATTGTTTACATTGAAGAGTAGAGTTGCAGCACTACATCAGGACTATTTTGAATATCCTGCTGTTTCTCAAGTTAACGCAACATTATATACTCCAGCATTGCCACCTAATGGTAATGGTACTGGCAACACTGGAACTGGTAATACTGGAACTGGTAATACTGGTACAGGAAATGTTGTTGTTGTTGTCAATACGACACCAATTATATCAAACACATGGTTAACTGTTGCAAACCCATCAACTGTATCACCTGTAACCACAACTAATTTTACAATGGCTAATGCGGCAGGTCCTGTAACACTGTATGGTCATTTCTACTCAGGTCATGATGCGATTGAAGTTTATCAAGGAAACACTTTAATAAGAACTTCATCAAATAGTTCACAACTTGCTCAATTGACTACTACAGACAAAACGAAGTTATTGTCGAATGTTGTTCCCGGTAAGTGGTTTAATGGAGTGGTATTTGCAAATTATACTACCAAAGCAGTATCATCAACTGGCTGGAGCGGTAATGCTGTAAATAATTCATTCAAGTTTACATGGGATCATAATCCATCAGGCGGATTGCAATATACTATTAAAGTTAGATTATTCTCATCAATCTGGAGATATGCAGTAGAATATCCCGGAAGCAATATTACAGTTTCTAATACTGTGACAACTAATGTGGCTGTTACTCCCACCATATATACGGGGACAATGACAATCACACCACCATCAGTTGATACTAACTGGCGCTAATCAATAACTCGGAGCAAATTAAAAAATGGGCGCGACTATTAAAAATTTCACGATACAATGCAAAGGTTTGAAACCCAATACTATTCATCAATTCTTTTATGAGGGGGTTGATAATACCAATCTGTGTTTGTCCGATATGCCAACAGAAAAAAATACAACAGTATTAAAAACTGATTCGTCGGGGAATATAAATTTTAGATTTGCTTTGAGTGTAAACCAATCACAGAAATATCATGGCATACTTAAACATTATACTGAATATTGGTTAGATATTTCTGGTACTAAAAAATTCGAATTGAAGGCAATAAATTCGACCGCAACAAAAACAGTTCTGTTTGCAGATACTTAAGGATTAATAAGATAAATGAATAGTATAATTTTTAATTTCGCGCAATCATTTTTAATTGATCCTGCGTCAGTGAAGGGTGCTAAAACAGTTGATGTTTCTTCTGTTGATTTATATTTCAAAAATAAGCCTACTGCAACCGGAAATAAATCAGGGATAAACAATCCCGGTGCTTATATTTTCTTGTGCGAATTAAACGCTGATGGTGTTCCTAATATAATTCCATTTGTTAATGGATCGCATTTGCCTGAAGCAAGAGCTGAATATGTTGAAATTAAAGCTACATATGATGCAAGTTTGCCAACTAAATTCAAATTTAAAACACCTATTAAAGTTCCTACAGGAATCAATTATGCTATTGTAGGTATTTTTGACGGCAATGAAGCATTTACTTTATGGAGCAGCACAATTGGCGAGAATCTAGTGGGGACGAACACACCCTCAACCGGTTCTAGTGGAAAATACGTTGGAAATTATTTTAGTAGCTTGACTATTTCGCAACAACCTTCAATCACCGATCCTAATGCAACACTGCCATTGACTGTTATTCCTACATGGAAACCATCAACGACTACTGATTTGAAATTCAATTTGAATATTGCAAGATATGCAGTAGACGGTGTTCCTGTCGGGCATAGTTCAATTCAGTCGGGTCTTCCTCCTTCAGCAATTACATATACTTCACCATTGAGTGAAAGAGACCAGATAACATATACGACTGATGGAGTGACATTCAAAGTCTCGCCCACACCTTATGAATTTATCACATTTGATAGAAAAAATAGCGTTGTGACAGATAATGTATTTGGTGGCGAATATGTGTATCAAAACACTGTATTCTATCCGGGCGGCAGCGGAACGGCTAATATCCAACAAGGGATAGCTGTTGCGACTGTTGCAGGAAACAATTTGATTACTGCAAATACGAATTATCCTAATGGCGCATTATTTAACTGGTCAAGTGTATATGGATCAATTACTGGAAATGAATATATTGTTATTGTTAGTTTAAATGGTACAACAGGAAGAAAAACTGATATTAGAAAAATTGTTACTCAAATTTCTAACACAGTAATTCAGGTTGATGCTGCTTGTGGTTTCACAAATTCTGCAGCATATTTTATAAAATCACCTGTTGCAAAAATCGACTTCATCGACAAAGTAAAAACTTTCGATGTGAAAGCAGATACTATGTTTGGAAGAAGAGCAAAGGTTATAAAAGATCTATTAGTATTGTCTGACTCAAATGCGAATAGCACAGTTAAATTTGTCAACAACACTATAAATTCTATATCAATTACTGCCGGCGGTTCAAATTACACTAATTCAGATTACGTTATAGTAAATGGATTTGAAAACGGTGTTGACGTTGCTGCAGGTTATGCTGCTAAAGCAAATATTGTAGCTAATACATCAACTGGCGCAATTGAACAGATATACTTGTCTAACGTTGGTGCAGGTTTCTCTGATGTTGCAAATATCACATACACAATAACAAGAACCACGGGAACAACAGTAGGAACAAGTGCAACATTCTCAGTGACTACAGGAACTGTTTTGCGTTCTGAATATGACGGTCGTGGAACTTTGGATGACGCAACATGGGGACTTGGTGGCAGATTCAATGATTGTAATATCATTAATTTGGAGTTTTATGATTTTGCACCTAAGTCATTGATACAAACTGAATCTAGTTCAATTTATAATATGACTCATTCGATTCCATATTACGCACGCTATTCTGATTCTACATACTCTGGTGTTGCATATAGAATGGCAAGTAACGATACTATTTTAACAGCAGAAGTTACGAATCTATCTAATACATCTATCATAAGCAAAAACACTCCAATAATTGCATCAAAGTCTAACGAATACGCAATTATTCAAGATGGCGCAGGTGCTCCCACTGGTGTTCATTCCGGCGCGGGCTACACAAACATTGTTGCATCTTCGAACAACGATTTTGTTGGTGTTACAGTAAAAGATTTCTCTACAACGTTTAGTAGATATAATATCAATAGTGATTATTCTGCTGAAAACGGAGATTATGGCAATGCAGCATCAAAACATATAACTAAAAAAATAACTTTTGCACAAGATAAAAAAGCAGAAGATTTATTAGTATATTTGTCAGCATATAAACCTTTGAACACTGATATTAAAGTTTTTGCTAGACTGTATAATTCAAATGATCCTGAAGCATTCGATGATAAAGATTGGACATTGTTGGAATTGTTGGATCCTGTTGCTCCTAAATTCAGTAGTTCAACAAATTCAAATGATTTCTTTGAAATGCAATTCGGTTTGCCAGATTCACCCAATACTGCTATCCTCAATGGCGCATCATGGATATATGCAGGGCAAATTAACGTAGAAAACACATCAACAATGAATGTGATTGGAACCGGCACAACGTTTTCAACTAATGCAACTAGCAATGTTCAAATCAATGATTTGGTTAAAATTTATTCACCATTGTTCCCGACAAATTATGCTATAGCAGTTGTAACAGATGTGCCATCAGATACTAGAGTTGTTATTTCTTCTCCAGTCGGCACAACAGGTCCGACAGGAACCGGATTGAGCATGGCGTTGTTAGGTCGTGTGGGCAATTCATCATTAGCTTCTGTGAGTTATCCATTGCAAGCATTTAATAATAGAAATAACGGAAATGTCGCAAGATATTACAGTCATTCTATGATTGAATATGATACATTCGATACCATGCAATTAAAAGTTGTATTCCTGGCAGATACTGGATTGGTTAGCAGCACAACTTCAAATTTAATTCCTACATCAATTCCACGCATTGATGATATTAGAGCGGTGGGTGTGTCAGCATGAAGCTAGCAAAAACAGATGCTGATGGTTATTATAAAAATATTGAGACTAATACAGTCATAAATAATAACAATAATGATTATGCAAATTTCATTCAAAATCGTGAAAGAATAAAACAAATGCAAGGTTTGCAAAACGATATTGAAATTTTAAAAAATGAATGTAGAGAATTAAGAGAAATCTTTAAAGAAATAAGCGAGAGATTTAATGTCAAGACAAATCAGTAATGTAGAAGTTGCATCAGATACATTCGACTCATGGCGTATTAAAACTAACCAGATGGCAAATGCTTTCGGGGATACTGTCACGCTCATTAGAAACTCTACAGGTGAAGCGACTACCGGTAACGGGTTTGTAGTTGGTATTCTAGGTGCAAACACTTTAGCAACAACTGAATTACGCGGCGGCAACGTTGCAACTACAACATTACTGACTGTTACTTCAAATATTGCAACAGGCAATACTTCATCTCAAATTTACGTTTCACATAACGATATTACACAAGTTAGAAGTTCATCAAACACGACTACAAATACGGATGTGCAAATCGTTGATACATTTAGCACATTGACATATAGAAGTGGCAAATATATGTTGTCATTGAAAAATCCAACAAACAGCAAATATCAATATACTGAAATTGCGATTCTACATGATGGCGGAAATACATATACCACCGAATACGCAAGTTTAATTTCTAATGGAACTATTGGTCAATTCACGTCTAATGTCGATACAGGTTCTAATACTTTTAGATTATGGTTGACACCCACATATTCAGATACTGTGGTTAAATATCAAAGAACTCTATTGGCGGTGTAACATGGCACTCAAAGCAAACATAGTAATAGATCAAGGAACAACATTTGCCTCTAGTATTTCTATATTAGATGAAAATGAAGAACCTATTGACATGACATACTATACATCTCGCGGTCAAATAAGAAAAACATACACCAGCAGCAATGCAGTTAATTTCACAACTGCGTTAGCAAACGGTGTTCTTGTTTTATCGTTGACCGCAACTCAAACTGCAAATATTGTTGCAGGAAGGTATGTATATGATGTTGAATTGATTGACGGTTCAAACACAGTAGTAAGAATACTTGAAGGTATTGTCACGATAACTCCAGAAGTCACTAGAGTATGACAAATTATATTATAAAATTGAAACCTAATACATCAGGAATAATTGTTAAAGCTAGTTTTTCAACAACTTCAAATCCGACTTCAGAAATTTCTATTAAAAATCAAGTATTGAAAGTTACCGGAAATACAACTACTATCTCTGGGTCTAATATGTTTGTATCACCTAACACTCACACGACAGGTATTGTCATTCAGCCGCACTTAAATGCTACACCAAATCCCAATTCGACTGTAACAATAAAAAATCAAGTATTGACTGTAAGCACCCCTGGTCGTCTCGATCACTTACAAGATGTGGTTGAAGGTGTGGACCCAACTGCAGGGATGACCCTCGTTTATCATCCGGATAATGATAAATACAAAGTAGAGAGATTACAGATTGCGGACGTTGATGGGCCACTTGATGGTGGGAATTTTTAACATGAGTTTGTCCTTCTAAGTTTACATATAAGGGAATAATCATGGCTAATAACCTAATTCAAATTAAAAGATCGCTAAACACTGCAAATGCTACAGGTTTAGCAAACGGTGAATTGGCGTTCACTTCAAATGGCGACGTTTTATGGATTGGCGCAAATGGCGCAATACTTCCTATTGCAGGTAAAAGAGTTCCGGGAACTTTAACCGCCAACCAAGCATTGGTTGCAAACGCAACATCAGGTATTGACAAAGTAATTGCCGCAAACCTTGTTCCTCAAGTCATATCAGCTAACGGCTCATTCGGCGGTGCTGGCCATGTTCTGAAATCTTCGGGTTCAGGCACAGCAAACGTTTATTGGGAAGCTGTTACTACATCTGCTGGTGTTGCGGGTTCAAACGGTCAAATTCAATATAATGACGGCGGTTCTACACTTGCAGGTTCTGTCGGTTTTACTTACGACAAAGTTACAAATAACGTAGCAATTGCGAACACATTGCATATACCTGCAAACGGCGCATATGGTAATGCTACCACAGGCGGTTCACTTGTAAACTCAACAGCGTTTGCTACAGGTAACTCAACTGTAAACGCGACTCATACTTCTTCATTAGTTCAAGTAACAAATAGCACAGGCACTGCTAACTTGACGGCAATTGCATTGACTGTTGGCACATCTGTTGTCAATACCACAGTTCTTGCTGCTGGTGCAAACGTCATTGCAAATACAATTTCATTCTTTGTTGGAAACTCTGTAGCAAATGCTGTTATTGCTTCAACACTCATTAAAATAACAAACAGCACATCAACTGCTAACCTATCCCCAGTCGATCTTGTAATCAATACTTCGGTAGTTAACTCATCAGTTATCGCTGCGGGTGCAAACGTTATAGTTAGCACTTCATCTGTGTTTGTTGGAAACTCAACAGTAAACGCAACTCAAACATCGTCACTCCTACAAGTATCAAACACTACAAACACTGCTAACTTGACAGCAATTGATCTAAAGATCGGTGCTACAGTTGTTAACACTACAGCGGTTGCAGTGGGAGCTAACGTAATTGCCAATACTACTGCGTTGTATATCGGAAATAGCACAGTAAACGCTGTCACTACATCAACAGTAGTTCAAATATCAAACAGCACGGGTATTGCTAATTTAACACCGATTGATTTGAAGATCGGCGGCTATGGTTCAGCAACAAGTGGATTTGTAAGTAATACTATCGCAGTTGCAGTCGGCAACAGTACAGTAAATACAATTGCTACAGCAACTCTAATCCAATTATCAAATAGCACAACTATCGCTAACCTATCTTCAATTGATTTGAAGTTGGGCGGATACGGCAACACAACCACTGGCGGTTCGGTTACAAATACTATCATTTTTGCAGTCGGCAATAGCACAGTTAACGCAATTATCAACCCTGCTTCTATTACAGTCGGCGCAAACATAACTGTGAACGCAACCACATTCTTTGTGGGTAACTCAACTGCAAACGCTAGCGCGACCTCACTTCTTATTCAGGTCTCAAACAGCACAGCAATTGCTAACTTGACTCCACTCGCATTAACTGTAGGAACATCAGTTGTCAACACAACTGTGCTTGCAGCCGGTGCTAACGTAATTGCAAACACAACTGCATTGTTCGTGGGTAACTCAACAGTTAACGCCATCGCAACATCACTACAATTGCAAGTTTCAAACAGCACAGCAATTGCCAACCTAACTGCAATTGACTTGAAATTTGGCGGTTATGGTAACGCAACTACTGGCGGTACTGTCACTAATAACGTTATCTACGCAGTAGGTAACAGCAGCGTTAACACAAACATTAACCCTGCTTCTGTGACTGTCGGCGCAAACGCATCTTTAAATACCACAGCTATTAAAATTGGCAACACAACTATCAATACCGTCATATCATCAGCTAATGCTATATTTGGCGGTTCGATTGCTGTTAATGGTAGTATAGGTACTGCTGGTTATGTTCTAGTATCAGGTGCCGGCACAAACGCATACTGGTCAAATACTTTACCCGGTTTGTTCTATTTCACTGATGTGACTGTCTCAGGTAACTTGACTGTTCTTGGTGATTTTGTATCATTGAACGTTTCTTCATTGTCAATTGAAGATCCATTGATTGTTCTTGCAAAAGATCAAGCAGCAGGTTTGACATATACTGACGCAGTAGACATCGGATTTATTGCACCTTATGGTAATACGACAACTGCTAACTCAAACTGGACTGGTTTCTTCCGTGATCAGAGTGATAGCGGGGTGTATAAGCTATTCTCAGGTAACATACCAACACCAACAACTACAGTTGACACAACTAATACTAACTTCACTTTTGCGACATTGCAAGCCCAACTGAAAACAGGCGGTGCAGGTGCTGGCGGATTTATTTCAAACGCTACGACTATTGCAATCACTGCAAACTCAACACTAAACGTTGCTATTGTTGCAAACACATTGACACTTTCTACTGCACTAGTTGCGACTAGCGGCGGCACAGGACAAAGCGTTTACGCTAATGGTGATATTCTAGTTGGTAACTCATCAAACTTTTTGAATAAATTAGCAGCAGGTTCTGATGGCTATGTGTTACAAATTAATGGAACTGGCATTGTTGCGTGGAATACATTGGACGGCGGGACTTTTTAAACACACGCTATGTATAAATACTCTAGAGATAATATCAAAGGAGTATTTAATTTGCAAAAATTTGGGTTCATATATTTGTGGTTTGATAAAAGATATAATAGATTTTATATCGGTAGGCATTGGGGAACTGAACTAGACGGATATATTTGTTCTTCTACTGTTATGAGAGAAGCACACAGAAGAAGACCATACGACTTCAAAAGACGTATATTAAAAAGAATATACACTAATAACGAAGATCTAGTGATTGAAGAACAACGATGGCTTGATATGATTGATCCTATTGAGTGTGGTAATAAATACTACAACAAGACATTGAAATCTAATACACCATCAACTAGAGGATATAAACATACCGAAGAAACTATTGAAAAAATAAAAATAGGTAATCAAGGTAAAACTATATCTGATGAAACAAAAGATAAAATTCGCTTAGCTAATAAAATTCAATTTGAAGATCTAACCCAACGTGAAATAAGAAAACAAAAAAGCAATAATTTATGGGCAGATGATAAATATCGACAGAGACAAATAGATGCTCATACGGGAAAAGTAAATGGTCCGCATTCTGATGAAACAAAAGATAAAATAAGAGAAAAAATGTTGGGTCGTAAATTTTCTCCTGAAACAATTGAAAAAATGAGAATGTCAGCGAAAAATAGGAAATGTAAAAATGGAAATTGATTTCGTTAATGCGTATATAGAACGTATGATACAAGAAATTGTGGAGCTTACTAAAAATAGGCTCCTCAATGAAGCTAGATTATCATACATAGAATCAGTGAATAAAAAACTGATGTTGAAAATAGAAGAATTAGAATCACAGATAGAAAAGCAAAATAAACGAAAAGCAAAGGAAGTAAATACTTCTGAAGTGATTTGATACCTCGGTATATACCGATTGAATTAAGGAGTGCCAATATTGGCCAATAACAGAATCGTCGTAAAGCGGACAAGTACTGCTGGTCGCACCCCAAACACCACAGCACCAGCAAACCTGCAATATATTGCTGCGGGTGAATTGGCGCTGAATATGGTCGACAAGACGTTCTTTACGTCTGACGGCACAAACTTAATTTATGTTGGTGCTAACGTCAATTCTCTTTACGTTAGCACCAATACTGCTACAATTGGCACTGCAGGGTATTTTGTATCTAATGGATACGTTGGTATTGGCACAGCTTCTCCGACACAAAAATTAGATGTGAGCGCAAGTGGCGTTCAAACTGTCCGTGTAGCCACAACCGATACATCAGGAACTAATGTTGCGAGGTTTACAGCTCAATATACTGGTGGCGGGGGTGGAACTGCATCGGCTATTGATTTAAGAGCTGGTGATGGCTATACTTATTTAGATACACAAACCAATACTCCTATGCTTTTTGGTACTAATGATATAGAAAAAATGCGTATTGCTGCTAACGGTAACGTGGGTATCGGCACGACTGCTCCGGGTGCACTACTCACAGTTGATGGCGGTATTATGTCGTTCACTAATTATAGCGGAACTTCACAAATGAGGTTCCAATATGCTGCAGGAACAAAAGCATCACCTACAGCAGTTTCTACACAATCATTCCTTGGAGCTATGTATGGACTGGCATATGACGGTACTACATACCGAAATGCAGGTCATGTCGGTGTATATTCTGACGCTGCCGTTAACGCTACATCAAGTCCTGGGTTTCTTCTTTTTGCAACCACACCTATTGATACAGTCGCCTCAACAGAGAAAATGCGTATTACATCTAATGGGTATGTCGGAATTGGGTTTACAGTCCCGAGTTATAAGTTTTCAGTTTCGGGTGACACTTATGCATCAGGAAACTCAATTGTTGTGGGCACAGTTAACGCTGCATCATACACTGTTGGAACTGCGTTTACTGCAAACTCAACAGTCGTTAATGCCGTTGCGTATTACTCAGGAACATTATTGGTTGCTAATACTAGTGTAATAAACGCAACACACTTGGGTGGCACTATTGCTTCTGGGTATCAAACAACTGCAGGACTTTCTGCTAACGTTGCAACATTAACAGCAAATAATGCCAATAATTTAGGTACTGTTGCTGCTGCCAATTATGTTCAAAACACTGATTCTAGAACCTTATCGGGTAACCTAGTTATATCTGGCACATATTTTAACCCATCTGCAAACACAATTCTATTAGGTAATTCAACACAGCGATGGGTATTGTCAGCAAATACTGGTGATTTTAGTGGCAACGTAAACGTCACAGGAAACGTGACTGCATCATTATTTGTAGGTAATTTATCAGGTTCATATGCAAACCTAACAGGTCAAGTAAACGCAGCGTCACTTTTACTGAGCACTAATACTGCTACAATAGGCACAGGTTCTTACTTTGTATCTAATGGCAACGTAGGTGTTGGCACTAATGTGCCGTCATATAAACTACAAGTCAATGGTTCATTCGCTGCAACAACCAAGTCGTTTATTATTGATCATCCAACCAAACTTGATATGAAACTTCGTTACGGATCACTTGAAGGTCCTGAAAATGGCGTATATGTTCGTGGTCGCACTACAAGTTCTGTCATAACGCTTCCTGATCACTGGGAAGGATTGGTCGATCCTGGGTCAATCACAGTATCATTGACACCTATTGGTAAATCAATTATGCCATCAGTATTCAGTTATAACAACAAGAAAGTAGTGCTTGATGTTGCTAATAACGTTACAGTGGATTGCTTCTATCATGTGTTCGGTGAGCGTAAAGATGTTGATAAACTTGTCGTGGAGTTTTAATTATGGGTGTGTTGTATAATCCACGACTAGTTACTAATGGTTTAGTGTTGGCACTTGATGCTGCTAATCCTAAGTCGTATGTCGGATCTGGAACGGCGTGGAGTGATTTGAGCGGTAATGGCAATAATGGCACTTTAATTAATGGACCTACATATAGTAGTTTAAATGGCGGGTCTATAGTATTTGATGGTATAAATGATTATGTTACTTGTCCCGCTACTTCTTCTACACAGTTTAACGCTGATTTTACGATTGAATCTTGGATTTGGATTGATAGTACTGTTACATCATCTAGACCGGATAGTCAAAAAGGTGTAACACTTTTTAGTTCATATCCTCCCGCTGCGGGAGCTGGTACTTTTGTGGTCGTAATTAGTGGAACTACAAGTACAGCAGGAACAGGACTTCAAATTTATCAAGATTCTACATCAATTAATATGACAATATCTCAAACAGTACCATTGGATAGTTGGGTTCATTTAGCAATTGTTCGAGTTGGATCTATAATCTACGGATATATAAATGGAATACCTTATACATTTACACTTGTTTCTGGATCATCAACAGCTTTACTTGGTAATGATACTGGTGGATCAAGAATAGGGGCAGCACTTAATTCGTCATATATAGGATACTGGAAAGGATATATTTCTAATATTCGCATTTATAAAGGAATCGGTCTTTCGGCAGCAGAAGTTACACAAAACTTTAATGCACTACGTGGGAGATATGGAATATGAGTTTAGCACATTCTCCTAGTATAGTCACAAATGGTTTAGTAATGTATGTTGACGCCGCTAATGTCAAGTCGTATCCAGGGTCAGGTACTGCATGGAGTGATTTGAGCGGTAATGGCAATAATGGCACTTTAGTAAATACTCCCGGGTTTGATTCTACATATTCTGGTAGTTTTACGTTCAATGGAACTAATAATGAGGTAACTACAACAACACAATTTACAAATCCACAAACATTTAGTATTGGTGCTTGGTTTAAAACATCAACTGCCGGTGGTAAAAAAATAATTGGATTTGAAAGTAATCAAACAGGCACTGGTTCTGCAAGTTTCGATAGAGCAATTTACATTAATACCGATGGAACATTATATTTTTATCTTTATGCCCCGATTGGTGGTAGCAAAACAGCAACCTCACCTTTAACTTATGCTGACAATAATTGGCATTATGTTTTGGCAACTTATGGTGGCGAAGCAGATACAATGCGATTATATGTCGACGGCGTCTCTGTTGCAACACAATCTGCAGTTTCTGCTCAAAATTATAATGGTTGGTGGAGAATTGCTGGATATAGAGGCGGCGGTGATGGGTATTTTACCGGAAATATCAGTAATGCACATGTTTATAATCGTGGAATATCTGCAGCAGAAGTTAGTCAAAACTTCAATGCCCTTCGTGGGAGATTTGGAATATGAGTTGTTTTGCTGGACCAGAAATCGTAAATAGTGGTTTGTTATTAGCACTTGATGCTGGAAATGTGAAATCATATCCTGGCACTGGAACAACTTGGTCCGATATGAGTGGAAACTTAAAAACCACCACGTTAACTAATGGGCCTACCTATAGTTCTTCATTTGGTGGAATGATTAGTTTTGACGGTGTGAACGATTACAGTATTACTTCTAATATGACAGCGCCAAGTGGCACTAATTATACTGTAAGCATTTGGGTAAGAATAGACAGTTCTATGTCTGGCGTAGATGGTAGATTCCTTTGGCACGGCAATTACGGCGTATTCATTTATAAGTATTCGTCAAATGCAGTTACAATATATATTTATAACGGAACTACTGCTGTTCAAGTAGTATTTGGTATTATGAATAACTCAGATATGAGTTATGGAACTTGGTACAATTTGACTGGAACGTATGATGGATCGTTAATAAAAACTTATGTGAATGGCAAATTCACTAATCAATCAGCACAAACTGGAAACATACAGTCCATAAACAATCCAAATTTTTTCGGTTTAGGCGCCAACGGTTTAGATACTAGTACTCCGACAAAGTGTGATATATCACAAGTTTTAATATATACTGCAACTTTATCATCAGACGAAGTCCAACAAAACTTTAACGCCCTTCGTGGTCGCTACGGGATATAAATACAGTTATGGCAAATACATATAAGAACATAATAATCACACCTAATATAGGTAACACCAGCGATCCGAAGATCGTATTTTCTGGTGCCAATGTAACTGTAAATACTGATGTGTCACTATTCGTATATCCTGCATCGAATGGAACACTTTCCTTTGAAGGTTCTGCGGGACAGTTATTCTCAATCACCAACGACCTTTCAAATTTGATTTTCTCGGTTGCTGACGTTTCAGGCATACCATCACTTGAAGTTTATGCTAATGGTTTGGTTAGTGTTATACCATTTAGTGGTAATGTTGTTTTCGGTAATAGCACTGTAAATATTACGGCAAATGCTACTGGTACATTGACACAATCAAATAGCACAGTTAACTCGACTCATACTGCATCACTTATTCAAGTTGCAAATAGCACATCAACTGCTAACTTGACAGCACTTGATCTTAAGATTGGTGCTACGACTGTTGTCAACAGTACCCAAGTAACTGCTACGTTGCATGTCGGTAACGTATCTGGATCATATGCAAACATCACTGGTCAAGTTAATACAGCAACTTTGTATGCAACAACAAATGCAAACATTGCATCTGCAGTGCAAGCAAATGCGACTGGTGTATATACAACTGGCACTGTAAACGCAGCATCACTTACAGTCGGGACAGCATTCACGGCAAACTCTACAGTTGTTAATGCTGTCGCATACTACTCAGGAACATTATTAGTTGCAAATAGCACAGTATCTAATGCGACACATTTGGGTGGAACGGCAGCATCAGGTTATCAAACAACCGCAGGTTTGTCAGCAAACGTTGCAACTTTAACTTCGAACAATTCGACAAACTTTGGCGGATATACATGGGCTGCACCGGCAGCATTGGGTGGCACAACTGCAAACAGTGGCGCATTTACTACTCTGAATGCATCAACAAGTGCTAACGTAGGTGCTAACGTTCAATTGACAACCAGTCAATTGTTCATAGGTAATGCTACAGTAAATTCAGCTCATACATCAGCGCTATTACAGGTTGCAAATAGCACATCAACTGCCAACCTTGTTGCAACAGGATTACAGACATACACTAACTCGACTGTCAATTCGTCAGTAACAGCATCGCTTGTTCAAGTATCTAATTCAACCGCGACTGCCAATTTAACAGCAACATCACTCAACATATATGCAAACTCTACTGTTAATGGGTCATTCACCTCAACGACAGTTTCTGTTGCAAACAGCACCGGCAACGTTCAAACAGTCCCCACATCTTTGACTGTCCAGAATAGTACAGTTAATTCTGTAATGGGATTGCAGAGTCTTTTAATTCAAGCAAATACAACTGTTAACGGATCTATTACACAAGCATTAGTTCAAATTGCAAATAGCACTGGTAACGTCCAGCATTCTGCTATATCTATACTAGCACAAACTAATACAACTGTTAACTCAACAATGACTGCTGCATTAGTTCAAGTTTCAAACAGCACATTTACTGCTAACCTAACTTCAAAAGATCTTACATTAGGTTCAACAGTAGTTAATAGTGCACAAGTTACTTCAACATTATTTGTCGGTAACTTATCAGGAACCTATGCAAACCTAACTGGTCAGGTAAACGCAGCATCACTTCTATTAAGCACTAATACTGCAACAATTGGCACTGCAGGGTATTTTGTATCTAATGGAAACATAGGTATCGGGCAAGCATCACCTGCTTTCAAACTTGATATTACTGGTGCAGCATTAGGAACAACTGTAGGTAGCCAATCATTCAATCAAAGGATCGCAACTTCTTCTGTTGGTAATGTTGATTATTTTGAAATAACTGAAACTAGACAACAAGCAGGTTCTACGTGGGTGGGAGCTGGAACTAGACTTCAACAAAAAATAGACTCTACATGGATGGGATATATCCAATTCAATGGCGGCGATACTACATTAAATAACGGCGGATTGTCTTTTGGCACAGGGACAACTACAACCAGTGCTGTAACTATCGCAGAACGTATGCGTATTGACGCTTCAGGTAATGTGGGAATCGGAAATACGGCACCTGCTTCTAAATTGGTTGTTTCAGGTAACGTAGATTTCAGGACGGCAAACATTTTACTTGATGGTGTTGTTTCAGGTGGATTCTATAAAGGTAACAATTCGAACTCGATTAACCAAGCAGCAGCAGGTAACATCTTTCGTGTCAATTCAAACACATTGACAGCAAGCGTGACGTTTGCTGCAGGTGAAAACGGAACTGCTACAGGTCCTGTAGCAGTTCAAACAGGTATATCCTTAATAATTTCAACAGGCGCAAGAGTGAGTATAGTATGAGCACTTTATCAGTTACAACAGTGACAACAGGTCTTTCAACGACTGATCTGACTTTAAATACAGGCAATACTGCTGCGGGTGATATTGTTATTCAATCAGATGGATTGGGTATGGTGTTATCAGGCAATTCATCAACAAACACATTTGACTTGGCTCCGAATGGCCATATTAGTATATCAAATAATTCTGTAAATACTTTCGTGTTGACGTCTGCGGGTGTTTTGACTATTTCAAATACTATAACTGCTGGTATATTTTCTGGCAACACTGTTCTTGTCAGGGACGTAGCATATACTGCGAACGCAACACACACTAAAGCTGCTAATTTAGTTGCTATGGTTGTTTACTGCATCGGCGCAGGAGGTGGTGGCGGCGGCGCAACAGGTACTGCTGTTGCTACTGGTGCGTATGGCGGAGCAGGTGGCGGCGGCGGCGGTGTTTCTATTAAAGTATTGACTAACGCACAACTCGGCGCAACATCTAACGTTGTTGTTGGTATTGGCGGAGCAGGTGGCACTACTTCTGCAGCTGCAGGTACTGCAGGTTCTAACAGTTCAATTGCTAACTCAACAGGTGGTTTGATTACAGGACAAGGTGGTGGTGGTGCTACAGGTATTACAGCAGGTATCGCAGGGGCTGCCGTTAACGGAGATGCGAACATTCCCGGCGAACCAGGTCAGATTTTATTAGGCACTGGTGTTTCTCTTGCTATAGGTTTAGGCGGCGCCGGCGGATCTTCCGCACTTGCTTTCGGTGCGGGCGGAGGTCCTGCAAAAAACGCAGCAGGAGTTTCTGGTAAATTATATGGCGGCGGTGGTGGTGCTGCAGGACAAGCAAATGCTGCTGCATCTTTAGCAGGTGGCGCAGGTGCTAACGGTCTTGTATGGATTGTAGAATATTATAATGGAGTATAATTATGACATATCAACCAAGTGAAGAAGAAATCAAACATCGCCGAGATGTTTATTTGCAAGCTAGCGACATATATGTATTAACTGATCGCTGGGATAAATATACTCAAGAACAAAAAACAACTTGGGCAAATTATCGTCAAGCTCTGCGTGACATGCCTTCACAGCCAGGATTTCCGTCGACAATTGACTGGCCATTATGCCCAGTTGATTTAAAAATAGGAATGCCTGAAGGGTGGCCACCTGAATGGGCATGACTTATAAATAAAAGAAAATAGCCTCGGGGAAAGGGAACCATCATGGCAGATAAAGATTTTGTTGTAAAGAACGGTCTTATAGTAAACACAAACGCATTAGTAGTTGATGGCACTAACAATAAAGTTGGTGTAAATACTGCATCACCTGATGCAACGCTATCAGTAGTGGGTACTGCTAACGTATCAGGCAATGTCGTATTGAACGGTTCAACTATGACAATTGCGTCAAATACTACATTCAATGGCAACGTGATTATTAACAGCAACACATACTTCAATGAACGTATTTTTGTCGGCAACAATCAACTATTCGTTCCTCTTTATCGCCCAGTTGTGCAAGCAGTTGATAACTTCAATGGCTTCGTTCAGATGTCATCACAGAATTTGTCTAATGCTTCAGGTAATACCTCTTTAGCTGCAATTCGTATCAATGATATTGATGGATCAAGTGGATCTGGTTATAGCAATACAGATTATATTGTAGTTACATCAAACGTCACTGGTGTTGTGAATGCTACTGCTAATGTTGAAACTGATGGCTCAGGTTCTATCATTTACATTTACAATATTTCTCCTGGCAAAAATTTATCGAATGCAGGTTCTTATTCTGTATCATATTCAATCAAAAAACAAAACGGAACACCTAGTTCAGGGACTGGCGCAGATCTAACGCCGGTCGTTTTGTATATTCCTAAGGGCGAAAATTTAGGAACTGATTCATGTTCCGACCTCGTAGTTATGGCTGATAATACCTTTGAAGGATTCACTTATTTCCTTGATATTGGTATGAACAATTCGAATTACGACGGAACACTCGAATACTTGATTACTAATGCGTCAGCAGATTCATTTGCTTTAGGTGCAAACGTATATCAAAAAAATAGTTCAGGAACAGTAACTGCTTATGGCATTTTGAAAGCCCGTGCAAATACTGTCGGCGATAACACTAAGCGTGATCTAATTATTTCAATTCAACGCGGCTATGATTATATCGAACCATCAGATGCAACTTATAAAGATTTGACTGATGGTACTACAAATTCAATCGTAACTTCTATATCACACAGAAATTATGCATTTACTATCGGTAAAGGTAACGATGGTTATCTATATACCGCGAATGGTGGCTTGACAATCGGAACATCTGATGGAGGTCGTCGTCTTTCTTCATTCCAATTGAATGGCGTTTCATTTGCGTCTGCAACTAATGTGATCACTGTAGCTAGCACAGATAACGTATATCAAGATATGTTAATTACAGGCACAGGTATTCAGACAAATACTTTAGTGCAAACTGTTTTATCAAATACTACAATTCGTTTGACTAAAACTACAAATGCTCTTGTCACTTCAGGATCAATTCAAGTATATGATGCGATTTATGACATATCAGGCAATCCGATCATTTTCCATACTAACGGAATGTATGCTGAAAATGAAGTGGGTCGTTTTGTCGGTAATGGCAATTTCGTTGTCGGTCCCAATACTACTTCTCGTGCAGATAAATTTACTGTCGCAGGAACTGCAAATATCACAGGTAATACTGTATTCGGGAATAACATTGTTGTCGCAGGTAATACGACAATTGGCGGTAATGCTAATGTTGCATCAATTTTTGTCGGCACAAATGCTTCGTTGACAACTTCAACGTTGCAAATTGGTAATGCTACTGCAAACATAATTGCAAACTCAACAATACTTAAATTAGCAAATAGTTCATCAGTTGCTAACTTATCACCTCTTGATCTTAAAATCGGATCAACAGTTGTAAATAGCAGTCAAATCACAGCAACATTATTTAGTGGTAATATTTCTGGCACTTATGCGAACTTCAGCGGTCAGGTCAACACTGCTACAATCTATGCATCGGGAAGCGCAAATATTGCAGGAGCAGTTCAAGCAAATTCATCAGGTATATGGACAACTGGTCAAGTTAATGCAGCATCAGTAACTGTCGGTAATTCGTCAATCACTAATGCATTCGTCGCAAATGCTACTACAATGTTTATCGGCAATTCAGTTGCTAATACTACTCATAATGTTAGCTTAATTCAACTTGCAAACTCAACTGCAATAGCAAACTTGACACCAATTGATTTGAAATTGGGTTCTACTGTAGTTAATACGACTGTAATTCAAGTCAGCTCAGTAATGAACATCAACACTACTGCATTGAAGATTGGTGATGCTGCAAATTCATTCATTGCGAATAGCACGACATTGTTACTAGGAAACAGTACTGTGAATGCTATTGTCAATTCAACTGCAGTAGTGTTTGCGAATACTATAAAAACAGTTGTATTGTCACCACAGAGTTTCCAAGGAACTGCTCAAGATTCTCAAAAATTAAACAACCAAGCAGCTTCGTATTATACTAACTATTCAGATGATAAAGCAGCAAATGCATATGCTAATGCTGTTTCTGCTGCAAATACTTTAGCGGGTAATGCATATACTAGTGCGATTACATGGTCAGGCAACGCAGCTCTTGCATACGGCAATGCTACAACTTTCGCATCAAATGCAACAAACTTGACTACTGGAACTGTTCCTTCAGGTCGTCTAACTGGCGCATACGGCGGTATCACAGGACTAGGCACATTAGGATTGTTACAAATTAGTGGCAATACCTTAGGTAATAATTTTAGCATGACTTCGAATCCAACGACAAGTGCTAACTTAATTTCATTCGGCGCAGCTAACGTCACATTCGACACAAGTGTTCTTGCAATAGACAGCATCAATAATCGAGTAGGTATTAACACCACAACACCTGATGCATCACTTCAAATAGTCGGTACTGCTAACGTATCTGGCAACCTAGCAATAGGTGGTAATATTAACATTGGCGGAAGTTTAACTTTTTCTGGTGCATTCACTCCCGGCGGTAATATCAATCCTAGTTCAAATAATCTATATCTAGGCAACACAACAAATCTATGGAATTTTACTGGAAACAATATCACAGTAAATAAGGTAATCACAGCTAATGTTTCTTCAAGTGCAACCATATATGTAGGTGCTAATGTTGTTGCAAACACAATTTCAATTAAAGTGGGTGACGGATCCGTTTATTCTTCTATCACAAATACTAAAATTGAAACTACAGGTGATGTTGGGGTTGCAGGTGTTATAGTCACAGGTTCTACAGCAATTAATGCGAATAATGTTACCGTAAGTAATGTTAGCATTAAAATTGCAAATAGCACTGTAAATGCGACTATTAATTCTACTGCAATTGCATTTGTAAACGCATCAGCTACAGCTGTAATTAATGCAACAAGTCATCCCGGTACTGCAAATAACTCGAATAGATTGAACGGACAATTAGCTTCTTATTATACTGATTATTCTGATTCAAAAGCAGGTGATGCATATACTAATGCTACGACATATGTAGGCACAACATTAGGTGGTTATGCGTTAAAAACTGGTACGACATTTACGGGCCCAGTTATTGTTTCAAATACTGTAAGTATAGCAAATACTTTAACTATCAGCAATGATGTGACAATCAATAGCCCTGGCAAGTTATCTGCTAGAATTCAACCTAGAGTTCTTGCATACACACTTAATAGCGCAACTCCTGCTTGCAACACCGATTTATATGACGTTATGATTATCACAGGACAAACAACAAGTATAACAAGCATGTCAACAAACTTGACAGGAACTCCATTCAACTCACAGAGATTTTATATTGCAATTACTCTTGCAGCAGCAACTTTTTCAAAAAGCATTACTTGGGGTTCTGCATTCGAAGATCCTACCGGCAGTTTGCCGAGCTCTATAACTACATCTAGAAAAGATATGGAATTTATATGGAATGCGGCAACTAATAAGTGGCGTTTAATTAATTACATAGCATAATAAATAACTGAAATAAATCATGGGAATTAATAATGTCAACATTGCAAGTAGCGAACGTTCATTTAGAATCTACAGGTAACAATCGAATCCAGTATGCTGGATTAAATAGCTACACATTGTATGCTGGCGGAGTAGCAACATTAACTGTCAATACAACAGCAATATCAGATACTCTTGGTTCTGTGCGTGCCGCTCCAATTCAAACTAAATCGAGTGCATATGCAGTAGTAGCTGCTGATGCAGGTTCTACTATATACATATCAACAGGTGGTGTGACTTTTAACATAAGCACTCTCTCAGCAGGTGATATGGTCACAATAGTTAATAACTCTGGAACTTCACAAACTATAACTGCTGCAGCATCTGTTACATTCAGATTGGCTGGAACAGCATCGACGGGCAACAGAACTCTTGCACAGTACGGTATGGCGACATTCCTATGTGTTGTCGGCGGCGCAACTCCCACGTTTATTTGTTCAGGCGCAGGATTAACATAACATGACATTAATGCAAGCATTAGTAGGTAGTATTGCGAAGACTTATTATGTAGCAGTAGCTCATAGTGGATCATCCCGTCCTTCTGTATATCCCTGGTCTACTTCAGGTTTTGGTTCTAGATTTGCTGATCCAGCTATTGCGCCGCTAACTCTTCTGTTGGGAATAACTTTCTCTGCAGACGGAGCAACAATAGCCATGTCCAGCCAATCTAGCGGAACTCCTAGTGTTTGTGCTTACCCGTGGTCTGCTTCAGGGTTCGGAGCTAAATTTGCCGATACTTCTGTTGTACTGAGTCCTGCCTACAGTGTAGCTTTCTCTCCTGACGGAACAGCAATGGCAATAGGACATGACTCAAGTCCATATATTTCCTTTTTGTCTTGGTCCGCTTCAGGGTTCGGAGCTAGGATTACTAATTCAGGGGTCACGAATCCAACAGGAACTGGAAATTGTGTAGCTTTCTCTCCTGGCGGAACAGTAATAGCAGTAGCACATATCAATTCACCTTATGTTTCGGCTTATCCTTGGTCTGCTTCAGGTCGTGGAGCTAAGTTTGCTGACCCGTCTACGCTCCCCACAGGTAATGGGCAAGGTGTAGCTTTCTCTCCTGACGGAACAGCAATAGCAGTAGCACATATCAATTCACCTTATGTTTCGGCTTATCCTTGGTCTGCTTCAGGCTTCGGCACTAAATTTGCTAACCCAGCCACGCTACCAGATGGTGGTGGAATTACAGGTTCTAAAGGTGTAGCTTTCTCTCCTGACGGAACAGCAATAGCAGTAGCACAGGGCAATTCACCTTATGTTTCGGTTTACCCATGGTCTGCTTCAGGCTTTGGAACTAAGTTTGCTAACCCAGCCACGCTCCCAACAGGCTACGGATATAGTGTATCCTTTTCTCCTTCTGGAAAAGAAATAGTACTAGGACATGGCACTACACCTTTTGTTTCTGCTTACCCATGGTCTTCTTCAGGCTTTGGAACTAAGTTTGCTGATCCTTCTACACTTCCTTCCGCGCAGGGACAAACTATAGCTTTTGGCTCACTATAAAAATTAAAATATGGAGATAAAATTAATGAACGACACAAAAAACTTGACTGAAGACCGTGAAAAAATGTTAAAGGCCGCACTAGAGGGTCGTGAGCAAGAGATCATGCACTATCAAATAAATATCGACAATTACACAATTGCGTTAGATGAAATCAGCAATCTACCTGATGATGAACGTTTAGAGCTAGCTGTTTTTGCCGAACAATTAACAGGGCTTCTTGCTTCAGAAAAACTTGAGCAAAAGAAATCTAAAATCATGCTAAATGTTATAAAAAGACAACTTTTATAGCTGGGAAATAAATTATGTCAGAATTAAAAGTTCAAACAATAGAATCAAATAATACTCTAAAGACAAATACTTTGTTTGTCGGAAACGTTGTTACTGTCAATTCAAGTGGTATTTTTGGACCATCATATACTGTAAATACATCAGCAATAGTTGTGGGCAATAGCTCATCCAATGTCTCATTCACAGCAAATATGAGCGTGTCATCTTATATAACAGCTAACGATGTGTATGATTGGTTTGGTGCGACAACTGACGTATATGCATGGGTAACATCTAATGGCACAACACCGTATAATTGCGTTATTTCTCAAGATACTAGTGTAGGTACAGCTCCTGGTAGTTTATATTTTCCTCTATTGATAGTACCTACTGGCGGTGATCCTATTCCTGGATCGACATACAATTCAAATACATGGAATTTAGCGCCAACTACTGACGGTGATGTATGGAAAGTTTCAGGATATGTTAGATCAGATACAAATTTAACAATAACACCTAGTTCTTTTATATTACTACTACTCGCTAATACTAGCGGAAACTACGGAACTGCAGGAACAACAAGCGAACAACCTGACGTAGTTTTAAATAAAAACCAATGGACATATTTTGAAAAATTTATAACCATCAATGGAAATGCAAATACTGCATATGTTCAATTGAGACTTGATGGTGTAAATTCAGGAGATGCTAATTTATGGTATGGTAGTGTTTCGTTAAAAAAAACCTTTTCAAAATCAAGCATAACTGAAACTGTAAACACTCAAATATTCACTGCTAACGGCACATGGACAAAACCATCATGGGCAACTGACGGAAAAGAGCTTGTCATTGTTCATGCTTGGGGTGGCGGTGGTGGAGCATATTTGAATAATGCTGGTGGCGGGGGTGCTTTTGTTTATGGTTATTTTATTTCTTCTCAATGTAATTCAACATGCAATGTAGTTGTCGGATTAGGGGGGTTAGCCCAAATTACAGCAGGTTCAAACGGACAACCAGGAGGCACTAGTGTTTTTTATGCAAATACTACAAATTCATTAAGTGCTTATGGCGGCGGCGGCGGAAAGATTGGGTCGACCGGCGGCGGCGGCGGATGGTTTTCAACAGGATCAAGTCCTGGGGCAGGTGGTGGTCCGTTAGGTGGGGCAGCAGGAGGTACTGGAGGTGATTCTACATTTGGCGGCGGCGGTGGCTTTTCAACGACCCCATATATTGGAGGAAACTCGATATATGGTGGCGGCGGCGGTTCAAATGGAAGTTCGATATTTGGCGGCGGCGGTGGCGGAAACGGACCAACTAATAATGGAAAATCTATTTACGGGGGTCAAGGAGGTATTACTGCACCTAATACTGCAACGATTCCGGCAGGCGGAGGTGGTAACGCAGGCGGTAGCGCATATGACGGAAGTCGTGGTGAAGTTCGTATTTACACTTTAAGGATCGTATCTTAAATGTCAACAGTCAACGTATCTACAATTTATACTGAATATGTTAATGCGACTGGTAATACATTAATATCTAGTACAATTTCTTTTTTTGGCAATAATAATATAGCCGTGGGTTCTAACGTTTCTATCAATTCATCATATATTTCTGTTAGTAATTCTACAGGCAATACACAAATTAATTCTACTGCAATATCTACTACAGGTATAACTGTTGGAGGTGTATTTTTCAATTCAACTGATTTACAAGTTTCTGATTATCAAGTATTTACTTCAAATGGAACATGGACAAAACCGTCATGGGCGCAAGCAAATGATATTGTAACTCTCATGATGTGGGGTGGTGGTGGTGGCGGTACAGGAAACACCACCCACTGGGTTGGCGGCGGCGGCGGTGCTTGTGTGATAGTTTCTTTGCTTGCATCTACATGTAATTCAGTATGTAATGTTGCCGTTGGCTTAGGTGGCACAGGTACTTTAGCTACTACAACAAATCCTGCAGGCACCGGCGGTACTAGCTTTTTCTATATAAACTCGACTGCATCTGCTGCTATTTCAGCGTATGGTGGTGCCGGAGGATGGATTACTACTGCTGCTGCAGGACAATTTGGTGGCGGAGGTGGCGGTTGGTTTTCTGCAGGTGTTTCGAATACAGGGGTTGGCGGAAGTCCTTTGGGTGGAACGCCGGCTGCTGTGGGAACAGATTCTACTTTCGGCGGGGGTGGTGGAAGCAATAACACTGTAGGTCAACTTGGCGGTTCGAGTATCTATGGCGGTGGTGGCGGTTCAGGTCGTGGCGGTGGGTCTTCAATATATGGTGGCGGGGGCGGTGCAACAACACCTACATATGTGGGGGGAACTTCAGTTTTTGGAGGTAATGGTGGTTCTTCTTCTGCAGGATTTACCCCTGCGGGTGGGGGAGGCGCCGCTACCTCAGGTGGATTTGATGGTGCTAATGGCGAAGTTCGTATTTGGGTTCAGAAGGTTACTTGAATGAAATTATCAACTTCAAATACTAATGCTAATATAGCAATCTATGCAACTAATCGTTTAGTTGCAAATGCTATGGTTATTGATAGTAACTCTTTATATACTACATTAAGTTCAGAATTGGCACCAATTTCAACTTATAGTTCAATAGCACAAATTGATGGAATAGCATACACAATAAGAAGAAATACTCTACCTGCAACTAGCAATAGTTTAACTATATGTGGGGTTTCTGTGAATAAAACATATTATGTCGATTATTATATTTCTAGTTATACAGGAACAGCAACAGGAATTTTTTCAACTAGTTCTTTAGGAACAATTGCAACTATCAGTGGTGTAGGTAGAGGTAATTTCACATTTAAATCTAATACTGTTGACAATTTACTTATTGGGGGAAGTGCTTCCGGAGCAAATTTAAATTTAGATTATGTTTCTGTAAAAGAAGTTGTAGATAAAAATACAATAATAGAATATGATAATACTACAAATAGCTCATCAATAATAATACAATCTGTATCACCATTTGTTGCAACTAATAATAATATCACTACAGTAAATTCAACCGCAATAAATTCACAAAATTCTTTTTTCATAAATGGCGCATCGCCATTACTTCAGAGCGGATTTTATGGATTTTCTAGTGGCATTGTCAATGCTCAATTTTTTACAGCTAGCGGCACATGGATTAAACCCACATTAGGTGTTTCAACCTCCGGATACGAAAGTGTATTAATTATGATGTGGGGCGGCGGCGGAGGAGGTTATACTGCAGGAACAGGTTCTGGGGCTGGAGGCGGAGGAGCTTGTCTTATTGCGACAATTCCATTATGGCAATTAGACGCTACATGTGCAGTAACTATAGGTGCAGGTGGTGCTAGGGGCGTTGCTGGAGGATCTACTACTTTTGCCGTAAATGCATCTTCAACTATGACTGCTTATGGCGGCGGCTTCGGAACTGGATCTATATCTGGTGGAGGCGGAGGATTATTTGGCACAGGTGCTAGCGGAGCTACAGGTCTCGGCGGCGGTCCACTCGGTGGCAACTCGACTGTCATAAGTTCAACATTCGGAGGGAGTTACGGTGGAGCTACAGTGTCCTACAGCATATTTGGCGGTGCAGGCGGCGGTGGAGGATCAAGCGCAACGAACTTAAATAAAACAATTTATGGTGGTGGGGGTGGTTCTGGTGGCTCCGGAGTTCAGGCTACTGCACCTGGTACAGTTTTTGGTGGACGTGGAGGAAACACATCAGTATCTGCATTAGCACCAGGCGGCGGCGGCAATTCTCTTTCTGGAAATACTGGCGCTCGTGGAGAAGTAAGAGTTTGGATAATAGGATAGAAAAATGATAACTAAAGAAATATTAAAACAAATCGCACCACACGCAAATGATGTGATTATAACTAACCTAGAAAAATATATTAATGATGCTTTCAATAAGTATCAAATTAATACTTATTTGCGTCAATGTCATTTCCTTGCACAAGCAGCACTTGAAACTGATGGATTTAAAACCTTCGAAGAATATGCATCAGGACAAGCATATGAAGGTAGAAAAGATTTAGGTAATGTAAAACCAGGAGACGGGAAACGATACAAAGGCCGTGGGATGTTTCAACTCACCGGTAGAGCAAACTATAGAGCAATCGGAACAAAATTAGGATATGATCTTGAAAATCATCCCGAACTTGCAATGGGAGCTGATGTTGCTATATTGACTGCATGTGAATATTGGAATTCTCATAACCTATCACCGCTTGCTGATAAAGATGATATTGAAACTATTACCAAAAGAATCAACGGCGGATTAAATGGTTTTGCAGATCGTAAACTATATTTAACAGCAGCTAAAAAATATGTTTCTCAAAACACAACACAAACTATTAATAATGCATCATTCAATGTCATAATGGCTAGACAAGGTGATAAATCATCTTATATCAGTGATCTACAAAATATGCTTATTAAAAAAGGTGCCAAAATTGTTGCAGATGGTTCCTTTGGACCTACCACAACTTCAGCAGTTAAAGATTTTCAAACTAAAAATAATCTTGAAGTTACAGGTAATATAGATACTAACACATTGAATAAATTAATGGAGAATTGAATGGACATGGAATCTTCTTGGATTAAAAATTACTGGCGTCCGATGATGGCATATCAGTATCTTGTAGTATGTTTATGTGATTTTGTTGTGTTTCCTTTATTGACAATGGTCCTACCAAAACTTATTGGTACACCATATGTTCAATGGGATCCTTTGACATTAAAAGAATCAGGTTTTTATCATTTGTCGATGGGTGCTATTATCGGGGTTGCTGCATGGACCCGAGGACAAGAAAAAATTCAAGCAGTATGGAATGGTAAAACTACAACAACTGAAACTACAACCCAAACACCAACAAAATGAGGTTTAAGTTATGTTAGCATTATTGTCGCCGTTAATCGGTATATTTGGCAGTTTATTGCCATCAATTGTGAGAATCTTTGAGCGAAAGCAGGAAATACTACATGACATTGAACTCGCAAAAATTCAAATTCAAGTTAATCAGCAAGCCGCTGCTGGACAGCTTGCCCTTGAAAACGTTAAGGCAGATGTTGCTGAGGGAGAATCTCTTCGAACTCATGATAGTTCTATTGATGGCGGAAAGTTTATCAATGCACTTCGGGCTTCTATTCGCCCCGTTATTACATACTGTTTCTTCTTTCTTTTTGTCTCAGTAAAAGTAGCAGCAGCATATGTTATGTTGCAAAATGGGTTACCTGTTCCTGCAATGTTGAGCGCAGTATGGGATTCTGAAACAATGGCTTTATTTTCAACCATTCTAGCATTTTGGTTTGGTTCTCGTGTTATTGAGAAAATGGATGCTCGTGTAAAAAAGAAGTAATATTGACTCCATCATAAATAATCAATAAACACGGAGTCGAACATGGCAGTCCCTAACTCACGAAATACATTCAAAGAAACTTGCCTACGCAGATTAGGTAAGCCAGTCATTGAAATCAATGTTGATGATGATCAAGTTGATGATCGTATTGACGAGGCTCTTAGATATTACTGGGACTATCACTTTGATGGTAGTGACAAAATTTACTACAAGCATCAAGTCACTCAAACTGATATTGCAAACAAATATATCACGCTCCCAGATAATATTCTAGGAGTCGTGAGTATTTTCAATATTGGTGATGCCATGAGTATTGCGAATATATTCAACATCAGATACCAAATCGCATTGAATGATCTTTATACATTAACAAATGTTTCATTAGTCCCTTACTTTATGGCGATGCAACATATTGCGATGATCGAGGAATTGTTGGTAGGTAAAAAACCAATTAGATATAATCGTCATAAAAATATGCTTTATATTGATGCTGATTGGTCTTTAATTAATGTAAACACATTTATAATAGTTGAAGCATATCAGATAGTTGATCCTGATGTTTACACAGATGCCTGGGGTGATCGTTGGTTACAGCAATATTCGACTGCATTAATTAAACGTCAGTGGGGTAATAACTTGAAGAAGTTTGCCGGTATGCAAATGCCTGGTGGTTTAACTTTCAACGGGCAAGTAATCTATGATGAAGCAATTGAAGAAATTAAAGATCTTGAAAAAGAAATGATCGGGTCTTACTCATTGCCAGTCTCAGATATGATCGGATAAGTTGTGGCAAGCTCATTTTTCTTCAATAACTTTCAAAATTCAATGGAGCAAAGACTCCTAGAAGATTTGATTGTTGAGTCTATTAAAATATATGGTGAGGACATGTATTATCTTCCTCGCACACTAAACCATAAAGATGAACTATATGGCACTGATGACATTTCAAGCTATGACGAAGCAATTCTAGTTGAGTTGTATATCAAAAATGTTGATGGGTTTGGTGGTGACGGAAACTTCATGTCAAAGTTTGGTCTTGAAATTCGTGACCAAGTTACGTTCACAATTGCTAAGCGTGTATTTGATGAAGAAATTGGTGCAGGTCATGGTTTCTTAAGACCTCGTGAAGGTGATTGCATATATTTTCCGTTGAATAATAAAGTATTTCAAATCAAATATGTTGACAACAAACCAATCTATTATCAATTAGGTGCATTGCAAGTTTATGATTTGACATGTGAATTATTTGAATATAGCGGCGAAACTTTCAATACCGGAATCAGTCAAATTGATTCTATTCAAACTAATTTATCACTTGATCTATTTGACTATGGTATTCAAACTGAAACTGGCGGATTCATGCTTGCGACTGAAGATGGCAATTTAATTGTCAACGAAGATTTCAACATTGAAACAATTGATCCTACAGCAGATAATGTAAATATTGAAACTGAAGCATTGAACTTTATGGACTTCACTGAACGTGATCCATTCTCAGAGCAAGGTTCTTATTAACCCATGGATAAAGCAATAGGAGGCTAAAATTTTCGGACATACATGGTATTTCAGCACAATGAGAAAGTATGTCATTTTATTTGGCACGCTATTTAATGACATTCATATTACTAGAACGAATACTGCAGGAACAACTGTTGACTTGTTGAAGGTTCCTTTGTCATATGCAGCAAAAGAAAAGATGCTAGCAAGACTTGAGAATGATCCTGAAATTCAAAGACAAACTGCAATATTATTACCTCGTATGTCTTTTGAGATGACTGGTATATCATATGATCAAACTAGAAAACTAAATACATTAGGTCGTATTGTAGTAAAGGACACAACAAACCCTAATAAGTTGAAGTATCAATATAACCCAGTGCCTTATAACTTTGATTTTAAATTGTCTGTTTATGTTAAAAATGCAGAAGACGGCACAAAAATTCTAGAACAGATTTTGCCGTTTTTTACTCCCGACTGGACTGCAACTATTGCATTGATTCCCGAGATGAATGTCAATATGGATATTCCGGTAATATTAAATAATGTGACAGTCGAAGATTCTTATGAAGGTAAATTTGAAGAACGCCGTGCTTTAATTTGGACCCTATCTTTCACAGTCAAAGGTTATATTTACGGACCTGTCAAAAAGAGTGCAGTCATAAAATTTGCAAATACGACATTTTATATACCTGACAATAATATTACAGATATTGCAAAAGCTGCGGGGGTCAGTACACCCAATGATCGTGTTACTGTTGCTCCAGGACTTGATGCAAATGGTGATCCTACTAATAGTGCTGCTATAAGCATTGATAGAAATTTAATTTTAGCAAGTGATGATTTTGGATATGTAACTAATATATCCGGTGTTATATTATCGGAGTGATTTATGGCAAAGAAGCCTAAGGCTAATAACGACCCAATAAGCAATGCATTGGGTATGGCACCGATGCCTGAGAAACCTAAATTGGTTCTAGGTACTGTTGCTATTGATGATAATACAGATTACGAATATGCCCGTCAAAATATTTACGGAGTTATTGAAACAGGTGCAAACGCACTTGATCAATTAGCACAGGTTGCAGCACAAACACAACACCCCAGAGCATTTGAAGTTTTAGCTAATTTAGTTAAAACTATGGTTGAAGCAAATAAAGATCTTTTGAATTTGCGTAAAACTAAAATTGAGATTGAAAAAGCATCAGGTGAGAGCATGAATGATAGTATGGGCGGCAATAAAGTCCAGAACAATTTATTTGTAGGTTCTACAGCTGAATTGCAGAAATTCCTAAAGGATATGAAGAATGGCGGAAAAGATTGAAATAATTGATGATGTAAATTATAGTAACTTCCGAGGCTATAATGGAAACATCAATTTAAAACGTGCTGGTGTAGGTGTCGATTGGACACCCCACATGGTATCTGAATATATCCTATGTTCACAGGATCCTGTATATTTCGCTAAGAATTACATGAAGATTATACACGTTGATAAAGGTCTTGTCAACTTCGATTTGTATGATTATCAAGAAAAAATGATCCGATCAATGCAAGAAAATCGCTATACGGTTCTTGCAACTGCACGACAGATCGGAAAATCAACAACTACTTGTGCATACATCCTATGGTATATCATTTTTCATCCTGATAAAACAGTTGCATTGCTTGCAAACAAAGGCGATACAGCTAGAGAAATTTTAGGAAAAGTTCACCTTGCATATCAACATCTCCCTAAATGGTTGCAGCAAGGTGTTGTGGAATCAAACAAGGGGTCATTAGTTCTAGAAAATCAATCTCGTGTTATTGCGACATCAACATCCGCAGATTCTATTCGTGGTTTCTCGATTAACTTATTGTTTATTGACGAAGCAGCGTTTATTGAAAATTGGGATGAATTTTTCAACTCAACCTTCCCGACGATTTCTTCTGGTGAAACAACTAAGGTTGTTCTCGTGTCAACACCTAATGGTATGAACCACTTCTACAAGACGTGGGATTACGCGCTACAAGGCAAAAATGAATACAACCCAATCAAGGTTATGTGGTATGATGTTCCAGGTCGTGATGAAGGTTGGAAAGAACGCACACTTGCTGCTATGTCGTTTGACTACGAGAAGTTTAGTCAAGAACATGAAGTTGAATTTTTGGGTTCGTCAGGCACACTTATTGCTGGCTGGAAATTAAAAGAACTCGTCGTGAAACCTGCATTAGTTGCTCGTAATGGGTTGTATCAATACGTTGAACCTATGCCTGGCAAGATTTATACAATTATTGCAGACGTTTCACACGGCAAAGGTCTCGACTATTCAGCATTTCATGTGATTGATATTAGCCAGATGCCATATAAACAAGTATGTGTATATCGAAATAATACTATCAGTCCTATCGAATATGCAGAAACTATTGCAAGGATTGCTAGAATCTATAATGACGCTGCTGTCCTTGTTGAAACAAATGACATAGGTGGTCAGGTTGTTGATGCAATACATAATGAATACGAATATGATAATATCCTATATACTGCTGCATCGGGTCGAGCAGGTAAACAAATTTCAAACGGATTTGGTCCAGGAACATCTGAAAGAGGTGTTCGAACAACTAAAGTGTTAAAATCAGTTGGTTGTTCTTTGTTAAAATTGTTGATTGAACAAAATCAATTGATTGTTCATGACTACAACACTATCCAGGAATTGACTACATTTTCTCGTAAGGGTAGTAGTTATGAAGCTGAAGCTGGATGTCATGATGACTTGGTTATGCCTTTAGTATTATTTGCATGGATGTCTGATCAAAATTATTTCAAAGAAATGACTGATATTAATACATTGATGAAATTGAGAGAAAAGACAGAAGCAGAATTGATGAGTGATTTATTACCTTTTGGTTTTATTGAGGATGGACGTGATGATGTAAATGTAAATGAACTGGGTGTCGATGTAAGCATGCCTTCATGGTTAAACATGAATGATGGCTGGGATTGAATCTGAAGCATTTATAAATAAAGAGAATATATCTCATCATAGAACTTTGAAAAAGGAGAATCCCTATGTCATTCCAAATAAGCCCGGGCATTAATGTCAGTGAAATTGATCTAACTACTATCGTTCCTGTTGTTTCAACAACTGATGGGGCTATCGGCGGCGTTTTTCGTTGGGGTCCTGTTGATCAGCGCGTTTTAGTAGATTCTGAAAATAGTTTGCTATCTAACTACGGCAAGCCAACAAATCTAAATGCTGAAACCTGGTTGACTGCAGCTAGTTTCACTAATTATGGCATTCGTTTGCATGTATCTCGTGCTGCCAATACTGTCGGAACATCGCCAAAGGTATCTATTGCAAATATTGTTGCAGGATCTGCATCAGTAAATGTTAGCTCTACTGCAAACTTGTCAGCAGGTATGTATGTAATTTCTGCGAATTCATCTGGCATTAAGATCGGCGCAAAAATTGATGCTATTACCAATGCAACAGCATTTACACTTTCTGCGTCTTCTGATGCATTAGTTAATGTTAACAGCGGCACAATTCAATTCGCTACTAACACTGCATTCAGCGCGATTGCAAATACAGGATCTGTTGACAACTTAGCTGCACAAATTATAAAAAGCAGCGCACATTTCCTTGATAAACCATCATCAGAATTTGATACTAATACCAACTTTGTTGCAAGATATCCAGGTGAAGTAGGAAATTCATTGAGAATTTCTGTCTGCGCCAATTCTGCAGGTTATCAATCTAATATCGCACTAACAAGTAATACTTACAAATTTGTAGGAACTGCAACTGATGGTGTGAACACAACAACTATTAACAGATTTACTACTTTGGTTGCTCCTAATGGTTCAAAAGTTGTTACAGCAACAATAACTGAAACATCTTCGAACGGTTCAATCGAAAGTGCTAATGCTACTGCACTTGCTGCAGCAACAACATTACAAAGTCAAATCAATGTCACTGATACTGTTGTATTAGGTAAGGATACATTTAAAGTAATTACAGCAAATCCAGGCACCATTGGGTTGACGCCATCTTCAAACACTACTAATGCAACAGCGACATTTAGTTTTGTAGTAAATTCTAAAATTGTCAAAGATGCAGGCGGCGTAACTCTTGAGTCAAATTCTGCTGTAGTTGCGAATAATACTATTCAGCGCGGATGGGAGTTCAAAGGTTCATTTGATGCCGCGCCAGGAAAATCAAGCTATCAATCTAGCTTCGGAAATACTTCTGTAAATTCAGATGAAATGCACATTGTTGTTGTTGATGATGGTGGCAAGTTTACTGGTGTTCCTGGTACTATTCTAGAAACATATCGTGGCGTTTCTCGTGCAACTGATGCTAAAACAGTTGATGGCGGAAAAAATTATTATAAAGATGTAATCAATGATAATTCAGATTACATTTATGCAATTAATAACATGGGTGGTGCTACGACAGCAACAGCTACTTTATTGATCAATTCGACACTTGATGTATATCAGAAAACATTTGTTCAAGGCAGAGATGGTGCTGATGAATCTAATATATCACCTGTCGAACTTTATGACGCATATGCACAGTTTGCATCGCCAACAGATGTTGATGTGTCACTTATTATGACAGGAAAACTACCTACAGGTACTAGCGCACAACTTGCAAATTACTTAATCAACATGGCTGAAAATCGCAAAGATTGTGTAGTTTTCATTTCGCCATCTAAAGAAGATGTTGTAGGTAAATCAGGTAGCGCAGCTGCTGATGCTATTGTCGCAACAAGAAATCTGATCGACCCATCGTCATATGCCTTCATGGATTCTGGTTATAAATACATGTATGATCGCTACAATGATGTATATCGTTGGGTGCCATTGAATGGTGACATTGCAGGTCTATGCGCTAGAGCAGACGTTACAAATGATTCTTGGTGGTCGCCGGCAGGACCTGCTCGCGGTCAAATCAAAAATCTAATTCGTTTAGCATACAATCCATCAGTTTCAGAGCGTGGCACATTGTATACTAACGGAGTAAATCCAGTGGTTTCATTCCCGGGTCAAGGAACACTCCTGTATGGTGATAAAACCTTGCTAGGTGTTGCGTCTGCATTTGATCGTATCAATGTTCGTCGTCTGTTTATTCTTCTTGAAAAAGCAATCGCTCGTGCATCAAAGAGCACATTGTTCGAGTTCAACGATGCATTTACTCGTTCACAGTTCAAAAATCTTGTGAATCCATATTTGCGTGACATTCAAGGTCGTCGTGGTATCACTGATTTCTTGGTTGTTTGTGATGAAACAAACAATACACCAGAAGTTATTGACCGCAATGAATTTGTTGGCGATATATACATTAAACCTGCACGTTCAATCAATTACATTCAATTGAATTTCGTTGCTGTAAGAACTGGCGTTGCCTTCTCCGAAGTCGTCGGACAATTCTAATAAATAAACGAAAGAATAGGAGAATAAAATGGCATTTAATATCAACACATTTAGATCACAGGGTCTAGTAGGGGGCGGCGCTCGTCCGTCCCTATTCGACATAGAAATTGCAGGATATCCAGGACTTGAAAAGCTAAGATTTGTTGCAAGATCATCTCAGATTCCTGCAATGTCAATTGGTTCAATTGATGTTCCTTACTTCGGCAGAAAAATCAAATTAGCGGGTGATAGAACATTCGCTGATTGGTCGATCACAGTAATGAATGATGAAGATTTCAAAATTCGTGCTAGATTCGAAGAATGGTCAAACAAGATGAACACATTGATCTCAAACGTCAATGCTGCAGGAAGTAGCCCAGCTGACTACAAGTGCACTGCAATTGTTCGTCAGTATTCTAAAGCAGGTAAATCAGGTGATACATCTAGTAAACCAATCAGATCATATCGTTTCGTAGGTATATTCCCAACTCAAATTGATGCAATTAATCTTGATTGGGATACTGTAAATTCTATTGAAACATTTGATGTTACTTTCTCATATGACTGGTGGGAACCAGTTGCTGATGAAAATAGCACCGGCGCAGTAAATTACGATACAACTATTATCGGAAATGGCTTCAATAAATAAGTTTTTATTCTAGTCTCTGATATGAACTACTAAATTTTGTTTATATGAGGGGCTATCGTAATCGGTAGCCCCTATTATTTTGAAGGAAAATATATGGCATCTCTATTCGGTTTTGAAATAAAACGCAAGCAAGATACGGAAAACTTGCCTTCCTTTACTCCTGAGTATAAGGACGATGGCGCTGTAGTCGTTGCAGCGGGCGGTCAATATGGAACATATATCGACCTAGATGGAACTATCAAAACAGAAGCAGAACTTGTTTCCAAATATCGTGAAATGGCACTGCAACCTGAAGTCGACCAAGCAATTGATGACATTGTTAACGATGCTATTGTCACAGAAGACAAAGTAAAAACTGTAGAGATAATTCTTGATGATGTAAAAATTGCAAATAATGTCAAAAAAGCTATATCAAATGAATTTGACAACATTCTACACCTTTTAGATTTTAAGAAATATTCTTATGACATCTTCAGAAAGTGGTATGTCGATGGTCGTCTATATTATCATGTAATAATTGATGACCAAAAAATTCAAGATGGCATCAAAGAAATTCGCTATATTGATCCGCGTAAAATTCGCAAGATCAGAGAAGTAGCAAAATCAAGAAATAAAATTGATCCTAATGCGACAACTATTCAAAAAACAACTGCAGAATATTATGTGTATAATGACAAAGGATTCCAAGCAAGGGCAGGCGCTCAGGCTGCAATGGGTTCATCTAGCGGTTTGCGTATTGCTAAAGATTCAATCGTATATGTCACTTCTGGTTTAACTGATCGTGACGGGACTATGGTCCTGTCTTATATGCACAAAGCAATCAAACCTATGAACCAACTTCGTGCATTAGAAGATGCTACGTTGATTTATCGTTTGACTCGCGCTCCAGAACGTCTGATTTTCTATGTTGATGTTGGTAATCTGCCAAAAATGAAGGCAGAACAATATCTTCGTGACATGATGACTAAATACAAAACCAAATTGGTTTATGATCAAGCAACTGGCGAAGTTCGTGATGATCGTAAATTCATGACTATGACTGAAAACTATTGGTTGCCTCGTCGTGAAGGTGCTCGCGGTACTGAAATTACAACACTTCCTGCAGGTCAAAATCTTGGCGAAATGGAAGATGTAAAATACTTCCAGCGCAGATTGTTTAGATCACTAAACGTTCCTTTCAACAGAATTGAACCTGATGCTATGAACTCATTGGGTCGTTCATCTGAAATTACTCGTGAAGAAGTTAAGTTTGCAAGATTCGTTGATCGGTTACGTTTGCGTTTTTCAGAATTGTTTATGGGATGCCTTGAGAAGCAATTGATCCTAAAGAAAATCATGACACCTGAAGATTGGGATGAATTTTCAAAGGATTTTACATTTAAATATGCCCGTGATAGTTTCTTTGCAGAATCAAAAGAGCTTGAAATTTTAGGTGATCGTCTAAGTGCACTAAATAATATCGTGCCTTATGCTGGTAAATATTATTCAAATGAATGGATTCGTAAAAACGTTCTACGTCAATCAGAAGATGAGATGGAATTGATTGATGGAGAAATTGCCGCAGAAGCTATTAACCCACAATATGCTGATCCTAATGCAGAACAAAATCAGGGTGGGGCGCCGCAAGATCAAACACAAGCAGGTCCTCCTGTACCACAGCCCGCTGAAGCACAACAATAAGGAGTTAATATAATGAGTGATGATAAATATAACATTGAAGACATCGTGAATTTTTCTGCACAAGAAAAACCAATCAGTGTCAAGGATGCAGTTAATGATGTAATGTTGACGAAGATTCATGCTGAAATTGAAGCTAAAAAACTTGAAGTTGCAAAGAGCATTTTTGGCGGTGACACAGAAATAGATGAAGATGATGAAGATTTCGATGACGAAGATTTTGATGATGACGAAGATGAAGACGACGATTTTGAAATCTCTGATGAAGAATTAGACGATCTATTTAATGACCTAGAAGAATTAGATGACACAGATTTAGAAATAGAGGACGAAGATGGCGAAGACGCTTAAGGATATTCTAGAGGTTGCTAAACCTGTGTCGCCAGCCGACAAAGCATTCGTAGCAAAGCACACCATTAAAAAGACACCTGACGCCAACAAGAATGGTGATGATGTTTTCAATGCTACAAAGACAAAAACATACAAGCGCAGCCCACATAATGGTTACGACAATGGCGCTGATGAAAAAGTTTATGAAGAACATATGACTGCTGCTGATAAAGCAAGAGAAGAAGCTATTAAGGCAAAGACTGATCCGTCAGGCATGAAAGCATCTATGCAGAAGAAATATGGTCCTGAAAAGGGTAAGCAAGTTTACTTTGCAACCATTCGCAAACAAGCAATGGAATCTGTCGAAGAAATTGATGAAGGTGTTGCAAAAGATCACTATGATACACATCATAAGCGTGCTATGGCTGCTTTGAATGACATTGGCAAGCACTTGATGAAGCAAAAAGCAATGTGTGATAAGTCAGACAATAAGTGGATTCATTCTGACCAAGCATGGGGAATGAAAGATACAGCTCGTCAACTTGAAGACATGGCACAAGGTGCAGCACAACGCACTGAAAATATGACGCCAGTTCCAATGTCACAGCCAGGTATAAGAGGTTATTAATAATGCCAATTCCTACAGTAAGTACTAATAATTATACTATGCAGACTGCTCGTCCGCAGTCATTTCTTTTACCTTCTAGAGTTCGTGATGTTGTAGGCAAAATGAAAGTTTCAATGTCTGAAAACATTTACGAAGCAGACTTTGAATATGGCACTCAGCCAATGCGCTGGGAAAATTTAATTATTAATACAGCATCTTCAGGTAGCCTTGCAAACATTGCTCACATGCCAGGATTAGGTGGTGTTAGAATGTTGATTGGCAATAATGCGGGTGATGTTGCTATTCGTCAATCAAGACCTTATCATCGTTACCAGCCAGGTAAAACTATGTATATGGCAACTGCTGCAAACTTCGGTGCACCTGTTGCGGGATCAGTCCAAAGAGTCGGATTTTTTGATGATGGCAATGGCGTATTTTTTGAACAAGGAACAGCCACTGCCGCAAACCCAGCTGGCATGTATTGTGTGATTCGTTCAGATTCAGGTAATGTTAATTTTAATACTGGTGTATCAACAGCAGCAGGTCCTTCTGATACTAAATTTTCATATGAAAATTGGGTAGGTGATTCTGTAGCATCATTGATTGATTGGACAAAACTCCAAATGATCTGGATTGAATATGCATGGTATGGCGCAGGTTGTATTCGTTGGGGTACTATACTGAATGGCGAACCTTATGTGCTGCATGAAGTCGGTGCAGGTAATGCATCATGGACTGGTCAGCCTCACCAATTCCCGTGGGCTAGAACTGGCAACTTGCCGGTGAGATATGAACAAAGAAATATTAGTGCAACTACATCAAATTCTGTTTTTGCACACTTCGGTGTTTCTGTTATGGTTGAAGGACGTATTGACGATCAACGTGGTTTCACATATTCATATGGGTTGCCTTCTTCATCTATTCGTAGAAATGTCCCTCAAAATACTACACGTTTTCCTGTTATTTCAGTTAGAACAAATACTATGGGTGTGATAGATTTTTCCGGAAACTCTACGTCAAATCCAATCGACACTGCAACTGCAAACACAACGTTCATGAGAGTTTCAGGAACTCCGTGGGTTGCAAATGCATACGTTGGTCGTGCTATCGCATTTGTCGGCGCAAACAGTACAGGCAATACAGCAAATACTTTTGTGGGTCGTATTGCAAATAATACTACAAATACTGTTTATTTCACCGACATTGTTTCTACAACTCCTGTATTGGCTACTTCAAATAGCTCATACACTTATAGTATTGGTCTAATAAATCGCGGTCAAATTCTTCCTAAAACTTTGATCGTTTCTTCAGACGCTCTATGTCTTGTTGAGTTGGTTGTTTCTACTGCAGCAAATCCTACATTATTAACAAATGCTACATTCACTCCTATGAACACTCTAGGTTCTTTAAATTCGCTATCATCTAGAGATGTGACTGCAAACGCAATCAGCTCCGGTACCGGTGAAGTGATTTATGCGTTTACTTCACCTGCAGGCGGTTCGGGTATTCAAACTTTTGAATTGAGTGACCTGTTTGCTCTTTATAACAATATCAGAGGAAATAGCACTGATATTTTGACAGTCGCAATTTCAACACCATCAGGATCTTCTGCTAATGTGGGTGCCCATCTGATTGCTCAAGAAGCAATGTCATAAGTTGGGTTATTGATATGTCAACTTCTTATAAATATATCAAATAATTCACAAGGAATACTATAATGAAACTCATCGTTGAAGATATTGATGAAGTAAAATACATCACGGAAAAGCGTGAAGATGGCAAGAAGAACCTTTATATCGAAGGTGTTTTCATGCAGGGCGGAATTCAGAACCGCAACGGACGTATGTATCCGGTTGATGTTCTGGTCGCTGAAACAACTCGCTATTCAAAGAAACTAGTAGAATCAAAGCGTGCTTATGGTGAATTGGGTCATCCTAATGGTCCTACAATCAATCTTGATCGTGTTTCTCATCGTATTGTTGAACTTCGTCAAATTGACAAATCAGGTGATATCTACGGCAAGGCTATGATTATGGATACTCCTATGGGCAACATTGCTCGTGGTATCATTGAATCTGGCGGACAATTAGGTGTGTCATCTCGCGGTATGGGTTCGATTAAAGAAAACAACGGCATCATGGAAGTCCAAAAAGATTTCTTTCTTGCTACTGCTGCCGACATCGTTGCTGATCCATCAGCACCTGATGCTTTTGTTCATGGAATTATGGAAGGTGTTGAGTGGGTATGGGATAACGGCATATTAAAAGCTAACCAAATTGCAGAACAAACACACAGAGAAATCAACAATGCTTCTGCATCAAGAGCATTGACTAATGATAGAAAACTTGAAATTTTTGAGGCATTCTTGACTCGTCTTGTCAATAAGTGATCTCTAATTTATTGATTTTATAAATAACTAAAACGTCAAATTAAAAGGAGCATTATAATGCTAAGCAAGAAAGAGCAAGACCTAATTGAAAAGGTTGTTACTGGCGGCGGTCTTTCAGGTCAAGCTATGACTGCAGATCCAACTAATACTGTAGCGCAAGCACCTGGCAATTCAAAAAAGCAAGGCGACTTGTCTATGCCTAAGTCACAAAATCCTGCAGGAACTGGAATCGAAGAAACTGATCCTGAAAATAATGTAAAAGCAACTGGTGATATGTCAGCACAAAATAAAGCATCTATCGCTATGAAAGGTTCTTCAGTAAAAGAAGATCTTGCTGATGTATTCGGTGATGACCTTACCGAAGAAATGCTAGAAAAAGCAGCAACACTTTTTGAAGCAGCAATTGCAATCAAAGTTGCAGAAATCGAAGAAGCATATGCTGCTGCACTAGATGAAGAAGTAGAATCAATCCACGCAGAATTGACTGAACAGGTTGATCAGTATCTTTCATTTGTTGCATCAGAATGGCTAACTGAAAATGAAGTCGCTGTCGAATCTTCATTGAAGAATGAATTGACTGAAGAATTCATTGACGGCCTAAAGAATCTATTTGCAGAGCACTATATTGACGTTCCTTCTGACAAGGTTGACGTTCTTGAGTCTCTAGCACTTAAAGTTGAAGAACTTGAAGATCGCTTGAACGAAGAAATGGGAAGCAAGATTGAACTTGTAAATGAACTAAATCGTCATGCAATGAAAGAAGCATTTGCTGAAGTCGCTGAAGGTCTTGTTTTGACACAAGTCGAAAAGTTCCGCACAATTGCTGAAAACCTAGAGTTCACTGGCGACGTTAACTCATACACAACAAAATTAAAAACCATCAAAGAGAATTACTTCTCTGGTAAAAAATCTGCAACATCAAATATCCTAACCGAAGAGTTTGAGGGCGATGACTCATCTACAGCACCTGCTGTCCATGGCGAGATGAGTAAGTATGTAACTGCTATTTCAAGAACTCTTAAGAAATAATTCGTTATAAATAAAACTATCAAGAAAACCGTAAAGGGAGATTAATACAATGCTATTAGCTGAGGAAATTCAAAAGAAGTGGGCACCAGTGCTTGAGCACGCCGACTTAAATCCTATCAAAGACCATCACCGCCGTGCGGTCACTGCACAATTGCTAGAAAACACACAGCGTGAGTTGTCTGTTTCTGGCGCACACAACCAGTTTTTGTTGTCTGAAGCTGATTCTTCTGGTCCTACCAACTCAATTCAGTCTGGCGGCGGTGCTTCAAACATCGACACCTTCGATCCTGTTTTGATCTCGTTGGTTCGTCGTTCAATGCCTAACCTAATTGCATATGACATCTGCGGCGTTCAGCCAATGACTGGTCCTACCGGTTTGATTTTTGCAATGCGTTCACGTTATGGTAACAACAGCAGCACAGAAACCTTCTATGACGAAGTTAACACTGCATACTCTGCATATGGTAACGGCGGATACTCAGTAGCTCGTGGCAACAGTGAAGCAACACCAGATGCTAACGTTGCATTCACAGGTCAAAAGGGAACTATTCCTGGTGCGACTAATACAACACCAATGACTGCAACTAACACCTATAACACTTCAGGTGCTATGTCAACATATTCAGCAGAAACACTTGGTGGTAACACAACATTTGGTTTCGCCGAAATGGGCTTCTCAATTGAGAAAGTTACTGTAACTGCAAAGTCACGCGCTTTGAAGGCAGAATACTCAATGGAACTAGCACAAGACTTGAAGGCAATTCATGGTCTTGACGCTGAGTCAGAACTATCGAACATTCTTTCAGCAGAAATTCTTGCAGAAATCAATCGTGAAGTAGTTCGCACAATCAACATCACAGCAGTTGCTGGTGCTCAGTCTGACACCACAACAGCAGGCGTTTTCGACCTTGACACCGACTCAAATGGTCGTTGGTCAGTTGAAAAATTCAAGGGTTTGATGTTCCAACTAGAGCGTGAAGCGAACCAAATCGCTAAGCAAACTCGTCGTGGCAAGGGTAACATCCTACTTTGCTCTTCAGACGTTGCGTCTGCATTGCAAATGGCAGGTGTTCTAGACTATACTCCTGCTTTGAACAGCAACAACCTAAACGTTGACGATACCGGAGCAACCTTCGCAGGTGTTCTAAATGGTCGTCTACGTGTTTACATCGACCCATACGCAATTGGCGGCAACTATGCTACCATGGGTTACAAAGGTGCAAACGCATTCGACGCAGGTCTATTCTATTGCCCATATGTTCCTCTACAAATGGTTCGTGCGGTTGACCCTAACACCTTCCAACCAAAGATTGGTTTTAAGACTCGTTACGGCATGGTCGCAAACCCATTCGCACAAGGTACTACAGAAGGTAGCGGAGCGTTGACTTTCAACACCAACAAGTACTATCGTCGTGTAATCATCAACAATTTGATGTAAGACGAACACTTACATTTAAAATTATTATAAATATCCCTATAGTTAACTCTATGGGGGTATTTTTTTATGAGTGAGCAAAAATATGGTTTCGTTTATTTGTGGTTTGACAAAAAACACAAGAGATATTATGTGGGATCCCACTGGGGTTTAGAGACTGATGGTTATGTGTGTTCTTCTTCATGGATGAAAAAATCATACAAATATAGACCAGAAGATTTTAAAAGAAAAATCTTAAAACGAATCTATACTAATAAAATAGATTTACATGAAGAAGAACATAGATATCTTCAAATGATAAAATTGAATGAAATTAAACCGCAAAACAACAATCCTCGTTATTATAATTTAACAATATCTGCAAAAAATCTATGGCACAAATATGATGACAAGATAAAAACTATAGGGCAGAAAATTTCCGAATCTAAAAAAGGCAAAAACACAGGTCCACGAGATCCTTCTGTTGGTGTCGCAATTTCTGCTGCTAAAAAAGGCAAACAATTCAGTGAAGAACATAAAAAGAAATTGAGTGAAGCTAAAATCGGGACAAAACAAACTGATGAACAAAAAGCTAAAAGATCTTTATCAATGTCACAACAGTGGGCTGATGGTATCAGAACAAATAAAAAACATAAATAAAAATAACAATAAGATTCGGATTAACCGAGCTTGACTGGCGGGAGAGAAATCTCCCGCCTTTTTCACATTATAAATACTGATGAAGGAGATCAACATGACCCAATTAGATTATATCACAGCAAATAAAAATTTCCTATCACCGCTAGGTTTCAAGTTTCAAATTAAGAAACTTCCTAATGTGAATTTCTTTGTTCAAAGCACAAATATCCCTGGATTGTCTATAGCACAGTCACCTGAAGCACCGAACCCTTTTGTTGCTATTCCTTATTCAGGTGATCACATACTATACAATGAATTTAAAATAACATTCAAAGTTGACGAAGATTTAAAAAATTTCCTAGAATTACATTATTGGTTGAGAGGTTTAGGTTTCCCTGAAGAATTTAATGAATATCGTCTCATTGCTGAAGAAGATAAATTAGCAGGCGGCGGCTTGAAATCTGATGCATCATTGATCATCACAACAAATGGAAAATCTCCTAATATCGAATGTGTATTTGAAGATGCATTTCCGATAGAATTGTCTGATCTAGAGTTTAACACTACTGACGTTACTGTCGATTACATAGAAGTAACTGCGACATTCGCATACACTCAATATAAAATTAAAACCTTGTAATTTTCAAATCTTATGTTATAATGTAATTTGCTATAGCAGGAGTGAATGATGAAGATTGAAAAGATTTTTGAAGAGTGGGATGCCGATACTGACTTTGATAAAACAGAACTAGGTGACGAAGCATTAAAGGTATCTAAACTACATCACAAGTATTTTAGAATTCTATCGCAAGAACGTATTACTCGAAGATCATTAGAAGCAGATCTTAAAGTGTTGCGATTAGAGAAGTTTGAATTTTACACGCAAGGACCATCAAAAGAAAGTGTCGAGCGTGGATGGGAAATGCCCCCTATTGGCAGAGTAGTCAAATCAGAAGTTAATAACTACATGGAAGCAGATAGAGATATAATAAACCTATCGCTAAAAATCGGGATTCAAAATGAGAAGATTGATCTTCTAGAATCTATAATCAAGACAATACTTAGTCGTGGCTACAATATCAAAGCAGCTATTGACTGGGAGAAATTTAAAATGGGTGGATAATGAAAATTGTCAAATTTGACGAAGTATATCTTAAAATCGAATGCGAGTCAGATGTTGCATACGAATTGCAAGAGTATTTTACATTCTTCGTTCCGGGTTATAAATTCATGCCTGCCTACAAAAACAAAATGTGGGACGGCAAAATTAGATTATTCAATCCCGCTACACGCTTAGTATACGCAGGAGTAATCAAACATATCGAAAATTTCTGCAAAGAGCGTGAATATGATCTTGAGATTGATGATGATTATTCAGCAAATGAGTTTTCATTATATGAAGCAAAAGAATTTGTTAAATCATTAAATCTCCCACCACATCTCGAGACACGAGATTACCAACTAGATGCGTTTGTATATTCAGTAAGAAATAACAGATCACTTCTAGTATCACCAACCGCCTCTGGCAAATCATTCATCATTTATCTATTAACGAGGTATTTCAATGTCAAAACTCTTATTGTGGTTCCGACAACTACTCTTGTCCATCAAATGGCAAGTGACTTCAAGTCATACGGGTACCAACACCGAAACGACTATAACACTAGCAGTGAACGATCAGATCACGGACGCAGTAACTCAAGCGCATCATCCAATGCCAACGTCAAACGAGCAACTTCAACAAGCAATGATTACGACGGAATCCACAAAATCTTCTCCGGTCAAGAAAAAGACGACCCGGAAGCCCAAATCACCGTCACAACCTGGCAAAGCATCTACAAGCAACCCAGAAAGTGGTTCGACAAATACGACCTCGTAATAGGGGACGAAGCACACTTGTTCAAAGCGAAATCGCTGGGAACTATTATGGGCAATCTAACTAGATGCAAATATCGTTTCGGTTTCACGGGAACACTTGATGGGACCGAAACTCATAAACTTGTGCTTGAAGGATTGTTCGGTCCTGTTCGTAATGTTATCACGACTTCTGAACTTATGCAACAGAATCATGTGAGTGAATTGAAAATCAAAGCGATTGTGTTAAAACATCGTGACGAAATTCGTAAACTTATGGTAGGCAAAACATATCAAGAAGAAATGGATTACCTTGTCTCAAGTGAAGCACGCAATCGCTTTATTAAAAATCTTACATTATCTTTGAGTGGACACACACTTGTGTTATATCAATATGTTGACAAACACGGTAAACCGTTGTATAATATGTTAAAAGATGCCAGTATACCTGTCTTTTTTGTTCATGGAGGAGTTGAAGGTGAAGAAAGAGATAAGATCAGACATATCGTTCAAGGAGAGAAAGCGAGTATCATCCTCGCGTCTTACGGAACCTTCTCGACAGGTATCAACATACCTAGTATTGAAAACGTCATATTTGCAAGTCCTTCCAAATCTAGAATCCGGAACCTTCAAAGTATCGGACGCGGACTTAGAAAATCAGATGGAAAAGATTCGGCAACACTGTATGACATTGCAGACGATCTCACCTGGAAGTCATCTAAAAACCATACTATCAACCACTTCGTTGAAAGAATAAAAATCTACAATGAAGAAAAATTTAATTACAAAATCTATAACGTGGAGTTAAAATGAATATCTGTCATATCAAATTAATTACGGGTGAAGATTTACTAGGTAGTGTTGATGATCAAAACAAAGATTCAGTAATGATCAATGGTCCTTTTGTTGTGGAGGAAAGAATAAATTCTTCCTCTGGTTCCACCGTTATGGTGTTAGCACCTTATGCAGCGTATGGACCTAGTCAAGATATCTGGTTTCAAGATAATCATATTTTATTCATTACACCTGCTAGTGATGAATATCGTAAGTTCTATCTTGCATCTAGAAAATATAATGAAAAGTATCTGCAACCTGCTCAGATGAAAGAACTCAATAAAATAGTTGATGCTATGGAGGATGCTGTTGATAAAAAAGCACATACTTCCAATATAGTTAGGCTTAGTTCAATCGGAGTAACTAATACATCATTTCATTAACCACATAGTGATTATAACAGGAGAACCTACATCATGTCAACCAAAAAACGTGGCACTGGCGCACATTACGTCAACAACAAGCAATTCCTTGAAGCAATGATAGAATATAGGGAAAAAGTCAGGGTAGCGACTGAGAACGGCACTAGAAAACCGCAGATCAGTAACTATATCGGCAACTGTATCCTGCTGATTGCTCAACGTGTCGCTCACAAGCCTAACTTCTCGAACTACTCCTATAAAGAAGAAATGATTTCTGATGGCATTGAAAACTGCATCATGTATATCGACAACTTCAATCCGGAAAAATCAACTAACCCATTCGCATACTTTAGTCAAATAATCCACTTCGCTTTCATTCGTCGTATCACTAAAGAAAAAAAGCAACAGTATATCAAAATCAAAAATATGCAGAACTCATTTCTATTCAGTGAGTTACAGGATCATATCGCAGGACATGAATCTGAAATGGGTAACTCAAAGAGCAATCTTTTTGATAATGACATTACAAGTGAGTTCGTCCGTTCATTTGAAGCAACTATTGAAAAGAAAAAATTAACAAATGTCGTTAAACAAGGCATTGAAAACTTCATTGAAGAAGATGTTGACAATTCAGAAGAAGTGTGATATTGTATCTTTAACTGCATCTTAAAGGATTGTTTTTAATGAAAATTGCACTTATCACAGATACTCACTGGGGTATTCGAGGAGACGTTATTGCGTTCCATGATTACTTCAAACAGTCACTAGATGAATTTTTCTTTCCTGAACTGCGTAAGCGTGGTATTGAGAAAATTGTTCATCTAGGCGATTTAGTCGATAGACGTAAGTTTGTTAACTATATGACAGCACATCGTCTGCGTAAAGATTTTCTCGATCCTATTGAACGAGAATTTAAGATGGATATTATCATAGGTAACCATGACACTTATTATAAGAACACTAACGAACTTAATGCGTTGCGTGAACTCATCGTGGGTAAATATACTAAAATTGATATATTCACTAATGCCGCAACTGTATATGAGGATGGAATTCCTATTCTGTATGTTCCGTGGATTTGTGATGAAAATAAAGAATATACCATCAATGCTATCAAAAATACTGAAGCACAAATTTGTTTCGGGCATCTTGAACTCTCGGGTTTCGAAATGTATAAAGGACACATATCCGATCATGGTCATAATCATAATATCTTTGATAAATTTGATACTGTGTGTAGTGGACATTTTCATCATAAGTCTACTTACGGTAATATTAATTACTTGGGTGCTTTTGCTGAGTTTACCTGGACTGATTACGACGATCCTCGCGGATTTCATATCTTTGATACAGACACTCGCACATTAGAGTTTGTTCAAAATCCATTCACGATGTTTATGAAGATTCATTATGATGATTTGAATAAAACAATTGAAGAAGTTGTTCATCAAGAACTAAATACAAAGAATAAAATCATTAAAGTCATTGTTCGAAACAAAACTAATCCTTATTGGTTTGATATGTTCATTGACAAAATTGAAAATTCAAATCCATTAGAGATACAGATCATTGAAGATAGTATGCAGTTGTTTGATATGGATGCTGAGGAATCAATCAATGAAGCAGAAGATACTATCACAATGTTTAAAAGTTATATCGGTCAGTTGGGTATCGACTCGTCAAAGCGTGACAAGTTAGAGAAAGCAATCGTTGACCTATATCAAGAGGCAATAGCAATTCAATGATCATGTTTAAAAAAATCAGATGGAAAAACTTGCTATCAACTGGCAATATCTTCACTGAACTAGATTTAATTCAAAACAAAACTACATTGATCGTCGGGGAGAATGGAGCAGGTAAATCCACTATCCTTGACGCATTATCGTTTGGGTTATTCAATAAGCCATATAGAAAAGTAAATAAACCGCAACTACTCAATTCAATCACACAGAAAGAATTGGTTGTCGAGATTGAATTTTCTATCAATCAATATAACTACAAAATTGTTCGCGGAATCAAACCAAATATCTTTGAACTATATCGTGACAATGTTTTGCTTAATCAAGATGCTGCATCAAGAGATTATCAAGAAGTTCTCGAAAAGCAAATCCTTAAAATCAGTCATAAGTCATTCTGTCAAGTTGTCGTGCTAGGATCTGCATCGTTTGTTCCGTTCATGCAATTACCTGCACAAGCAAGACGAGATATTATTGAAGATCTACTTGACTTGCAAATCTTCACATCAATGAATGCGTTATTAAAAGAAAAGATTTCAACAAACAATGATGAGATCGGTAATTGCACAACCGAAAAGAAAGTATCAAAGTCAAAACTTGATATGCTAAAAAGTCATGCGTTAAGTATTCAAACTGACAACAAGAAAATTATTGAAGAAAAACTTAGCAAGATTGAAAGCACAAATGCATTGATCGACTCTACTCGTATAGAGATCACAGAGATTATTGCAAAAGGTAAAGAGTTAAAAGAACGACTCGCAGATCAAGATACTATGAAATCTCGTCTTGAGAAACTCGATAAGTTTAGAATCCAGTTGAAATCTAAAGTTGCAAACGCTGAAAAAACAATTAACTTCTTTCATGACAACGATAATTGTCCTACATGTAAACAAGGTATTGATCATGAGTTCAAAGATGAAACGATCAAAACTAAAAGTGATCAAATCATTGAAATTGAAACTGGCATGCAGAAACTAGAAGATGAACGAAAAAAGGTTCTCGCAAAACTAGAAGAATATAGTCAAATCAATAATGAAATTCACACATATAACCTGCAAACATCAAAGCTAAATACTAAGATCTCAGGATGGAATGAAAATGTTTCTGACTGGACACATGAAATTGACATGATTAAAAGCAGATCAGTTCAATCACAGAATGTTCAAGAGATCGAAGATATTGAAAAGTCATTGAAGCAACTCGAAAAACTGTTCAATGAATTGCACGATGAAAAAGTTGTGTTGCAAACTGCTGCATCTATTTTAAAGGACGGCGGTATCAAAGCAAAAATCATTAAACAGTTCATTCCAATCATCAATAAATTCATTAATAAGTATTTGACTGCGATGGATTTCTTTGTTAACTTTGAATTGAATGAACAATTTGCAGAAACTATTCGTTCACGCTTCCGTGACGATTTTAGTTACGCTTCTTTTTCTGAGGGTGAAAAAATGCGTATTAATCTTGCCATTCTGTTTACATGGCGTGCTGTTTCAAAACTTCGTAATTCAATCAATACAAATTTGTTGATCATGGATGAAGTATTTGACAGTTCACTTGATAGTAATGGCACTGAGGAGTTCTTTAAAATCCTTCAAACTTTAACCGCTGATACGAACACATTTATCATTAGCCATAAAACAGATCAACTATATGATAAGTTTGAGAAAGTTATTCGTTTCGAGAAGCACAAGAATTTCAGCAAGATGGCAGCATAGGAGTAACATCATGGAATACGGAATCAAAGTCAATGGATCATGGATGCATTTTCTGAGTGAATATAATAACAATAGAAAAACTATGACATTCAAAACTAAAGAAGAAGCAGAAATGTATGCTGAAAGTGTTGAATTGTCTACTTATTCAGTTGAGGAATATAATGCTTCTACACCCCGTTGATAGAAATAATCCTATCTTAAAACAAAAAGCAAATCCTTTTATATTCGGATCTTCAATTGATCCTGTTGAACTTGCTAAAAGTTTGACTGAACTAGCAATTACAGCAGATTCAATTTCATTATCTGCACCACAATGTGGAATTGATGCTAGGGTCTTTGTGATCCTAGCAGATCCTGTACTCGCTTGTTTTAACCCAAAAATTGTTGACAGAAGTGAAGAAGAACTTTATCTCGAAGAAAAGTGCTTGACATTTCCCAATGTTGTGTTAAAAGTAAAGAGACCAAAGAAAATTCGCGTTCGCTTTACTATGCCTAACGGCATGACTGAAACAAGAGTTTTCGATGGTTTGACTGCTCGTCATTTTCAGCAACAAGTAGATCACCTTGATGGTGTGCTATTTACGCAACGGGCAACATTATTTCATCGTGAACAAGCATTTAAAAGAGCAAAACTAGCGTAATAATTACTATATACTATATCACCATGTAAGGAGGAAAACCATGGCAAAATTTATTTCTACAAAAACCTACAAACAAATCGGACCCGTTGCATATCGTCAATGGCGTGCTGATAGTCACTGCAACCTAATTCACGGTTACGCATTGTCTTTTCATTTAGAATTTGAAGCAGACACACTCGATGCTCGTAACTGGGTAGTCGACTTTGGCGGATTGAAACCGCTCAAAGGATTGCTCGAAGATTGGTTTGATCATACATTGCTCGTTGCAGTTGATGATCCGAAGCGTGATGAATTGCTACGCCTAGGTGAACTAGGACTTGCAAAAATCACTGAAGTCGAAAAGACAGGATGTGAAGGCATTGCAGATTTCCTATACGAATACATTAACACTATTTTCTTTAAAGATTATGGTTGGGGTGATCGTGTATGGTGTTGCGGTGTTGAAGTTCGTGAAACAGACTCTAACATGGCAAAACGTGTAGGACACCGAGATGAGTAAAATCAAAGTAGCAGAGCTATTTTATTCACTACAAGGCGAAGGAAAATATATCGGTGTCCCGTCAATCTTTCTCAGAACCTTTGGTTGCAATTTTACTTGTGACGGATTCGGTATGGCAAAGGGTGAAAAGAGCAAAGAACGTCTTGCAGTAGATCCCGAAAAATATGACAACTATAAGAAACTACCTTTGGTTCATACAGGTTGTGATTCTTATGCGTCATGGGATCCTAGATTCAAACATCTATCACCCATGCTCACAGTCGAAGCAATTGTTGACGAGATGCAGAGACTATTGCCTGATGGTATGTTCGGCAGAGACAAACACCTCATCATAACGGGCGGAGAACCGTTGCTTGGGTGGCAGAAATCCTATCCTGATCTGATTGATGAAATCATCAACAGAAGAATAGGGCTTACAGATATTACATTTGAAACTAATGGCACACAGACACTACATCCTGACCTCTTTAATTACTTGACAAACGCTGCTCCCCATGTTAAAGTAACATGGTCGGTATCGTCAAAGTTGTCTGTGTCAGGTGAAAAATGGAACGAAGCAATCAAACCTATTACTGTTTTGAATTACATGAATGTTCCTTATAGCGATACTTATTTTAAATTTGTTGTTGCGACTGCTGATGATATTCAGGATGTGTATAAAGCAGTTGCTGAATATAAAGAGTATGGTGTTGATGTTCCCGTTTACTTGATGCCAGTCGGCGGAACAAACGATAGCTATATAATGAATGAACGCAATGTTGCTGATTTCTGCCGTGACAACGGATTTAGATTCAGCCCTCGCATTCAAGTGCCACTTTACAAAAACGCATGGGGAACTTAAAAAACATGATTTCTGATATTATTAAAGCACGTCTTGACAACGAAAACATTCGTTATTTTGCAAACGATAATATTTCTTCATACATAAATCCTGAAGAACATGACTTGCTTATTGATGAAGTTGCAGAAAAGTTTGAATCAGTCCTTGACAGTTTGATCATTGACCGCTATAATGATCCAAACTCTCAAGGCACAGGTAGACGTCTTGCAAAAATGTATATTAACGAGATCATGTCAGGTCGTTATGAACCACGACCTGATGTGACGGCATTCCCTAATGAGGGGGAGCAACGTTATATGGGAATGTTGGTGGTTCGTAGTGAGATCAAATCTGTTTGCTCACATCACCATCAACCAGTGACGGGTGTCGTTTATATCGGTGTAATCCCAGGTAGTAAAATTATCGGGTTGTCGAAGTATACTCGTATTGCTCAATGGTGTGCTCGTCGTGGAACATTACAGGAAGAACTTTGCAATCATATTGCAAACGAAATTCGTTCTGCAACTGCAACTGCTCATGTTGGTGTTTACATTGCAGCAACTCATGGATGCTGTGAGAATCGTGGTATCATGGCAAAATCTTCTTTGACACAAACAACTGTATTGCGCGGAGAATTTCAATCACCTGATGTAAAGAAAGAATTTTTCGATAACATAGCTTTGCAGGAACAATTTAGTAATGGTAGATAAGAAAAGTTTAGATTATGTGATCTCAGCGTGTGGTATGATGGGTGTGTTATCACCTGACCATGAAGCACCTTGGTTCCCAGTATACAAGGAGGCGACCCAATCTCTGATGGGGTCGCTTAAATCAAGAATAGCGGAGACATGTCATAATACACGACCGCTAGTTTCAACTTTGTATAACGCATATACTGAAAAGAATCATGTCCATGACTTTGAACGACTAGATAATCTGGGTTCGGATGCTGTGTATGCAGACTCTGGCGGATTGCAAATTGTTACGGCGGGTAAAACAATCACAGAAGAAATGAAGCAACAAATCTACAAGACACAAACTTATGCAGATTATGCGATGTGTTTTGACGTTATTCCGCTGTCATCTGTGTCATTGACTAGAACTCGTAATGAACGTTCTAACGTAGGCAATAAAGTTTTTCATTATGGAAGATTGCAAGAGTCTGCACACGCTACAGGTGATAACGTAAAGTCCCAGACAACTTATTTCAGAACACATAATGCCAAGACAAAAGCAATTATTATTGTGCAAGGTAATTCAGCAGATGACATGGTTGAATTTTTCAAAGGTGTTATATCTCGTTTGTCATCTGAGGACTATGATAACATCGGCGGTATGGCAGTTGCAGATACTTGCATCGGCAATGGTGAACTAGAATCAATCGAGATGCTTAGAGCAGCAAAACGAATTTCAGAATTCTGTCATCCTAACATTCGTCGGCATCTTCACGTTCTCGGTGTAGGTTCCATCAGTCGTATGCGACCTATTCTTTATCTATTGAAATCAGGTTATCTCGACAAGTTTGAGCGCGTATCTTATGACTCAAGTTCCCACACCTCGACATTCCAATATGGTTTGTTGAAGTTGAATGGGACTTGCAAATCCATAGGCTCTTACAAAACACCAGCGGTTGACAAACAGTTCAGAAGCGTGTATAATATGTTTAATGATACATTTTCTTCTTTAAATGTATCAGAAGATAATTGGATGCAGTTGTTATTTGGTGATGGCACAGGTGATTGGAAATACTCGACAATCAAACATAGAATGATGTTGCTTTCAACCGCAAATGAAATTTCAGCAGGTCTATTATGCAATGCTGCATATACTTACTTTCAAATTCACAATTTCGTGACCAACCTAGATAAGGTCATGGGTCATGAACTAAATAAAGTAAGATCAAATGATTTGCGTGAAATCGGTATGAATAAACTGCTAGGTGTCACAACAGAAGATCAGATGGATGCTTGGTTGTATAACAATAGAACATTTATCAAATCTAAACGCATTAACAGAGATGAAAACATGATTAGTATTGAGGACTTTTTTGCATGAACAAAATTGAAGAAATCGCTTTAATCGCTTCCGTTCATTTGGGTAAAGCAGGTGACGGTAGCGTAGTTAAACCATATATTACACCGGATCAAGTTGATCCTACTTTACTTGTTGCAATTCCACGACAGTTAAATCGTGATCATTACAATATCAATCAAGATACTTTAATGGTAGGTTATGATACATGGAATGCATATGAAGTATCATTCTTGCTTGATAACGGTTATCCGATCAACGTTGTTGCAAAAATAACATATTCATCAGAATCATATGCTATTGTTGAATCTAAATCATTGAAGTTGTATTTAAACTCATTCAATATGCAGAAGTTTGGTAAAACACTTCATGAGGCAGCAGATGCAGCAGCAGCAAAAATCCATATTGATTTAGGTAATTTGCTTGCAACTGATGTTTGTATTGACATATTCACAGATAGTTACTTCAACGAAATTGCAGGTGAACATGCATTCAGAGGAACCTTTCCTTCTCTAGAAGAAATTACAGATGTTGAAAACATGGATTTTCCTTTTTATAATGAGAATCCTGAAATTCTTAAAATCGACCATGAAACTGATCACAATTTGTTTACTGCAAAATCAAATGCGTTGCGGTCGAACTGTCGTGTAACTAATCAACCTGATTGGGGTGATGTCTATATTGTATTAGAAGGAGAATCAATTCCAACTTATGAATCTGTTCTTCAATACATCGTTTCAATGCGTAAAGAAAATCACTTTCATGAAGAAATTTGTGAATGTATCTACAAGCGTCTACTCGACAAGTTCAATCCAGAACACTTGATTGTTGGTTGTCTATATACTCGTCGTGGCGGTATTGACATCAATCCAGTTCGTGCAACAAGCATGGAAATGCTACTTCGTTACTCTAAAGCCCTGATGACTCCAGGTATCCTCGTCAACAAAACAATGAGACAATAATATGAATCTTAATGATGCACTAAACGCACTTCCTACAACTAATAAAAAAGTCCTTGCCGTTCTTTCGGGCGGTTTGGATTCTTCAGTGATGACTATGATGCTAGTTCAAAAGTATGGCGCAAGCAATGTCGTTGCATTGTCATACAATTACGGACAGAAGCAGAAACTTGAATTGACGAAGGCAGCAGAGTTAACAGCAAAACTAGGTGTAGCACATAAGGTCATTGATCTAGGTATTCTAGGTGAGATCGCTAAACCTATCTCTGCAAATATCAGCGGAACAGATGTTGCGATGCCAACAATCAAGGATGTGCTAGGTGATCCTCAACCTAAGACATATGTTCCATTCCGAAATCTTATTCTGTTGTCACTAACTATGGCACAGGCGGAAGCATCTGATGCATCTCATGTGTTCACAGGACTGCAGGTGCATGACGAGTATGGGTACTGGGATACCTCGCAGCGGTTCGTTGACTCGCTGAACGCAGTTGCAGCACAGAACAGAACTCACAAGGTCGAAATCCTTGCGCCATTCTCGTTGCTGTCGAAGCACGAAGAAATCGAAATTTGTCGTGAAATGGGCAAACTTTCGCTTTTAGAAAACACCTTAACGTGTTATAATCCTAATGAGGTGGGTGAGTCATGCGGCAAATGCCCTTCATGCGCTGAACGTATTCAAAACTTCATGAAGTCGAAGTTGGTCGATCCCATCCCGTATCAGATTAATATTCCTTGGAAGGTATAATATGTGTTCCCTAATCGGATCATTTGACAAAGAAAAACTAATTGATCTCTGTGAGCTTAACGCTTACAGGGGTCAACACTCACATTCAATTTCGTATATGGATAATACTTTCGGAATTTATTATACGAATAAGAGTTTCGGACCTATTGATTATGAAGCAATTGATCCGCAGGATGGCGAATATTGTATCATTCATATGCAAGCACCCACAACCGATAGCAAAGAATTAAATAACATTCATCCTGCTTCAAATAACCCATACTGTAGAAATTCCATGCTATGGCACAATGGTATCATCAAAGAAAAAGAAGTTGAACGTCTGCGTGAAAAATATCAATTAAAGTCAACTTGGGACACATATATACTATTGCATCATCTGATTACAGGTGGTTCACTTGATGACATTGATGGGACATTTTCTTGTTTGTGGTATAATGATGAGCGTGAGTTGAGATTATTCAGGAATGAAATAAGTCCTATGTTTATCGACTCTCACAGCACAATATCATCAACTAAATTCGAAAATTCGGTTGCGACAGAACCTAATACGATGTTCGATTTCAACCCGTTCAAGAACAAATTGACACCTTTGTATTCATTTCAGACAAAGGAAAACCCTTATTATTTTGGTGATTGATGATTATTGGTATTGCAGGATTTTTAGGTTCCGGTAAAGGAACACTAGGTGACATTTTAATACAAGAATACGGATTCAAAGCAATCGCATTTGCTGATGCCGTTAAAGATGCGGTCGCTGCTATTTTCAAATGGCCTCGTGAACTGCTCGAAGGTGATTCGACAGCAAGTCGATACTTTCGTGAAAAACCAGACGAATACTGGACAAGTAAATTTGGCTATGAAGTAACACCTCGATACATGATGCAAGTCATGGGCACCGAAGCAGGTCGTGATGTATTCGATCCCAATCTATGGGTCTATGTTGTCGAGAAGACAATTACAGAAGATCCCGACAGTAATTATGTTATTACTGATGTGCGCTTTCCCAACGAATTAAGAATCATTAAAAGAATGGGCGGACACACTATTCGTGTTGTCCGTGGTCCTGAACCTTTGTGGTTCGAAACTGCCGCAAAAGATAACTTGACAAAGACAAATAGTATGTCATTATTGTATCCTGCGGTCCACCGTTCAGAATATTCACTTTGTGGATACGAGTTTGATCGTGTCATTGAAAACAACGGCACTATTGAAGATTTAAAAACTAAACTAAATGAATTTAAACAAGGAGTCCTATAATATGGCTATTGAAATTAAGGTGCCGGTAGAAGAACTGCGTAAACGCAAACTATTTCTGGCAACCCCAATGTATGGTGGACAATGTGCGGGTATGTTTGCCCGTTCTGTCGCTGATTTGACTGCATTATGCACTCACTATGGCATCGGTTTGCAGATGTATTTTCTGTTTAACGAGTCGTTGATTACTCGTGCTCGTAACTATTGCTGTGATGAATTTGTTCGCAGCGATTGCACTCACTTGATGTTTATCGACTCAGACATCGGGTTCAACCCACAAGACGTTATTGCAATGCTTGCAATGGCAGATGACCAATCTCCTTATGATATTATCTCAGGACCTTATCCTAAGAAGTGCATTTCATGGGAAAAAGTCAAAATGGCAGTTGACAAAGGTTTTGCTGATGAAGATGCAAATAACCTTGACAAATTCGTCGGTGATTATGTCTTCAACCCAAAGAGTGGCGCGGGTTCAATACCGATCAATGAACCAGTTGAAGTTTTGGAATCAGGCACCGGGTTCATGATGATCCGCAAGAATACAATGCTTAAATTTGCAGAAGCATTCCCACAATATTACTATAAGCCAGATCATGTTCGCACAGAACACTTTGATGGCACTCGTGAGATCATGCAATATTTCCAGGCAGAGATTGATCCGAAGTCGAAGCGTTATTTGTCAGAGGACTATTGGTTCTGTCAAAAGATTCAAGAGATTGGTTTGCAGAATTGGCTCTGCCCATGGATCAAGTTGCAGCACGTTGGCACTTATATCTTCGGCGGGTCTCTTGCTGATCTTGCTGCTGTTGGGGCATCAGCGACTGCAGATGGCGATGCAATGATCAAGCAACGTTTGAAGAAAAAGAAGTAATTCAAAGGAAACTATATTATGTCAGTTATGAAAATTGAACCAAAGACACTGAGCGTCATGAAGAACTTTTCTTCTATCAACCCGTCATTGTTGTTCAGGGCAAGTAATGTCCTGGCAACAGTTTCGCCAACAAAGAGCGTGCTTGCAAAAGCACGCATCGACCAAACCTTCGAAAAGCAGTTTGCTATCTTCGACCTATCACGTTTCATTGGTGTCATGACTTTGTTTGACAATCCAGATCTTGAATTTGGCGACAAATCAGTTTGTATGAAAAGCGATGGCCGTGAACTAGAATACCGATATGCAGACGTCAATACGATTATTGTTCCCCCAGAAAAAGATCTCGTATTGCCTTCCATTGATGTTGAGTTCATATTGAGTGCAGTTCACCTTGCTGATGTTCAGCGTGCATTAGGTGCATTAGGTATGCCTGAAATCGCAGTCGCAGGTGATCGTGATGATCTGTGGTTGCAAGTCACTGACAGTAAGAATCTGAATGGTGACAGTTTCAGAATCAAAGTAGGTAAAACTGACAAGAAGTTCCATCTAGTATTCAAAGCAGAGAACTTGAAGTTAATTTCGCAGGACTATAATGTGCAGATTACTTCAAAGGGTATGTCACACTTCAAAGGCAACACTGTCATTGACGTTGAATACTGGATTGCACTAGAAGCAAAAGCAAGCAAATTCGAGGCTTGACAAACAAGGGTGTAGCGTCTATGATGATGCTACACCTAACTTTTTGATTGCATGGAGCATATATTATGAATACTGAATTTCTCTGGGTTGAAAAATATCGTCCTCACACTGTCGCAGAAACTATCCTTCCTGAGAAGGTGAAGCAAGCGTTTCAAACATTTGTTGATAAAAAAGATATTCCTAACATGATTCTATCAGGTAGTGCGGGTGTAGGTAAAACTACAATTGCTCGTGCCATGATTGAGGAGATCGGTGCTGATTGTCTTGTCATTAACGGATCGAATGAAGGTCGCTTGATCGACACTTTGCGTAATGAGATTACTAACTTCGCATCTAGTGTATCGTTCTCTGGTGGTCGCAAGTATGTGATCCTTGATGAAGCAGATTACTTGAACCCGCAATCAGTACAACCTGCATTGCGTAACTTCATGGAAGAATTCTCGAATAACTGTGGATTCATTCTAACTTGTAACTACAAAAACAAAATCATTCAACCGCTGCATTCTCGTTGCTCAATTGTTGATTTCCGTCTTGCAAAAGAAGATCGTCAACCTATTGCACAACAATTTTTGAAACGTATCAACTACATCCTTGATCAAGAAGGTATTCCTTTTGACAAGAAAGTTGTTGCAGAAGTTATGAAGCGTTACTTCCCTGATTGGCGTCGAGTGTTGAACGAACTACAACGCTATGCAGGAACAGGTGCTATTGATACTGGTATGCTGTCAGTCAATGTTGACTCGTCAGTAGAGAAACTAATTGAGATGATCAAGGATCGTAACTTCACAGGTGCTCGTAAGTGGATCGGTGAGAATCCTGAACTGACTTTTGACGAGTTCTGCGCTAAGTTGTATTCAGTTGCATCAGAGAAGGTCACTACTGACAGCATACCTTCACTCGTGTATATCCTTGCGGATTACCAACACAAGGCAGCATTCGTCGTTAACCAGGAAGTCAACCTTGCTGCTTGCGTGGCACAGATCATGGGAGAGGTGACATTTAAATGATGTTCAAATGCGGTTTATGTGAACGCACTCGGTTCGGGAAAAAGCATTACCTTCGTTATAGTGCTCTGAACGACCAAGGCATTCCTGAACAGTATACTATGAATATGTGTGAAAAATGTGCCACGGAGATGCAAAAACATGGTAAAAAACACGACAAAGCAGAAGACATCACCCCAACCGAAGACTGAAGAAGCTCCGGTTGAAAAGAAGTTCGATGTGTTTACATTCGTAGGTGATATTTCAAAAGGTAAGAAGTATCTTTTCTCGGAAGAAACTGCTGATAAGTATGATGCATATATCGTAAACAAAGCATTTTCATTGACTGCTGATACGATTCTATATGCTAATGATATGAATCTTCATTACAATCTACCCAAACTTCTACAACATGATTATTTAATAAATAGTATTAGACCTAGAAGTCGATATGAGAAGTGGCCCAAAGCAGAGAAAAGCTCTGACATAGATGCAATCAAGGAATACTATAAGTATAGTGATGCAAAAGCACGGTCCGCTCTTTCAATATTAAGCAAAGGTCAACTTGCTATTATTAAAGAAAAATTAGAAAAGGGTGGAATAACTAAATGAACTTAATTGAAACACTTGTGGAGGTGAGAATCGGCGAGGAACAAGACTTCCTCAAGATCAAAGAAACATTGACTCGTATCGGCGTAGCTTCTAGAAAAGACAACAAACTATATCAATCATGCCACATCCTGCACAAGCAGGGCAAGTACTATATCGTTCACTTCAAGGAACTATTTGCACTTGATGGCAAGCCTACTGACTTCTCTGACGAAGATAAAGGTAGACGCAACACTATCATCAACCTACTACAAGACTGGGATCTAGTCAAGGTTGTTGATGTAAGACAAATTGAAGACCCAAGAGCTGCTATGAGTCAGGTCAAGATCCTACCTCATAAGGACAAGGCTCAGTGGGAACTCGTAGCGAAATACAACATCGGTCGCAAGAAGGTGTGATTTCCCGGTTGACATCTTTTCTCGAATATTCGATAAACAATGTAACGAAACAAAAGGGAACCACACATTGAAACAGAAGATCAAGATCGACACTCAGAAACTCCACAAGGTTGCATTCGGTATGGCAGAGATGGCGAAAGACTATCCTAACGACATGATTGCAAACAACTTAGCACGAGTGAGCGAAAAGGTAGCCGCATATGGTGCTGCGTGGAGTGAAAAACTTGACGAACTTGATATGAAAATTATTCGATTTTATTTGCAAAAAAGTGCTTGACAATCGAAAAGAAATCATATATACATTAAGAACAACGAAACAAACAAAGGTTTTTGAAACAATGCCGTCTTATCTTAACCAGATTGATAATATGAAAGAGGTCCGCTTTGGCGGCTTCGTTGGGGTTCTTTGTATGTGACAGCACTTTGCTCACATGATCTAAGAAGAACCCCGGTATCCAGAAGGTCCCGGGGTTTTTTGTTGCGTTGACGAAAAAAGTGGTTGACATTATTTACCAAATAAACGATGTTGACAATGTAGGAACGAAGCGATGGCATCAATCTTCCTTGCTCTTTCAAAATTTAGAAACTTGTTCCTAGCGTAAGCGATGACGGAACTGGAAACAGTAACTCTGTTTTCACATGCATCCCGCAAATGAGGGTAGGCCTACCAACACTTTGCTGAGATTAGTCCACTAGATGGGGTGCGTGTGTAAACAGAGTTTTGGGGAGTGGCCAAGTGGTAAGGCATCGCACTTTGAATGCGTGTACCGTAGGTTCGAATCCTACCTCCCCATCCAATATAACGACTAACATGTTGCAACGTGGTCAGAAATACATCAACAACTAAGATGGTTCGATTCCCAAGCTCTGGTGAGGCTCAGTTGAAGATATGATCTGTTTATAGTCGTTCCCAATCATGGCGTCTCTAAGCGGTTTAGACGGATCTCTCATAAGGATCTAGGGTGAGTTCAACTCTCACAGACGCTACCAAAAGAACGCTTGACATTATTTCGATAATATACGATAACGATTACATGATGAAAAGGAAGACGACATGATCCACACTGGAAACATCAGCTACCTAAACAGCGTGCATCGTAAGTATGGTGTTTGGAAATACTATATGCACACACTGAAACAATGGTCGGACGGCAAATACACTGTCGAATTTAGGGAAAAAGAAGATGAAACGAAAACAGAAAGAACTTCCTAAACAACGCAATCCTTTCGTGGAGCATATGCGCTTCAAGGTTTGCGGTGCTCATGGGAAAAGCAAGAAGGTTCAACGCCGTGACGATAAGATGGCGCTGAAGCAAAATCACGAACCGGAGGCTACTGTTGGTTGGTAGTGCCAGTCTTTTAAACTGATCCCGAAAGGGCATCGCGGGTTCAATTCCCGCCCGGTTCTCCATTACTTTGATGATACACTGTCCGCAACAGGTCTTGATGGGGCAGCTTACGAGCAAGCCAAAGTGTAGGTGAAAGTCCTACCGCAGTGTATCTTCTAAGTAATAGAATTGACTGAGTTCAGTGGTTCTCGAGATAAACTGTTCCAGTTATTCGTCCGCCTGCTGTTCCCACCGTGGTAGGTCTAAAGTGACGTTAAGCATCTACAAGTTAACGGCGGGCCGTATTACTTTGATGATACACTACAAGTGAGGCACATCCTTTAAACCAAGCGGGTTTGAGTCCCGAGGCTAAAGTAGTGTATCTTCTAAGTAATGCACCGGTAGTTCAGTGGTAGAACAGCGGACTCTTAATCCGCGTGTCGAGGGTTCAATCCCCTCCCGGTACACCAAAACGCGCCCTTTGACGTTGAAACAGACTAGGGTGATGGCGAATGATTCTCTCCAGTCCGGCCGGATAAACGGGAGACGTCTAAATAACCATCCGCTGCCGAACTGCGATAGTGTTCGGTGCAATTATGTCTTGGTAGCTCAATGGTAGAGCGCCTGCCTGAAGAGCAGGGCGTAGGGAGTTCGATTCTCCCCCTCGACACCAGAATTGGGTCTAGCATGGTGCTGCTGAAGAGAGTCATGACTCCGAGGCGAATGGAAAAAATATAGATTGCTGCTCATGACGCAGAATACAGTCTATAGGTTCGAAACCCCGCCCGATACCAACTGTGTCAGATCCAGCTGCACATTAAAAGAATTTCTGGCTGAAATTTTCTCTTAACGCCTCTCGTAGAAGCGCAACAATAGAGTTTAGTCCTATAGCTCAGTGGTAGAGCAAAGAGCTGATAACTCTTAGGTCAGGTGTTCAATTCACCTTAGGACTACCAAGTTTGGGGAGTGCAATAAGGCTAGGTGGTCCTAGCGGCAGGCTGTAACCCTGTCCCGGAAACGGCAAGAGGTTCGAATCCGTCCATTCCCCACCATAATATGCGCCCATCGTCTATCGGCTAGGATAACAAACTTTCAATTTGTAGAGACGGGTTCAACTCCCGTTGGGTGTACCAATTCATATTCTTGTCGTCTAATGTGAGGATACTATCTCGACACGATAGGGGCAATGGTTAGATTCCATTCAAGGATACCAATAATGCTTTCGCCGGCGGATCCGGTGGCGGGTCTACGAAGCCTGCTTACGAATGTTCGACTCATTCCGGGAGCGCCATAATATGTTCCTTGTAGGCCAATCGGTAGAGCCTCGTGACGCGCGCCACGAAGATGGAGGTTCGAATCCTCCCAGGGACACCAATAATGCTTCTACCGCTGGGACGGGTTAGGTCTTCTAAGCCGAAAACGGAAGGTTCGATTCCTTCTAGGAGCTCCAATACAATGCTGGATAAGGTGTAATGGTTGCATCCCTCACTGTGACTGAGGTGGACGTGGTTCGATCCCACTATCCAGTACCAATCAAGCTGCTACAGATACGTCTGCGCTCTTAACAATATTTCTTACTACACCCGGTGAAATGATACGATGTCTAGGAACAGCGATGTTAGTTTTAGATTCTGGATGGTTCCAAATATCGTGACCGCCGTGTGTTCGTTCCAGTGACCATCCACGAGTTTTCAAGTGTCTCGTTATATCTTTTTGTTTTAAATTAACATTTATTTCACGTTCGGTGATAAATTCTAAAAAGGTTAACACTTGCTTACTCCCGTTGATGTTATGTTATTTATAAATTTCAGGTGTAAGACTTATGCGCGACTTTTCGCGCACCGGAAATAAAAAATTCTTCGGTTGACATAAATACTAATACACTGTAATGTGTGTTATGGTGTGGTGCTCGAGTGGCCCAAGGGAATGGATTGCAAATCCATAAAGTCGTGAGTTCGAATCTCACCCACACCTCCAAACAATGCTTCTATAGCTCAACGGAAGAGCGGCGGTCTTCGAAACCGTATGTTGTGGGTTCGAGTCCTGCTAGGAGCACCAAGAAACTAAAAGAAAGGCAACTCATGAGAATGATCGCGGCAGCATTGCTTGCAGCGTCTTTGATGAGTTCTCCCACGACTGTGAAAGATGCAACTTTCCATCCATCCTGCTACGCTGAAAGCGGTCGTGTAGTAACTGCGTCATGGTATAAACATGGCAAAGTGACTGCGAATGGAGAACACTTTAACCCTGACGGGTTAACAGCAGCACATAAAAAATTACCCTTCGGTACACTTTTGTTGTTGACATATGAAGATAAATCTGTTATTGTGAGAATCAATGATAGAGGACCATTCATCAAAGGCAGAGAAATCGACCTATCAAAAGGCGCTGCTAAAGCGCTAGGTTGTATCGAAAAGGGAGTTTGCGATGTGCAGATGACCATTCTATTTTAAATTGGCTCTATCGTATATAGGTATTACCTTCGGCTGTCCACCGAACGAAGGGGGTTCGAGTCCCCCTAGAGTCGCCAAAATTAGGGATGAGTTCAGCAAAATTTTTAAGCAACAAACTTGTAATTTGTAAACGCTAAAAAATCATCCCGTTGAACAAAAAATGTCTTGACATTAATAACAAAATGTCGTATATATAATACAACGATGAAAAGAATCATTGCGGGGTAGAGAAGAGGCATCTCGACTGGCTCATACCCAGTAAATCGGAGGTTCGAGTCCTCCCCACCGCAACCAAAACAATGTTTCCAGTTAGCTCAGTTGGTAGAGCATCTGACTGTTAATCAGAGTGTCGCAGGTTCGAGCCCTGCACTGGGAGCCAAATATCAAAGGTGCTGAATGGGTAAATATTTCTCAAGAGTGTTTATCGCATTCAGTATCCTTATGAACGCTCTTGTCGGCGGTAAGAACAATCAAACTCTTAGCGCAGGACAATGGCAGCGTAAACGAAAGAAGAAATGGAACTTTGTCAAAATGATTGACGCATTTTTCTGGTGGGAAAAAGATCACTGTGAAGATGCGTGGATCAAATGGCAAATCATTAACTATGCTATCAATCAATATGATGGTATTGCTGAACACTATTACAGCGGTATCAAGAAGAAGAAAAAGAAGAAATAATCAGGGTGTAGCTCAGTGGTAGAGTGCTTCACTTGGAATGAAGAAGCCGCAAGTTCAATCCTTGTCACCCTGACCAAAATTTAGGATCGGTTCAGCAAACAAAAACGCTAAATCAATGGATGTCTTAGCGGACAAAACGATCCTGTTATAAATAAAAGACAATGGGGAATTAGCTCATCTGGGAGAGCGATTGCTTTGCAAGCAATAGGTGATCGGTTCGAGGCCGATATTCTCCACCAAAATACGGAGGGCTGGGCGAGTGGTTTATGCCTGCAGTCTTGAAAACTGCCGGACCGCAAGGTCCCGTGAGTTCGAATCTCACGCCCTCCGCCATATAAGGAATAAGAAATGCCAGTGGTAGCGGTTGAAGGATCAGGTGTTGCAACAGGCCATCCATGTGATGGCGCAACGACACTTGACACCCCATCACAAAGCAAAGTATTTGCAGGCGGCAAATTAGTCGCTTGTTTAGGCGATCCGACAGTTGTTCATCAGATTCTTGTTGGTATTCCTTGTGTTCCACATACTGCTTCAATAGGTGGTAGTTCATCTACGGTATTCATTGGCGGCATAGGTGTCGCAAGAGTATCAGATGCGTGTGACGCAGGTAGTATCACATCAGGTGAGTCAACTGTTACAGTAGGTTAAATGCGGATGTAGCTCAGAGGTAGAGCTTCTCGTTGCCAACGAGACGGTCACGGGTTCGAACCCCGTTATCCGCTCCAATGTCGGTGAAGTGTTATGGTAGCACGGCGGTCTCCAAAACCGCAAGCCAGAGTTCGACTCTCTGCACCCTCGCCAAATTATGGTCCGTTAGCGCAGCGGTAGCGCACCTCCTTTACATGGAGTAGGTCATCTGTTCGATCCAGATACGGACTACCAGATAATGCCTTGGTGGTGAAATGGTAAACACACCGGTCTTAGAAGCCGTAAGCTGAGAGTTCGAGTCTCTCCCGGGGCACCAATAATACATTAACTATGCCGGCTTCCCGCCCCTAACTGAAAAGTTATAGAAAGCCGATAAAGGTGTCCTTCGGGGTGAGAGTTCGAGTCTCTCCATCCGCACCAATAAAGAAAGAAGTTATGCTAAAGAAGATTTGGTCTATTCTGTTACCATTTACTGTCATAGTTAACTTCGGTTTAGCTATCAGCAATCTCATATCCACTAGATCAAATCATCAAATGTTGATAGAGCTTACTACTAAAAAATAGGAGGACTATATGCGTGATCGTGCGTTTCGTCGTTTCCAGGAAATCAAAAAGAAGAAATGGGTTGTTAAGATCTTTTCTCCTTGGCGACCTCTTGATGAATCTTCGATAGGACAGTTAGCCCATACTCCACACAATTGTTCTTGTCATATGTGCGGCAATCCTCGCAAGCACTGGAACGATAAGACGATGCAAGAAAAACGCATCGACCAATACGAATACGAATAACGCTGCT
>Ga0209499_1000015_pt1 | contig 150337 bp, 117 predicted proteins | sample C_130208_EF_Meta_FD_187306 | JGI IMG/M metagenome (GOLD analysis project Ga0209499, IMG submission 187306) | Freshwater microbial communities from Lake Croche, Canada to study carbon cycling - C_130208_EF_MetaG (SPAdes) (version 2) | ecosystem: Environmental > Aquatic > Freshwater > Lake...
GGTCCGAAAAGGTTGTAAATCACGAGCAATATGCCCCGAAATTCGTTGGAAACAGATGCCTGTTTTCATCGTCTGAATTTTCAACACTCAACTCACGCTACGGCGGGGGTTGTGCAGACCTTCCCTAGACGCCCCTCGCTTCAGACTGCGAGAATGAGCAGGTCGCCCTGCTGGTTTTCGTCGACGACACCTGCGCGCTGAAGGACAACACGGCAATAAATATTCCGTTAACGCTGTAAGTGAAACGCTGGGTTGCTACTCAATTTCGAACATCGCCGCTGCCCGGTTCGCGGACCCATACTCCCGTGGCGGTCAGCGACTAACCTCATCGCCAATTGGCGTTCGCATCCCAGAACTCTACACTACGCTTATAGGCGAGCGCTTCGAGTGGAACCCCGGACCCACCTTCAGCGATACCGAGCGCGTTGCGCATCATGGTGATCGGAGTCATCGGCGTCTCCGTGGGTTCCTCAGTATATAGACAGCCGACCACACCCCAGTCCGCGTCGATCACGGTGCCCTCCTGACGCAATTGTTCTGCGCTGTACAGGATCACGATCAGGTAGTTTGCGATAGGGGCTTGTAGGCCCTCAAACCAGCGCACCAACACCGGCAATTCGCGGTGGTTGCGTGACTCGTAGCCCGAGCGTAGCAAATGCCGGTTGCAATCCGTAACGGGCACGGTCAGGCAGCGCGTAGACGTCCAATTGCGGTGTACGTGTAGTCTGCAGAAGGGGGCATAACCGGGCAATTCCTGTAGCGGCGCCTGCTGATTCAGGTGACGCTCAAACTCGGTCGCAGTAATGTCCTGGATGGTATTGCGTCGCTGCTCTCGTGGGAACAACCTGCGCAGGGCAAAGTTGGTCAGAATGATGCGCATGCCGGTCTCGATTGCATCGATTTTCTCGTCCTCACTGCATCCACCTCTATACCTGCGGTCAAAAGAGCGCTTGTTCGATGAAATTCGGCGCGACAGAGGTGCGAGGCACTACCGAGCGCTTCATTCGACGGCTTCTTGTGGATGCCTCCTTTGTCGCATCTGCGGGTTCAAACCATTCGCGCACATCCAAATCGAGCCCGATCCCATGCATGTAGTTGAACAGGGCTTTCTTGAGACCTGGTCCAAATTGATCGTGGTCTATGCCGGTGCTATCGGTGAAATTAATGTCATTTCTGGCGAAGGTGGCGTGCAACGGCGGGGTCAGGATCACGCCGTAGTCTTCTGGTCTTTTGCCAACCGGGGAATGCACAGTGCACGTGAAACGATGGAAAAAACCAGACTGAATGCAGCCCGCTGCGAACAGTTGCCGAACGTATTCCAAGGAATCGACAGTATCTTGCGCGGTTTGTGTGGGAAAGCCATACATCAGATAAGCGTGTACGAGAATGCCCGCGTCAGAAAAAGCGCGCGTGACCCGCGCGACCTGCTCAACTGAAACGCCCTTTTTCATGAGTTTGAGCAGCCGATCCGATGCGACCTCCAGCCCCCCGGTGACAGCGATACAACCGCTTTGCGCCAGCAGTTGGCATAAATCTGCATCAAATGATTTTTCGAACCGTATATTTCCCCACCACGAAATATTCAGATCGCGATCAAGGAGGCTGGTGGCGAGTGACTTCAATGCCTTGGGTGGCGCGGCTTCATCGACGAAGTGGAAGCCCGTTTGGCCGGTCTCCAGAACTAACGACTCGACTCGATGCATCAGCACGTCTGTCGTTGCCAAATCGTACCGAGAAATATAGTCCAGGTTGACATCGCAGAAACTGCATTGCTTCCAATAACAGCCGTGGGCGATGGTGAGCTTGTTCCAGCGACCGTCTGACCACAGTCGGTGCATGGGGTTGAGCATATCGAGTAACGACAGATAGTCATCCATCGGTAGACCATCGTAGGTAGGCGTACCACACTCTGAGAAGGCGATGTCTGGCTCTTTGCAATCAACGTAGTGATTTTTTTTTGTATAGGTTCGCACTAACTGATCGACGGGGCGCTTGCCTTGTAGATGTTCTATAAGCGCGAGCAGTGGCCTTTCGCCACTATCGAGCGTTATAAAATCGAAGTATTCAAAAACCCGCGGCTCGTTGAGCTCTCGCAGTTCGGTGTTGCAGTATCCGCCGCCCAAAGCGATGACAATCGCAGGATGAGATTTTTTCAATGTCTGGGCGATGCGAAAGGCGCCATAAACGTTTCCCGGGAACGGCGCCGTAATCAATACAAGCTCCGGCTGATGCCGTGCGACGGTCTCTAGAGTCAATGCGTGTAGGAGGTCATCGATTAGATTATTCGGGGCGGACAGTGCGGTGTGCAGTTGAGCGAAATGCGGCTGACTTGCCGCCAGCGACTCTGCGTAACGTACGAATTCAAATCGAGGGTCGACTGCAATACGGATTACGTCTGCCAGATCATTGAGGTAGAGCGTCGCGATATGCTTCGCTAGATCTTGCAAACCCAAGGTGCCAAAGGCCCAGTCGAGGGGGTCGTTATCCTCTTGCCCATTTTCCGTGTGCTGGCCTAAAACTCCGAAACGAGGCCCTTCTGGTAGGAATCGCCGTGATGCGATGCGGTGCGAAAGAGTCGGATCACGCCCTTGCAGAAAGCGCATGACTGGGCCGATGGAGGCGAGATAAGTTCCCAAATTCTCTGCAAAAAATTTTGTTTCAGTAGTTTCTTGTGTGCGCGGCAGTGCGAGGACTCGTTTGTGGATTGCCTGCAGGCCTGCCGGCGAAAGCAACTGATGCGCGAGGGCGATGGAAAGGTCGGCCTGATCGGCCTGAAAGCCGCGGGAACGCAGAAAGCCAGTCAGGTATGCCGTTGATGGGTAGGGCGTGTTGAGCTGAGTCATCGGCGGAATTATGGAGAGAATGCGCATTTCGCTCGTACTCGAGAGGGGCGGGTTAGGCGGTACTAGAGAATTCGGATTATGATTGACCCTATGGAGTTTACCCTCGACGTCCGGCTTATACGCGACATCTTGTCCCGCGACTACGCGCGGGCTGCAAACGAACTGCGAACTCTGGGGGTGTTTGCGGCGCTGGCCAACTCGAGGCAAGTGCATGAACAGCGCATAGCCGACGCGCCGGATGTCAGTTCGCTGGCCTGCAAGAGCGGGTGTGCTTGGTGCTGCTACTTCACGGTCGATGTGCGTCCGGTGGAGGTATTCGCGATCCTCGATTTTGTAGAGCAGTCATTTGCGACCGAGGAAAAATCGAGGGTCTATGCGCAAGTGCACGCCAATAGTGTCGTCTTCGAAAATCTAGGCGCGGACGAGCGAGGCAGCCGGAACGTAAAGTGTCCCTTTCTTAGCGATGGACGTTGCGGCATTTATGTAGTCCGGCCCCATTCGTGTCGCAACTATCACGCGACCAACGCCGCGGGTTGCCAGCAGTCCTATGAGCAGCCGGACGATTTGGAAATTGACCCCGAGTTTGCGCCAGGGGTGTATCAGGCCGGCGCGGCCCACGTAGAGGCCTTCACTACGGCGATGCAGGAAGCCGGTTATGACGTTGACGCCTATGAGTTGAACCAGGCCCTCGCGGCGGCTTTAGCGCAGCCAAGTGCCCGAGAGCGGTTTCAGCTCAAATTAAAGCCATTTGCGGTGCTCGAAGGGGAGCCTGTGATTGCGGAGTTCGATGATTTAGGCCCCCACGCCAAATAAGGCCATCCTCACAGCGCAGATCGGTCGGCCCACTCGCTTGTCGTGCTGTTGCGGTGTCTACAAGCAGGTCCCGGGGTTGGACGACCGGTGTATGGATTAAGTCATCTCCCGACGTGTCGGGCATTGGAAGTGACGGTCATGCTCAGAGCCGTTGCGAACGTCAACCAATCCACCTGCCGGTCTCGGTCCTGTGCTGACGAGGCGCGCGACGGTGGCTGCAGATTGTTCGTAGCAGTTTTCCGGCTCCGGTCACTACAAAGGGTTGCGGGCGCGACAGATCGTCCGGAGTCGTTGGCACACGGCCCAGCGCGCCCGTTATGGCACCGGCGTCGTCAGCCAGGTGGATACAGCTGGCACCGTCGCAATCCACGGTCTCTAGGCCTAAGTGATTAGCCAATCGAATGGCGTCGAGCAGTTTGGTAGAGTCGACGCGCGGGTGTAGGTTCGGCTCCTAGGCTTTCAAAAACCGCGACCTATGGGGTCACCGCAACGCTGGGATAGTGTTCTGATCGGCGCTGCGGCCACGGTGATGGAAGTCGTGGCGGCCGTATAGCGGTGCGTGCTAGGGTTTCTCGGCGCCCATCGAAACGGTGGTTCGTTGCGTTCCGGGCCGTGTCCTGGATGCATTCGTTGCGCCGGCTATTCCCCAGTCGCAGGCGAACCGAGGGGTCATGATAAATTGGTGACGCACAGTTTATGGCGCGGAGGAGATCATCCCATGCAAGTCTTTGACGGAATGACCTTGGATTTTCCGATTCAGCTCATGGATGTGGGCGCGTCCGCTATAGCGGAGGTGCCAATTTATAAAGTGCTGCTGGATCAGCAATGGGCGCACTTGAATGCGTTTGAAGGCGATGAGCGACAGATTGAGAGCATCAAGGCTGCCTACGGTGAGAGTGCGACAATCTATTCTGACTTCCTATTTGACGGCACGGAGCAAACGCTCTATTTGGCAACGGGACCTAGTGGAATGACGTCGCTGCTGGCGCCGAGACTGGATGCCTTGCGGTTTTTCAATGGTTTTGAGCAATTTGGTCAGATCGAGCGCACAGCACGGGTGCAGACGCACACGCTGGATAGTGTGGAAGCTTTGCCAAATATCGATTTTCTCAAGATGGATATTCAAGGGGCTGAGTTGACCGTCTTAAAAAACGGCAGAAAAAAACTAAAGGATTGCCTTGCAATTCAATTAGAAGTCTCTTGGATCTGTCTGTATGAAAAGCAGCCGACGTTTGGTGAGATCGATCTGTGGATGCGCTCACAAGGTTTCGTGCCACATTGTTTTCTCGACGTGAAACGTTGGTCGATTACACCAACAATTTTCAGTAACAATTTCAGAGTGCCCGGTAACCAGTTACTCGAATCCGACATTATTTATATTCGGGATCCTTTGCAGTTGGACCGACTGAGTGTCCAACAACTTAAGAAGTTTTCAGCCTTGTCGCATCACTGCTTTGGCAGTTACGACCTGTGCGTGCATATTCTCCGGGAGTTGGAGCAGAGAAGCGCGGTCGAGAAGGGGCTGCATCATCAGTACTTGGCTCGCCTCGGGGCGCGAATACCCATTGGCTTAGGCACCTGATAACGGGATAGCGCACCCACTCGTTAGGTTCCGTCTGCGCCGCATCCCATGTGCTGCAGGGGTGCAGATGGGCGCGTGAGGAAGAAGCGGCACGCGGCGGCATGTTCTGGATGATGTCGTAAGTAATCCTGACGCCAGTTCTCCAAAAACTGGACGCTTAGATCGGTGGGTGTCATGGCCCAGACCGCGCCACCGAAGCCCGCGCCGAAGGCGGAGGCTGCAATCGCGCCCTTCGCCCGTGCGAGGCGCTGTAATTGCATGGTCTCCGGCACTTGATTGCAAAGCGCACTTTCCGCAAGCGCTTGTGATCGATCGACCAGTTCGCCGAGTTTAATAAAATTTTGCGTTTCCAAGGCGCCTGCGGTTCCCGGGACAAGGACCTCGTTTTCCTCGCGGTACTGGGCTAAACGACCCTGTAGGTAGCCGCTGGAATAGCCCTCGAGACCGCCACTAGCAATGGTGTTGAGTTGCTTCGAAGCGTCCGGTCCGGTGTCGAGGGCCGCTTGCAGGCAGGGGCTCGCGTTGCCAGTTTGCGCATTCCAGGCTTCGAGCAAACGCCGGATCGAATGCGCGGTGCGGTTGTATAGAACGCGAGCATTGCCGGTCTTGTTCGCTTCGACGCCACTGACGCCAATGGCCAGCACATACGCTTCTGGCCAGCGCACATAGCGATTTAGCGCCGCGGGTCGGTAGCCGAACAAGCCGCAGTAGCCGGCTTTGGCGCACAGAATAGCCACGTGGTCTTGGGCGCCGCCGGACACACCGACCCCGAGATCTCCGGGAAACGGTCCGTACGCGGCGCCTGTTTCCAGAGCGCCAAAGTATTCCGCCTGCGCGGTCAGAGTGGGGATGTGGGCGCGCCATGTGCGGTCTTCTTCCAGGCAGTTGCGTTCCACGAGCGCGCGTGCGGTTGCGATGACCAGTGCGCTGGAACTGCTGAGACCGGCGGATTCCGGTAGCGTCGTGCTAAGGCTCAAGCTGACGCCCCCTTGGGCCTGCGGGAAGTCCCGCGCCAGACGCCGCACTACAGCGGTTGCATACGCTCCCCAGTGACCCGCGGGCGCGGTGGCCTGGGGATCGATGGGGATAACAAGGGCGTCGCCCTTGGTGGTTGAGTGGAGGCGCAGCACCGGTTCTTTGAGGGGTGTTGCCGTGGCCTTGATGCTGAGATCCACAGCGCAGGTTAACGAGGAACCGCCAGCGTAGTCGACGTGCTTGCCAACCAGTTCGACCCGTCCGGGTATCATGTAGTGTCGGATCATGGCCGCGGGTCGATGCCAGCCAATTGGCGGCCTACATTTTGGATGTCTGCTGGACTCGACAAGTCGAGCACGCCGGCGCTGGAATGCACGCAATGATAGCGTTCTTGTTGTTCACGGATGCTCCAGCGTACGGCGTCCTGTATTTCCAGCTCGCCGCGCACAGAGGGCCCAATGGCCTGACAGGCGGCATAGATGCGGGGCGTGAACCGCCAAAGGTTCATGGAGACGCGCCGATGCTGGCGCAGTAACAGGGGATGATTGTCCGGAGGCTTTTCCTGAATGTCCTGCAAATGATCGGCGGTGTCGATATCGAGTAGAGCGTATTGCTGGATGCGCTGGGGTTCGAGTTTGCTTTGGGAGATGAGCGCGTCTGCATCAAACGCCACGAGGCCGCTCCCGGATTGGCTGGCCAGTGCGCTGACGGCGCTCAGTGGATAGAGATTGTCACCATTCAGTACCAGGAAGGAATCATTCGGCACGAGCGCCGCTGCTGCGAGGACTGCATCTGCAGTACCACGAGCCTCCGGCTGCGTGGCGAATCCAATTTGTACGCGTCGCCCCGCCGCTGTGGCCACAAAATAATCTCGTATCGCGCTGTGTTCGGGTCCGATCACGAGCACCGCCTCGCGGATGCCTGCATCGGCAAGCACCGACAGAGAGTAGTCCAAGAAAGGGCGCGCGAAGGGCATCATCGTTTTAGCACCCTGGGACGCCGCGTCGCGTTGCGCGTCGGAGAGTGTCAGGTTGGCCGCCTCCCGACGCATACGCGTGCCGAGGCCTCGCGCAAGTAGGACGGCGCGGGTGACGCTCATGTCCGTCTGCGATAAGCCGTTAGGCTGCGCCAGGTGCCGATTCCACTGAGAATGCACACGGTCAGGCAGGCATAAAATTGGGGCCAACGGCCATAGAGCCAACTGCCGGTCCCAAATAGAGTTGCGTAGACAAAGGTGCATCCCAATACCCAGGCGAGCAGCGCCTGCGGCAGTGAGTCCGTACCGCAGGCTAAATCCGTACGGGCGCGGATGGGTCGCCAGCCGGGGCCTGCCGGGCGCGTGAGTGCGTAGAAACGATCCAATGTAGCGTTCTCTGTCTGGGGACCAAGCCAGGTGACCGATAGCCAAACCACGGTAGTCACACCGACCGTGACGAGTAGCGAGGTGGTGGCCGGCACGGTATGCCCTGCTTTGTGTGCGATGAAGAAGCCTAACGCGACTGCAAACGAACTGCCCATCGCGGCGATTTCGCTCCAGGCCGTGATGCGCCACCAGTACCAACGCAGCAGGTACAGCAGACCAGTGCCGGCGCCGATGGACAGGATGAGGTCAAAAGCTTCTTTTGCGGTGCCGAGTGCATAGGTCGTGATTGCAGCGATGGCCATCAGGCCCGCAGTGACCAGGCGGCCCACGGCGACATAATGGCGTTCATCGCGGCCTGGGCGCAGAAAGCGGCGATAGAAGTCGTGCACGAGGTAGGACGTACCCCAATTGAGGTGCGTTTCGACCGTCGAGCGATAGGCGGCGAGCGTACCGGCGACCACGAAGCCCAGAAAGCCGGCGGGTAGAAATCGCATCATCGCCGGGTAGGCGATGTCATCCCCAATCAACCTCGGATCCACATAAGGATACGTAGCGGCGATATCGGAGAGGTGTGGATAGAGGATCGTAGAGGCGAGTGCCACCAGTATCCAAGGCCACGGCCGCAGGGCGTAGTGCAGTACTTGGAAGAGCAGAGTACCGGTGATGGAATCCTTCTCGCTGCGGGCTGCGAGCATCCGCTGGGCAATGTAGGAACCCCCGCCAGGCTCTGAGCCCGGGTACCAAACGCTCCACCAAAGTACTGTCAGGGGCAGTACGAATACGGTGACCGCGGTCGGCCAGTCGCCAAAGTCGGGCAGAAGTGCGAGTTGTCGTGCCGGCACGTGGGCGAGCAGACCGGCAAGGCCACCGACCTCAGGCTGCTGCAACGCAAAATAAGCCATCGCAAAGGTGCCAGTCATGGTGATGCCAAATTGCAGCGTATCGGTGACCAATACGCCCCAGAGTCCGGATATGGAGGCGAAGAAGATGGTCATGACGGCGCAGACCAACAGCGTACGATCCATTGGCCAACCGAGCAGCACGTTACCAATCTTGGCTGCCGACAGATTCACAGCAGCGATGATGACGCAGTTGAAAAACAGGCCGAGAAAGACGGCGCGGAAGGCGCGTAAGGCGCGTGCCCCTCGGCCGGAGTAGCGGATCTCGTAGAACTCAAGGTCCGTGAGTACCCCCGAGCGGCGCCATAGTCCCGCATACAGAAAGACCGTTAACATGCCGGTCAGTAGAAAACTCCACCACAACCAATTAGACGATACGCCCCCTTGCCGGACGAGGTTGGTGACCAGATTGGGGGTATCTGTACTGAACGTCGTCGCCACCATGGAGATGCCGACCAGCCACCAAGGGGCGGCGCGCCCTGAGGTGAAGAATTCACTGGTATTGCGACTGGCACGCCGGAAAAAAAACAGCGCCGGCAAGAAACTGAGGACGACGGACAGCGCGATGATGGCCCAGTCGAGCGGGGCGAATCGGATGACGGGGTTTGATGAGATATCCATCCCGGGATCTTAGCGGCACCGAGGAGGTCGTGGTAGGCGCCGTGCAGTTGTAGCCAAGGACTTGGACCAGACCCTCCTGCGGGTGGTCCGGAGAACGATCGCCGCCAGCCGAAGTGGGCTGCCTGTGTCTAGGGCCCAGACTGCGGTGATGCTGCCCGGTTATGGGCCTCTGCTAGGACCCGCGCCGGTTCATCGAATGGCCCCAAAGTGAGAGTGAGTAAGGCGCCTAAAAACATCGACCCCGCAAGAAACACCATGCCGAGCCGTGTGTCGTGGGTCGTGTTCGCGATCAAGCCGATGAGGTAGGGGCTGACGAAGCCACCTAGGTTGCCGATAGAGTTAATGACGGCCAAGCCGGCCGCTGCCGCGAGTCCGCCGAGGCGTGCGGTCGGCAAGCTCCAGAACAGTGGCAACGTCGTCACGATCCCCGCGGTTGCTAGCGTCATCGCCATCATCGCCAGCAGGGTGCTGTGGGCGAAGAGAACGCTGAAAAGCAGACCTATGCCACCAAGGATTGCGGGAATTGCGACATGCCAGCGGCGTTCAAGCTGGCGATCTGAGCGCCGACTGACCGGAATCATGACTGCCGCCGCCACTCCATAAGGAATCGCCGTGAGTAAGCCGATGTCGAGAGGGTGCGTTACGCCGGTCGCCCGAATGATGGTCGGCAACCAAAAGCTGATGCCATACAGTCCGATCACAAAGCTAAAATAAATGACCGACAGTAGCCATAAATCAGAGCGTCGAAACAGTTGCCGTAGTGACAGAGATGGCTTCAAGATCTCCTCGGCGTCCACATTGCGTTGTAGGAATTCTTGTTCCTCTGGTTTCAACCAGTCGGCATCGCCAATACAGCGATCGAGGCCATAGAGTACGGCTGCACCGGCCACAAGCGCGGGTAGCGCTTCGGCCAGAAACAACCACTGCCAACCCGCAAGGCCCTGTACACCACCCATGGACTCTAGGATCCATCCCGATAGTGGCCCCCCGACGACGCCGGTGACTGGTACGGCCGTCATGAACAGCGCCATGGCGCGGCCACGCCGCTGCGTCGGATACCAATGGGTCAGATAAAGAACGATGCCTGGAAAGAATCCAGCCTCAGCAATGCCAAGCAGAAATCGTAATACGTAGAATTGCGTGGGCGTGGTCACGAAGGCGGCGCTAGCGGAGACGATTCCCCAAGTGAACATGATCCGCGCAATCCAGAGCCGCGCGCCGACGCGATGCATGATGATGTTGCTCGGGACTTCGCATAGGAAGTAGCCGACGAAGAAAATGCCGGCGCCAAAGCCATAGACGAGATCGCTAAACCCGAGTGCCGACAGCATTTGTAGTTTGGCGAAACCGACGTTGACACGATCCAGATAAGACACCACATAACAGATCAGCAACAGCGGCATTAGCCGTCGCGTTACCTTGGCGTAGGTTGCCTTTTCGAACGCGCTGGGTGGATTGAGTGGATTCTGTTTGGAGAGATGACTCAAAGCCTTACCTCGTCGCCACGGAGGCGTTGCGGATGTCTACACAGGGCTACGCTAACACGTCAGCCCACTATGGATCTGAGGCCTTGCGCGCCAGCTCGGTGGGCGGGCTCCGATACCCGCTCTAGCTACCCGTTAACGGATGGCGGCAGCGTGGTGCCGCTGCGGCCCTTCCCAGACGACACGGCCCCTATAAATAGTGATATCGCAGTGTAGATCCTTTAGCGCAGCCGTCGGGATCGTATAGGGGTCTCGGTCCCAGACCGCAATATCTGCGCTCTTGCCCGGTTCCAGTGTGCCGGCCTCGTTCTCGATATAGAGCTGTTTTGCTGCCCACACCGTGTAGGACTTGAGGGCGGTATGAATATCGACCGATTCGGTGCTGCCAAACGGCGTGTGACCATACGTGCCTTGCAGTGTTTGGCGAGCAACACTGGACCACAGACCGTATCGCGCCGGCAGCGGGGTGACGTCATAGTCTGATCCTCCCGCCCAGCGGATGCCCCGGCGCAGATAGGTGGCGAACGGATTGAGGCGCTGGGAGCGCGCAGGGCCAAAGTTGCCGGCGTAGTTGTCCCCAATCCACCAGGTGAAGGGCCCCTGTGCTTCGGGCACTGCCGCATCAAAGTCGTTCTGTAGGCGGACCATCGTGTCCAGGGCGTGCTCGGTCGGCACGTTGGCATGGATGATAGAGTGCCGTAGATCGTGTGTCGGCTGCGCACGCAACGCTGCTGCGTACGAGTCGACGACCCAGTCGATGGCGCGGTCGCCGATGGCATGGGTGCCAATGGGTAATCCGGCACCATGAAACTTCAAAACAAGCGTCCGATAGAGCTCAGGATCGATCAGGGGGTACCCACGATTACCCGCGTCCACGCCGGTCGATGCGAGATTCCAGTCCCCATACATCCAAGCGGTGCGGCCGCCGCCGCTACCATCCATGAATAGTTTCACGCCGCAACTGGCCAGATCCGCCGCGCCGACGCGCGGACCCGGCAACTCTTGCAACCGCGCAATCAGCGTATCGGCGTCGGCGGCGGTGGCTCCGGCTGCCCATAGCACGCAGACATGGGCGGTCAACTGGTGAGTGGCCGCGAGGGACTGATAGGCATGCCAATCTTCTTCGTGGATCATCGGATCCTTGACCCCGGTCATGCCTTCACGCGCCATTAACGCGAGACTGGCAAGGATTCCATCGCGACGCTCACGCTCTGTCGCGGGAGGGATCTTTGCTAACAGATTATCGCGAGCGGATTCCTTAAGGACGCCGGTGGGTATGCGCTGACTGTCGCGCACGATGGTGCCGGCAGGCGGATCTGCTGTGTCATTTGCGATGCCAGCCAGTGCCAAGGCCTGACTATTGGCGACGCCGTAGTGTCCGGTCGTCTGATCCAGCCAGACCGGATGATCACCACTCACCGAGTCCAGATCACGCGCTTCGATATAACGACGTTCCTGAAATTTCGCCTCGTCCCAGCCATTGCCGAGTAGCCACGTGCCGGGTGCTAGGGTTTTGGCGCGCTGCGCGACGCGCTGCACGACCTCACGGATGCTACGGACATTGGATAGGTCGATGCCCGTCACGGCGGCCAAACCACCCGAGGAAATGTGCGCATGGGCATCGATCAGGCCGGGGGTCGCCGCACGGCCGTGCAGGTCGATACGCTGCGTATGTGGGCCCGTGAGACGCTGAATGTTGTGATTGGTACCAACGGCCAAAATGCGGCCGCCACGAATCGCGATGGCTTGCGCGACGTGGTCTGCCGCATCCACCGTGATAATCCGGCCATTCGTTAACACCAAATCAGCAACAGGCTCTGGCGCCTCTGCCATGGAGCCTGTGGCTACACCAAGCACCATGGTCAGAGTGGCGACTATTTTGATGCATGTCATGATGGATACTCCTTTGTGCGCACCAAAGACCGCCTGTACGCCGTCATCGCAGTGCGCAGATGTTTTGGGGTCGCGTCGTGCCGATGTCGGGTACTGGCTACCACTAGGTCAGGCGTGCGCTGCCACAATGGCGCAGCAGAGACACCAAAAAAGTGGGTACTCGCAGCCCCCTTTGGTCCATAGCCACGCCTTGTTGACTTTGTAGTCCGAAATTGTGGCCACCAGCATAAATAACGTGGAGATCCATGCCAATGCAACGGTCTGAATGCCCAACACCAGCCCGACGCCGGCGATGCATTCGAACGCTGTAATGAACAGCACAAACAAGTGCGGCTTCGGATAGCCGGCTTTCACAAAGAATGCCAAAGCAGGTGCGGAATTGACTATTTTTGCAAAGGCCTGCGGCAGCATAAATGCACCACAAATGATCCGCAGAAGGACGTAGCCGTTGCTGAAGTCGAAGTCGAACATTGGGGTAGACCTATTTATTGAATGGATGGGTATAGACCCATGATTCCCACTATCGGTGTCTGTGCGCAATTGCGTCAAGTCTTTCTCGCAAGCGCTGCCCCGTGGTCGCGTCTAAAGTCAGATTCGACACAGTCCGACTTGCCTCTCTGGCGTCTCTAAGCTTGCTATTTGCAGTGTCAGGAGGAGAGTTCGTGGATGCGTTCTGCTCTTGTGGGCCGTCCCTACTGGGTCTTCATTTGGCGGCTGGCCCTTCGCCTATTGGGGGCCTGGGCTTGCGCATTTTCGGCAAGAGCGATGCGGGCGGGTAATTGGCTAGTGACGGGACGCTCTCAGACAGGTACCGTCGGGGTATAGCGCATGCTGCGCAGAGGCCGGTTGAATCATGACGACATGTCCCGAACCCCCGCAGGAATTGCGACGCGAAATTACGGCGCGTCAACTCAGCATGATCGCCATTGGTGGCGCGATTGGCACCGGTTTGTTTCTGGCCAGTGGGAGTGCGATTGCGCAGGCGGGTCCCGGTGGTGCTTTGCTCGGCTACGCCATCATGGGCATCGCGGTGTACTGCATGATGCAGTCGCTGGGCGAGATGGCGACCCAGTTACCCATTCGGGGCTCTTTCGAAGCTTATGCCGAACGATTTGTGGACCCATCGCTCGGCTTTGCGGCGGGCTGGAACTATTGGCTGAGTTGGACCATCACGCTGGCGGCTGAATTGGTGGCCGGCGCGCTGATAGTGAAGTTTTGGTTCCCGCACGCCAACACCACGTTCTGGGCGATGGGCTTCTTCACCATTCTGCTCGGCTTGAACTGGATGACAGTCAAGGCCTACGCGGAAGCGGAATACTGGTTCTCGGGCATCAAAGTCATCACCGTCATCGTCTTTCTGGCCGTTGGGTTGCTGTTGGTGTTTGGTGGGTTAGGTGGTGACGCAGTCGGATTTCAGAATTGGACGTTACAAGATTCCGCGACGGGGCGTTCCGCACCTTTTGTCGGTGGCTTCATTGGGGTCCTTAGCGTGTTCATGGTGGCGGGATTCTCGTTCCAAGGTACGGAAGGCGTGGGCCTTGCGGCCGCCGAGACTGCGGACCCTGTTAAAAACGTGCCGAAGGCAATCCGTACGGTGTTCTGGCGGATTCTGCTGTTCTATATCGGCGCGATGTTTATTGTGGGGACATTAATTGGGTTCAATAACCCGAATCTACTCAACGGCGACGAGACGCATGTGGCATTTTCGCCGTTTACCATGGTTTTTTCGCATGTGCCGCATATAGGGTATTACGCGGCAAGCTTGATGAATGCGGTCATTCTTACTGCGGTACTGTCGTGTGGGAATTCAGCCTTCTATGTAGCAACCCGGATGCTGCATGCCATGGCATGCACGGGCAAAGCCCCCAAGCAGTTCACTAAGCTGAACTCGCGGGGAGTGCCTGTCGCGGCATTGCTTGCAACAGGACTCGTCGGGGCATGTGCATTTTTCTCAAATTATATTGGTGATCAGAAAATTTACGCGTTGCTTTATAACGCGAGCAGTCTAAGTGGATTTCTGGTTTGGATTGGCATAGCCATCTGCCACCTGCGTTTTCGGCGGTCCTGGGTGGCGCAGGGGCGCAGTGTCAATGACTTGTTGTTTAAATCGAATGCCTACCCCTACGGCACTTGGCTTTCACTCATATTGTTCGTCGCAGTGCTTTTTGGCGCGAATGCCGGCGTTTTTCGCGCGGCATCATTTTCCTGGTTTGATTTTATTAGCAGCTATTTGATGATCCCCGTTGTTCTGCTTCTGTACATTATTCATAAGTTGGTCTATCGAACGCAGATCGTGCCCCTCAAGGACTGCAAGTTTTAGTCTAATTAGTGGGCAGCATGAGATCGTTTATTGACGCCACGGGCTGCCTTCGGTTGCGTACCGCGGCGAACGCGCCCGAACTCTGGCGCAGCGAAGGTCGCCGCCGTAGCACGTAAACGGGTCGGCCTTCCGCGAAGTTCCTCACGGTACGAAGATTGCCGCGCTCTTCAATCGACACGGATAACGGCTATTGGGATATCGCGGCCATGTCGGCCGCTGTTGCGCTGGTCAGCCTGCCTGCGCGCTCCAGCGCGCACCGGCGGCAGCGGAGCTGCAGGTGGTGCCGCGCCGAGAAACTAGCCTCTTTACAGGCGCACGTTTTATCCAACGAGGCCCCAGGTCATCGGGTCTGCGAGAATTCGCGCCAGTTTGACAGAACATAGAGGGTATTCATCTATGCTTTTTTTCGAAAGTTCGGGGTTTCTCAGCATTTCAATCGATTGGTTCGCTCGTTAGCCTGTTTATGCGGTAACAGAACTTTAAAAGAGTCACGTTGAGCATAAGCGACGTGGCGCACAGATCGTTGTCTAGAGGCGATGTAAGGTGCCCGCGCTGTAACGTCACTGACCATATATAAGGAAATATTATGGGATTCCGATCAATGGATGTCACTCGGCCGGGAATGATTGGAATTGGACTGAGGATTTCACTCTTTCTTACCGGACTTTTTCTAATAGATGCCGCCCACGCGTTGCCCAGTTTTGCCCGCCAGACTGGAGCTGCTTGCGAGCAGTGCCATACCATGGCCTACGGGCCTGCGTTGACACCCTACGGCCGCCAGTTCAAATTGAATGGCTATACGTGGGGCAAGAGCGAAGCAGCGATGCCGTTGGCGCTGATGGTGCAAGGCGGTTTTACACAGACGCAGAAAGCACAACCTGAGCCACCTGCCGAACACTACCGTGACAATGACAATATTTCAGTAGACCAAGTAAGCCTCTTTTATGGCAGTCGCATATCGGATCATGTCGGTCTTTTTTCTCAGTTGACCTACAGTGGCCCGGATCAAACGCTCTCGTGGGACAACATCGATTTGCGTTATGCGCGCAATATTGCGCTCGGTAGTCATTACGCGGTCTTAGGTCTATCCGTTAACAATAACCCGACGGATCAGGATCTGTGGAATACCACGGCTGCTTGGACGTTCCCCTACATCAGTTCAGCGCTCGCGCCGGCGCCTGCGGCCGCGCCCTTTATCGCAGGGATGGGCGGGGCATCGCTTGGCGCTAGCGGATACCTCATGATCGACGGTGCGCTGTATCTGGAGGCTGGTGGCTACCACGGACTGTCCGATCGTTGGTTGACCAATTTGGGCACCGGTGCCGACGCCAATCTTCATTTGCGGGGTGTGGCGCCTTATCTTCGCGTCGGTCTTGACAAAGAAATGGGTGCGAATCATCTACATGTTGGTGCGTTGTGGTTGGACGCTAAGGTTTTACCTGACCCTATGCAGGCAAAAGCAGACCGGTATAAGGACGTGGGCCTCGACGGGATGTACCAGTATTTCAATGGAGGCTCCCAGTCGTTGACCGTCAATGCAATGGTGGTGCACGAGACACGCAGTCTTGAAGCGACTTATGCGGACGGTGGGGCTGACTCTCCTAAGGGCCATCTGACGACGACTTCGGTCGATGCCACTTACGCCTACAACAGTACTTACTCGGCCAGTGTGGGGCTATTTGCTATCGGCGGTAATGCCGATAGCACTTACTATCCGGCTGATCCCTTTTCCGGGTCTGCCAATGGCCGACCGGATAGTCGAGGATTTACCCTGCAGGCGGCCTATATCCCTTTTGGAAAGTCTGCCTCGATCGGACGGAATTGGTTGAATCTACAGGTCGGCGTGCAATACACCGCGTACTCGAAGTTTAACGGTGGGTCCGACAATTACGATGGTAATGGTCGCAACGCGTCCGATAACAACACCCTGTTTCTGTTTGCATGGTTTATTTTGTGACGCACTGCCCGATCGCCTGCGCATTTCTCTACCACGTCTCCTAGGTCGCGCTTGCGACTCAGTGTAAGCGTAGTAGCTACGAGGTGCGGGGACGACGGGCTATCGAATCAGCGCATTGCCTCTGGGGGTGGATCCTAGATCCGCCCCCAGAGGCAGGTTCGGACTGTAGATAATGCGTCACTTTTTCTTGCGCCGACGTAGGGGGTCTGCGCGGCGTTCGAAAGCGATTAACGGTTTCAGTAGCAGCCAGGCCAAGCTGAAATACAGCGCGGCGACTAAAACGATCGGGAAAAACGCTTCAAAGGTGCGGCTCCGAATCAAGTCCCCCGCTTTCGTGAGGTCCATTACCGCGATGTAGCCGACGACAGAGGTCATCTTGAGTAGAGAGATAAATTCGCCTTTGTAGATCGGTAGAATCCTCGGTAGCGCTTGCGGGAGCACGATTCGGAAAAACGTAATGCGCGAGGAGAAGCCTAGCGATAGACCGGCTTCCTGCTGACCGGCGTCGATCGCAATGATCGAGGTGCGAAAAATTTCCGCGCAATAACCCCCAAAGTGTAAGCCAAAGGCGATGATGGCCACAACGGCTGCGGGTATCGGTATTGCAGCGAAGACGACGTAGAACATCAGCATCAGTAGTACTAGGGCGGGCAAGCCACGAAGTAAATAGACCGATAGCGCAGCGGGGAGTCGTAATGTTCGGCGCGGTGACAGCATGCCGGCACAAAGTAGCGCGCCGATCAGCGTTCCACAAATTCCAGAGCCTAGAGCAATGAGCGTGGTCTGCCATAGACCCTTGAGGACTAATAAGTAACGGTGCTCTTGCAGGAGATTCTTCTGCACACTCCGCCAGAGCGTGCTCAGCAGCGACTGCTTAGTTCCGGGCGGGGCGTCAAGTGGGGCTCCTGCAATGGCCGAGTACTCGGTGTTCGTAGTGGGCAGTCGGCTACGCAATACATACGCGACGGCGTTTAGATTGGTGTAGGGATCGGAAAAGCTGATGCGCTGTTGGCGCTCGGGCGTGATGAAAATAGATGCGCTGATGAAATCGACTTTTCCACTGGCTACCGCGGCGATCAGTCCCCCGAATTCCATATTCTGAAAATCGACGCGTCGGTGTAATGCGGCGCCGAAGCGCAATGCCAGTTCAGCATCGATGCCGACGGGTTCGCCGTCGCTAAGGTACATGTAGGGTGGGGTGCCGATGGTGGTGCCCATCCGTAGTACGCCAGCAGCCCCATCATTTTCGATCACCGGCATGTGGCGATCTTTGGGATCATGCCAACGCGCGAATAGACGGTCGTATTCGCCCGTAGCGTGTAGATCCGTGAGCAGCCGATTGTAGGCAAGGCGCAAGACGTCGCTGGATTTGCTAAAACCCACGCCGAGGGGGAAGCCGAAGAGCGGTTCAGGGAGGATATGCAGCGAGGGTTCGGCGCTGACAATTTCGACTACAGGCGGCTCGTCGCCGAACACCACGTCGATTTTCCCGGATTTCAATGCAAGGACCAGATCCGCGGCGCTGGCGCTGAAGCCTACAATGGTTGCGTTTGGAAAATGCGCGCGCGCGAAAGCTTCTTCCGCAGACCCCGTATCCACGCCGATCCGTAAGCCATCGAGGTTGCTGGCCGAGGCGATAGGGCGTTCAGCGGCAGTGGCGGCCGCCAAGCCGAGTAGGGCGCATACCGCGAGGTAACGAACTGGGAGCATGGATCGCCCACTGAGGAAAGAAGGGAGGCTGAACAATCGGGCAGTGCGTACTTGCACCGGTGGGGTTCTCGGTTGCTTTGGATCCGTTGGGCGGGCCTGCGGCGGTATATGGCGGAAGGTTCTGCCCTCACGCAGGATCTTGAGGCCTTTAACGCGCTTTTGCTACCGGAGCCGTCTCGGGCGGCCACTGGGGGGTATCGCAGGCGGCATAATTTCCCCGTCCACGCCCTTATACTGGCTGCATCTTGCAACAGAGTTGGGTCCTACGATGGCCTCTGCCGATGAGATCTACTTGCGCCGTGCGCTTGAGCTGGCGTCGCGCGCAGAAGCGGAGGGCGAAGTGCCGGTCGGGGCGCTGGTTGTGGTGGGTGACACGATTGTCGCAGAAGGCTGGAATCGTCCGGTTGGCCTGCATGATCCCACGGCACATGCGGAGATTTTGGCGCTCCGTGCGGCGGGTGCTCGTCTGGGCCGCTACCGACTACTCGACGCGACCGTCTACGTCACGCTAGAACCGTGTGCCATGTGTACAGCCGCCATGGTGCATGCGCGGGTTCGTCGTCTTGTATTTGGTGCGTGGGACCCGCGGCAGGGCGCGGCGGGTAGCGTTTTCGATCTTGCACATGCGCGTGCATTGAATCATTCGTTGGATGTTTTTGGCGGGGTGCTGTCGGCGGAGTGCGGGGCGCAGCTCAAAGCATTTTTCCAGCGACGCCGGTCTCAACCGGGCGCGGGACCGAGCACACCGGAGGGTGCGGCCCACTCGAGCACATCGAGGTAGCTGCGGACGTTGTCGACGAAGCGCGCGGCTTCCCAGCCGCGGGCGTAACCGTGCTTCGTGCGTTCGTACCACGGTGCGGAGGATAGCAACGGTAAAAAATCCCGCACGTCGAGCCAAGAGTCTGGGTCTCGGCCAGCAGATTCGGCCAGGACTCGGGCATCTTCTAAGTGCGCATAACCAATGTTGTAAGCTGCGAGTGCAAGCCAAGTGCGGTCCGGTTCTGGGATGCGATCGGGGATGGTTTCTTGCATCTGGGCGAGAAATGCCGCACCGCCGTGGATGCTTTCTGCGGCATTGTTTCGATTGGCTACACCGAACGAGCCGGCGGTGTCTTCCGTCAGCATCATAAGTCCGCGCACGCGGGTGCGTGAGACCGCATCCGCATTCCAACGTGATTCTTGATAACCAATGGCTGCCAGAATACGCCAGTCTTGATGAAATTCTCGAGCCGCATGTTCGAACAAAGGACGTATTGCGGGCAGACGATCCTGCAAGTCGCGCACAAGGGCGCGCGCGCCCGCATAGTCATAGCGCTCATCCGGCTCATAGTAGCGGGCGACGATGTCCGGCTCGATGCGTTCCAGTTCGCTGAAGTAGGATGCGACGCGAAGCACGATGTCGGGATCATCCTTCGGCAGGGCCCAGGCCAGTTCGTCGGGCGTCGGTAAGTTAAAGGCAATCCGCAGTTCTGGATGATAAGGACGTGTCAGAAAGAACTCGTTGCGATCGGCAACCGTGGCGTCCAGTTCACCGCTCCAAACGCGGTCCAGTAAGTCTAGCGTCGATACGTTCGGCACTTCGCTGATGTGTAAATCCGGCACTGACTTTGCAAGATCACGCAAGGCGTAGGCATGCGCGCTGCCGGCGACCACAGCGATGTGGCGGCCGCTGAGTGCTTGCAGGCCCGTGAGTCGAGGGGCACCGCGACGGTGCACGATATGTAATTTGACGCGTTGATAAGGTCGAGAGAATAAAATGGTGCGCTGCCATTCTGGGGTCACCGCCAGACCTGCGGCGGCGATGTGCGCGCGGCCGTGCGCGACCGCCGAGATGGCGGCTGCCGCAGAGGGATACTCGATCATCTCAAGGCGCAGCCCGAGCGAACGTGCAAATCGACTGGCGAGCGCGTACTCCGGCCCCTCCGGGCCATGGGCGCCAAGGTAGTAGGCTGTCGGGCTATTGTAGGTCGCTACCCGTAGGGCGCCGACGGTATGGGCTTGTGAGACCACGCCTGGGCGCACCGTGCAGGTGCCCAACAGCGCGAGTACCGCAACGGCGGTGGGTACCCGCCACGGCAACCCACTTTCTGGCAATCGAAACAGACCAAACATAGCCGCTAAGGATACGCGAGCCTGCCTAGAGACGCCGGGATCGTCGTTAAACTCGGTCTGGCCACGACAGGTTAAGTCGCAAATGGCCAAATTCTGGGGAGGCTTCCATTGCAGGCTAGTCGGCTAGGGTGCTGTATTGCGGCTGACTTGGTGTACTATGCGCCCCCCCGATCGCCACGTCGGGGCCGGCGGAGAGGTGGCAGAGTGGTCGAATGTACCTGACTCGAAATCAGGCGAGGACTTACGTCCTCCGTGGGTTCGAATCCCACCCTCTCCGCCAAATTTTTCTTTATAATCATATAGTTAAACTGATTCTTGGATCGGTTTAGGCTTGGTTTAGCCCCCGCTTTTTCTCAATCCAGCATAGATGGTTGCCGCGGATCTCAAGCGGTCTGGGCAGCAGACGCAGCGCGATATGATCATCGACTGGGTACAGTGTTAGAGGTGCGAACGACTTTCCCGTGTGGTAGCCCATAGCGCGTGCGTTGGCGTTGGCCCGTGCGTTGAAGGGCGCCGAGTGCAACCCAGTGCATGAGGCCGCGAGGGGGGGGCTTGGCGGGTCGGGCGCCGGTGCGGCCTCGTGAGTCCTGTGGCGGGCTCACTGCCACCGCGCGTCGACTGAGTTGCTGGTCGTCGGGGGAAGGCCCAGCCGCTCCGGTGTCAGCGGCGAGGCCCAGTTGGCCGTTCAGTGAGGGAAATCCTCTCTCCCATTGCGCTCTCGCCATCTGCCCAGTGCGAGAGTCCGCACACTTTGCAGTCCTTCACTCGCCCGGTCACCTGTTCGAGGATAATACGAGGTTTGTACCGGCGCGGAGATTGTCCCAGTGTCCAGAAGAATCAAGACTGTAGCGATACTGGTGATTGCGACAACGGCCTTGGCGGGTACTGTCTGGTACACCCGTTGGCGTGATCCGGTCCCAGCGGGCGCCCCGAATAGGCCGACCGGCGGCAAGGGTGGTTGGCCCGGTGCGGGCGCGAAGGGCGGTGGTATGCCGGTGCCGGTGCGTACGGCGATTGCACAAGAGGGTTCGATCGACGTGACCCTCGATGTTCTCGGTTCGGTTACGGCACGCACTTCCGTTATCGTTCGGGCGCGCGTTGATGGGTTGCTCGAGCACATTCGCTTCAAGGAAGGGGCGGAAGTGCACGAGCACGATGTCCTGGCAGATATCGACGCACGCCCGTATCAGGCCGCGCTGAAGCAGACCGAAGGCCAACTGGCCCGCGACGAGGCTTTATTGGAAAGCGCAAAGGTGGATCTGGAGCGCTATCGCATGCTGCTCACGCAGGATTCTATCGCCAAACAACAGGTCGATGACCAAACCGCACTCGTGCACCAGTATGAGGGCGTGGTGTTGAGCGATCGCGGCACCGTCGAAGCTGCACGCCTGAATCTCGGTTGGACCCATATCAGCGCGCCGATCTCAGGGCGCGTCGGCTTGCGGCAGGTGGATGTCGGTAATATGGTGCATACAGCAGATGCTGCCGGCATCGTGATATTGACGCAGACGCAGCCGATCAACGTGACCTTCGCGGTGCCTGCTGAAAAGGCGTCGGCGCTGGTCAACCATTTGCATCGTGGCGGATCCGTCGCCGTGGATGCCCTCGACCGAGATGGCAAGACATTGCTCGCCCGGGGCCACGTGGAGAGTGCTGACAACGTCGTCGATCCAGCGACCAGCACGGTCAAGCTCAAGTCTCTTTATGATAATCGGGACGGCGCGCTACTGCCGAATCAGTTCGTAAACGCCCGCGTCACGTTGCAGCGCCTCGATCATCAGGTGCTAATCCCCGCGACGGCCGTACAACATGGAACGCCGGGTGCGTACGTCTACCTCGTTGGGCCGGATCACACCGTCAGCGTTCGGGTGATCATCCCTGGACCCCAGAGCGCCGACCGAGTCGCCATCGCGCAAGGCCTTGCAGTAGGCGATGAGGTGGTCATTGATGGGACGGATAAACTCCACGCGGGCTCGAAGATCATGTCAGCGCACGATGCGCCCGCGGCCGCCGCGGACCCGGCGTATGGTCATCATGGCAAACGGGGTGGGCATGCTCCACCGCTCGGCGAACCACGTGCCGGGACTGATTCCAGCGTAAGGTCGACGATGCCGCAGGCGCCACCAGACGCAGAGTCAACCCGTTCCAGCGGCTGGGCAATGCACCCAGGCGCCCCCCCCGATGAGGCGGCTCGCGCGGCTTGGCGACGCCGCCGTGAGGCCGAACGGTCGCAACCGCCCGCGCAGCCGTGAACCCGTCTCGTCTGTTCATCGAGCGCCCGGTCGCGACGACGCTCGCGACGGTCGCCATTGTGCTGGCCGGGGTGCTCGGCTACTGGGGACTGTCGATCTCGGCACTCCCGGAGGTGGACTACCCAACTATACAAATCACGACGCTCTATCCGGGGGCTAGCCCCGATGTCATGACGAGTGCCATCACCGCACCGCTCGAGCGGCAGTTCGGGCAGATGCCCGGGCTGACGCAGATGACCTCGACGAGTTCTGGCGGTGCGTCCGTCATCACGCTACGTTTCTCTCTGGATCTCACGCTCGATATCGCGGAGCAGGAAGTGCAGGCCGCGATCAATGGCGCCGGCACTTTTCTGCCAACGGATCTGCCGATGCCGCCGACCTATGCGAAGGTCAATCCGGCAGATGCACCCATCATGACGCTCGCGGTGACCAGCGAGACGCTGCCGCTGCCTCAGATCGAGGACTACGTCGATACCCGTCTCGCACAAAAGTTGTCTGAGGTGTCGGGCGTCGGCTTGGTGACGATCGGTGGCGGGCAACGGCCCGCCGTCCGTGTGCAGGCCGACCCAATGGCGCTCGCCGCCAATGGACTCACGCTGGAGGACTTGCGCACAGCGATCGGCGCGGCCAACGTCAATCAGGCAAAAGGCAGCTTTGATGGCGCATCGCGCGCCTCGACCTTGGATGCCAATGATCAACTACAGACCGCGGCCGACTATAAGAACATCGTCCTTGCCTTCCATAATGGCGCGGCGATCCGATTATCCGATGTCGCTAAAATCGTCGACTCAGCGGAAAACACAAAACTTGCAGCGTGGGCGGGTTTTGAGGGACGCACTGTTCCTGCAGTAATCCTCAATGTGCAGCGTCAACCCGGCAGTAACGTGATTCAGACTGTCGATCGGATCCGCGGGCTTCTACCGCAACTGCAGGCTTCGATGCCGGGATCTGTGCAACTGCGCGTCCTGACCGATCGCACCAATACGATCCGATCGTCTGTGCATGATGTGGAGTTTGAACTTGCGCTTTCCGTGGCGCTTGTCGTGTTGGTTATCTTTTTGTTCTTGCGTAACGTGCCGGCGACATTGATACCGAGTGTTGTGGTGCCTGTCTCACTGATTGGCACTTTCGGCGCCATTTATCTGGCCGGGTTTTCCATTAACAATTTGACCATCATGGCGCTGACGATCGCCACAGGCTTCGTCGTCGACGATGCGATCGTGATGATTGAAAACATCTCCCGTTATTTAGAAGAAGGCGAAACGCCATTGCAGGCGTCTTTGAAGGGCGCCAAACAGATCGGTTTCACGATTATCTCCTTGACCGTCAGTCTCATTGCCGTCCTGATTCCTCTTCTTTTTATGCAGGAGGTCGTTGGCCGCTTGTTTCGTGAGTTTGCGATCACGCTGGCCGTCGCCATCGTTCTCTCAGCGGTTGTGTCGTTGACCTTGACGCCGATGATGTGCTCGCGGCTGCTGGTGAAGCGGGATGCAAGCAAAGAGCCCGAGTGGTTGGCGGGTATCGGTCGCGCGTTCGATCGTCTGTCGTCTTTTTATGAAGCGTCTTTGGAGTGGGTGCTTGCGCGTCGGCGCGAGACCCTGATGGTGACGATCGGCACGGTGATTTTGACCGTCGTGCTGTATGTCTTTGTGCCCAAAGGGTTCTTTCCATTGCAGGATACGGGGGCTATTCAGGGGTTAACGGATGCGCCGCAGACGATTTCTTTTGGCGCGATGGCGGCGCGTCAGTCGGCGCTTGCCGATGTGCTTTTAGCGGATCCGGCGGTGGACAGCGTCGCCTCCGTCATCGGTGTGGATGGCGTGAACGCGACTTTGAACAGTGGCCGCTTGCAGATTGAGCTGAAGCCACATGGCACGCGCGGCGACATCGCGACCATCATGGCAAGATTGGGTGAACGGGCCAAGGCTGTGGCCGGCATTCAACTGCATCTGCAGCCTGTGCAGGACCTGACGATCGAGGATCGGGTCGCTCGCACGCAGTATCAGTTCACACTGGAAGACCCCAACGCGATCGAACTGTCGCGGGAGACCAAGCGTCTGGTCGCGGCCTTGACTGCCTCGCAGCTGTTATCGGACGTGGCCAGTGATATCCAGGACGAAGGCCTGCAGGTTTATGTCGATATCGATCGATCGAGTGCCGGGCGCTTGGGCGTGACCGTTGCGGCCGTCGATAACGCGCTGTACGACGCTTATGGGCAGCGGCTGATCTCCACCGTATTTACACAGGCAAATACCTATCGGGTGGTACTGGAGTCCCGGCCCTCAGACACGCTCGGACCGGACGCGCTGACCCGGCTGTACGTGCCCGGTGCCGCGGGTCCCGTGCCGTTGTCGAGTGTTGCGCGGATCACAGAGAGACCGGCGACGCTCGCTGTGAGTCATTTAGGCCAGTTTCCTGCGGCTACCATCTCCTTCAATCTGATGCCTGGGGTCTCGCTGGGCGCGGCCGTCAGAGAGATCCGCGCCGTGGAGGCAACGCTGCATTTGCCTGCGAGCATTGCCACGAGCTTCCAGGGCGCTGCATTGGCCTTCGAGTCCTCTCTGTCCAGCACTGTTTGGTTACTGCTGGCTGCCATTATTGTGATGTACATCGTGTTAGGTGTGCTCTACGAGAGTTACGTACACCCCATCACGATCTTGTCGACCTTGCCGTCGGCGGGAATCGGCGCTCTTTTGGCGCTGCTGCTGGCTCGGTCGGAACTGGGAATCATTGCGATTATCGGCATCGTTCTGTTGATTGGCATCGTTAAAAAGAACGCGATCATGATGATCGACTTCGCACTGGCCGCGGAACGGGATGAAGGCATGGCACCGCTTGATGCGATTCGCCAGGCGTGCCGCTTGCGTCTGCGCCCGATTCTCATGACGACGGTAGCGGCGCTTGCCGGAGCCTTGCCATTGATGTTGGGTAGTGGCGTCGGCGCGGAATTGCGACATCCATTGGGCATCACGATGGTCGGAGGTTTGTTGGTGTCACAGGTATTGACCCTATATACGACACCCGTGATCTATATCGCCTTCGATGGGCTCAGTCGGCGGTGGCGTGGTCGCCGCGCGGGATTTGAGCCCGCGTGAAACAGGATGGTTCCGTGTGGAATTTGTCCCGACTGTTCATTGATCGGCCGGTGGCGACCACGTTGCTGACCGTGGGCGTAGCCTTGTCAGGCGTACTTGGATATTTCGGGCTCCCAGTCGCCGCGTTGCCGCAGATCGATGTCCCGACGATATCTGTTTCGGCCAGCCTCCCAGGCGCTAGTCCGGCGACGATTGCGTCCACAGTGGCGGCTCCTTTGGAGCGCACCCTTGGGCGTATCGCTGGCGTAAATGAGATCACCTCGTCGTCCTCGCTCGGGAGTACGCGCATTACCTTGCAATTTGATATGTCCCGAGACATTGATGGTGCAGCCCGGGACGTGCAAGCCGGGATTAACGCTGCCCGAGCGTTGCTGCCCACGGCCCTGCCGAGCAATCCAACCTGGCGCAAAATGAATCCGGCGGATGCGCCCATCATGCTGCTTGCCATGACCTCGGATACGATCCCCTTGGGTGATTTGTACGACATCGCCTCGACCGTAGTCGCCCAGAAGTTATCGCAAGTCCAAGGTGTGGGGCAGGCCACACCCGGTGGTGGATCGTTACCCGCGGTGCGCGTCGAATTGGACCCTGTGGCATTGGCGCATCAGGGACTCTCGCCTGAACAGGTCCGCGCAAGCATCGCCCAAACCAACGTGGATCGACCAAAAGGCATCGTCGAATCAGGCGATCGAAGTTGGCAGGTGTTGGCCAACGACCAAGCGCGGACCGCGGCCGACTATATTCCCACTGTGGTGAGCTATAAAAACGGTGCTGCCGTACGGATTGGGGATGTGGCTTCTGTCGTCGATTCGGTGCAAGACGTACGCAACGCCGGCCTCGCTAATGGTCGCCCGGCGATTCTTATTCAGATCTTGCGTCAGCCCAATGCGAATACGGTGGCGACCGTGCTGCGTATCCGCGATGTCTTGCCGCAGATTCAGGCATCGATTCCTGCGGCGGCGAAGGTGGAGGTGATGGTGGACGCCACCGTCTCCATTAAAGGCTCTTTGCGCGAAGTGGAGCGCACGTTAGCCATCGCCGTGTTGCTGGTGGTGCTCACGACTTGGCTCTTCTTAGGCCACTGGCGGGCGTCGCTGATCCCGATCATCGCCGTGCCGGTGTCGCTGCTGTCGACCTTCGGGGTCATCTATCTGCTGCACTTTAGTCTGAACATCTTTTCCTTGATGGCACTGACTGTGGCAACGGGCTTTGTGGTTGACGATGCGGTCGTCGTGCTGGAAAACAGCATGCGGCATATCGAGGCCGGGCTGTCGCCGCGGGAGGCAGCCTTTAAGGGCGCCCGTGAGGTGGGCTTTACGGTGGTGGCGATGAGCTTATCGCTGATCGCCGTGTTTGCCCCGGTACTGTTGATGCCGGGTTTGCAAGGTCGGCTGTTTCGTGAGTTTGGCATTACGCTTTCGGTGGCGGTGCTCAGTTCGTTGGTGATCTCCCTAACGACCACCCCGATGATGGTGGCGCATGTGCTGAAGGCGCGGCGGCCTGATGCGATCCCTGGTAAGGAGGGGGCATTTGCGCGTTGGTTTTTGGGGACGCGCGCTGATTATCGTAGGTCTCTTGAGTGGGCGCTGGATCACGGACGGCTGGTGTTATTTCTACTGGCGGCCACTATCGCTTTAAACGTATTCCTGTATGTCGTGGTGCCTAAAGGTTTCCTCCCGCAACAAGATACAGGCCGTCTGATGGGTGGCGTGCAAGGTGACCAAAGCCTCTCTTTTCAGGCGATGCAGGAGAAGATGCAGCATCTCGTCAGCGTGATTAAGGCGGATCCGGCGGTCGAAAAAGTAGGTGCTTTTACCGGGGGCGGGCAGCGTAATGGCGGTTTCGTATTTGTCGCACTAAAGCCGGTGCGGGAACGCGGGATCAGTGCGGATCGCGTCATTGCCCGATTGCGGCCAAAACTCTCCCAAGAACCCGGGGCCAGTGTGTTTCTGCAAGCAGCGCAAGACGTGCGCACTGGGGGTCGACCCAGCAGTGCCCAGTACCAGTACACCCTGCAGGCGGACTCACTGTTAGCGCTGCGTGAATGGGAGCCCAAGGTCCGTGCGGCGCTGTCCGTACTGCCCGAGTTGGCTGATGTGAACACCGACTCGCAGGACAAGGGGCTTGCGACGGTTGCGACTTTCGACCGCGATAGCCTGGCTCGGGTCGGGCTTAATTTTCAGCAAGTGGATGCGACCTTGTACGACTGGTTTGGTCAGCGTCAGGTGGCGACCATTTACAATCCGCTGAATCAGTATCACGTCGTCATGGAAGCCAATTCTAACTACCTGCAAAGCCCCAATGCGCTCAGTTCTGTGCTGTTTCACTCGCCAGCAGGGCATGAGGTGCCGTTGACGGCTGTTGCGAACGTGGTGCCGGGAACCTCTCCGCTGTCAGTCAATCACCAAGGGCAATTTCCGGCGTCCACTATTTCGTACAACTTGGCGGAAGGCGTCGCCATGTCGAACGCGTCGGCCGCGATTGAGCGCGCATTCGCCAATCTCGGCGCCCCGCCCACGGTGCAGGGTAGCTTCCAAGGCAGCGCTAAGCTCTACCAGAGTTCCTCCCAGAATAATCCTTGGTTGATCCTGGGTGCCATTGTGGCGATGTATTTGATTCTCGGTATCTTGTACGAAAGTGCGCTCCATCCCGTGACTATCCTGTCGACCTTGCCATCGGCCGGCGTTGGCGCCTTGTTAGCGCTGATCGCAACACGATTTGATTTCACGTTAATCGCTTTGATCGGTGTCATCTTGCTGATTGGCATCGTGAAGAAGAATGCAATCATGATGATCGACGTGGCGATTCAGTTGGAACGCGATGAGGGGCTTTCGCCGCGGGACTCGATTCTGGAGGCCTGCACGCGGCGTTTCAGGCCGATTTTGATGACAACCGTAGCAGCGGCGGCCGGTGCCCTGCCGCTCGCCTTTGGGCAGGGAGACGGTACCGAAATGCGGCAGCCCTTGGGCGTGGCCATTGTCGGAGGCCTGCTGCTCAGTCAGGTGCTGACGCTGTATACGACGCCTGTGATTTACCTTGGACTCGACCGCTGGCGTGTGCGTCGCGCCGCGTTGCGTGCTCGATTGTCTCTATTGGAGCAAGCATGACCCCTATGAGAGTGTTGGTGGCGTTCACGGCCAGTCTGGCGCTGGGTGCTTGTGCTGTCGGCCCAAATTACCACCGCCCGGCGCTGGTTCTGCCGGCGGCGTTCAAGGAAGCCTGGCAACCCGCTCAGCCGACGGACGCCGCGCCGCGCGGTGCGTGGTGGAGCGTCTATGGTGATTCCGTGTTGGATGGATTGGAGCAGGATGCCGATGCGGCCAATCCGACAATCGCGGCGGCTGAGGCCAGTTGGCACTCGAGTCAGGCCTTGATGGCGCAGGGCATTGGTGCGCTGTTGCCGACCGTGTCCGCTACCGGCAGCGCCATTCGGTCCCGCGGGGCGGTTTCGCCCAATGTGCCGTTGGCCTCGGTGACGGTACAGACGCAAGATCGTGCGGGGCTCACGGGTAATTGGGAAATGGATTTATGGGGTCGCTTGCGTCGCGGACTAGAAGGGGTGCAAGCGACCATCGCGGCCAGTGAGGGTGACCTTGGCGCTGCGCGACTCTCGATCGAGTCACGGCTGGCCACTGACTATGTGCAACTGCGCGCACTGGACTCGAGCCGGGCGCTGTATGCAACGACTATCGACTCCTACCAACGGTCGCTCGAAATCACCCGCAATCGGTATGCGGCTGGTATCGCCGTCCGTACCGACGTGACGCAGGCGGAGTCCACTTTGGCGTCAGCGCAGGCCGAGTACGCAGACCTTGGGGCGCAGCGCTCGGTGTTGGAACACGATATTGCGGTGCTCACGGGGCGCACGCCAGAGGCGCTGTCCTTGGTCCCGGTCGCCGCGCTCCCGAGCCTGCCGCCCGTTCCCGGCTCCCTGCCAGCCACTTTGTTAGAGCGACGGCCTGATGTGGCAGCGGCGGAACGACGCGTCGTCGTCGCCAATGCGCAGATCGGTATTGCCCGTGCCGCGTGGTTTCCAACGCTGTCTCTGAGTGGCACGGCCGGTTACTCTGGGTCTGCTTGGAAAAATCTTTTCAAGGTGCCGGCAGAGTATTGGACTTTTGGACCGCAGATGGCCGAGTCCCTGCTTGCCAGCGGCACGCGGATCACCCAGAACCGACAGGCCAAGGCGAACTACGATGCGGCGGCAGCGAACTACCGCGGCGCCGTTCTGGGGGCCTTTCAGTCGGTGGATGATGCCTTGGCCAATCTACGGGCGTTAGAGACAGAATCGGAAGCGACGGGACGCGCTGTGGCGGCGGCACGCGCAACGCTGCGCGTAACGGAGAACCAGTACCGAGCTGGCACCGTTAGTTATTTGAATGTGGTGATCGCAGAGGGCGCAGCGCTCAGTGCCGAAACCACCCACATCACTGTGGACAGTCGTCGCCTGCAGGCGCATGTGGCGCTGGTCAAGGCGCTGGGCGGGGCTCCCTAGAAACCAGTAGTAGGGATTCTCCAAACAGACTCTCTAGCAACGGTGCAAAAGAAGAGGCCGACTTGCGTCGGCCTCTTTGCGGTGCAATCACGCCGCGTCGATGTGGGCTGTTGTGATCAGAACTTGAACTCGATGCTAGCGCCCAGCACCCGGGGCCGCAGCGGCGTCTGCGCCACAATGAATTGATCGGTGCTGGTAAATACCGACACATTCGAATCACTTAAATTTTCGCCATACAGCGTGACGATCCACTGGTCCTTCGAGAAGCCCAAAGAGGCATCAAAGGTGGTGTACGCAGGATCCTCGAAGCGTAGCCGACCGGTCGTAATCGGGTCCCCCGTCACGAGTGGTGGGTTTGCACCCGCTTGTGTGTAAGAGTGCGCCACGTGCGAGGCACCGACTTGGAAGAAGCCTTCCACAGTATCGCTATACGAGAATTCGTACCGTGCCCGCAGGCTGAACTGTAGCGGCGGCGAATCGGCCGTCGGTGAGCCTAGCGGCCCGTAGACGTTAGAAACACCTACACAGTTGCTGCCAGTGGAGTCGCAATTGGTCGTAATTGGTTTGCCGAAATTATTGCTGTCCGGGTTGTTTGCGATCAAGGACGGCGAATTGGTCTGCTTGCTTTGGTTCCATGATGCGGCCGCTTGCAGTGTCAGACCGCCAATTGGACGGAAGACCAGCGACGTTTCCAACCCTTGTAGATCGAAGTTCTGGCCGTTCGAATTGTAAAAGACATTGCCAACGAGGCCGGGATTGAACAGAGAGACTTGCACGTTCTGCCACTTCTCTTTGTAGAAGGCGCCGTTCCACTGCAGGTGTCCATTGAGGAACGTCGCTTTCCAACCGACCTCATTGTTGTCGAGCTTGTCCGGTGCGTAGGAACTGGGCACAGCGTACTGTTGAATGCCATCCGTACCATAGGCATGCAAGGCGCCGCCGTTCTGGTTGAAGCCACCCGGACGGAAACCCTGACTGAAGGTGTAGTACAGCATCATGTTCGGTGTCAGGTGCCAGGTCAGGTTGGCGCGGCTCCTCCAGCCGGACTCGGTATCCGCTAGCTTCTGTTGGTTAAGGTCGTAGCCGTTGATGCAGCCGCCAGCGATCACGCCCTGTTCAAAGCAGTAGAAGCTGGTGGCAACGTCACCTTTTAACGAGTTCTTGAACGAGAAGTGCCGGGTGCCGATGGTCGCGGTTAACACCTTCGGAATGAGGTCGTAGTCGACCGACAAGAAGAAGGCGGTTTGCTTTACTTCGCGCACGTCATCCTGATAGAAGGAACTGTTCGCGTCGCGCACGCCTGGGTTGACCACGGTGGTGCCGGGTACGGTGCCAGTTGGTGTAAAGCAGCCATCGGTGACGCTTGCAGAACAGCCCGGGACCGTCTTGTAACGCCAGTCCGACTGGTCATACAACTTGTTGTCTTCGTAATAGACGCCACCAATCGCACGCAAGCGCCAATCGTCCGGCGTCGACAGCCGCAGTTCGTGCTGTAAATGCTCATTCCGTTCCACAGAGCGCCAGATTACGGCGGGTGAAAAACAAGTGGCATCGAGTGAGGCGCCGCTCGGTCCGGTGTGCGCTCCGTAGCATTGGTAGTAGTCCGCGTAGACGCCGCGCGAATAGTTCGTGTAATCGCTGACCTGCGACACATTGCGGATGAGATAACCGCCAGTGTAGACCGCCTTCAAAGCGCCAATTTTGCCATTTAAGGTCCAGGCAGTGCTCTGGAATTGGTCATGGTTGTAGGAGGGGTTGAATAGCGTGACTTGCAGCGGCTGCAACTTCTCGCCATTCGAGCCGTAGGGCTGCTGGTAGAACACGCCGGCCGTATCGAGGGTCTGGTAAGTTTGCGAAACCAACAGGTCCCAATCGTCATTGAACTGATACTTGCCGGAGACCCGCAGACCTTTGTAGGTGGCTGGGTTGATCGCTCTGCCAGCGATGGCATTGTTGTTGACCGCGGCGGCATTAGGCGGTACGCAGTAGCCATTGTTGGGCAGCATGTCGGGGCAGTTGCCATTCGCATCCGCTGGGTAGTTCGCGTAGTGAATGCCGACGTCCGTGTTCTTGCGCGTGAATGTGGCGGGTACATTGTCGATGTAGCCGCCGCGTTGATCGTTGTAGACCACGGCGCGCAGCGCGAATTTGTCGTTGATCGGGAGGTTGATCACGCCTGTTGCGTTCGAGTTCGGGTCGCCGTGCGCGGTGATGCTATAACCGGCCTTAAAACTACCTTCGAACTTGCCGAGTTTCGGTTCGTTGGTGATGTAGCGAACCATGCCGGCCTCTGCGCCGGAGCCGAATAGGGTGCCCTGTGGGCCTTCCAGTACTTCGATGCGGTTCAGGTCAGCCGCATAGACATCCAGATTGCGGCCGGGGAGTTGGCCGGACTGGTTGTCGAGGTAGATAGCGACGTTCGGGAACGCAGCGGTCGTGCCGGATCCTTGACTAGGTTGCGATCCGGCGGACAGGCCGCGCATGAAGATTTCATTTTGCCCAGGACCATTGTTCGCTGAAGATACGTTCGGCAAGTATTTGATGTAGTCATCAAAGGTCTGCACGTGCAGTTCTGACAGCGCCTTTTCAGTGAAGGCCTGCATGGAAATGGGCACGTTCTGCATATTTTCTGAACGGCGCTGTGCCGTCACGATGACCTCGTCGAGCGCGTCATTATCGGCTGCGACCGCATTGGCGGTCGCGAGACCGCCGAGGATGGCGGCAATCGCATAGGAGAGCTTGGAACGCATGGGAGTTTTCCTCTCGAGAAGATGAATCATCAGTCGCTAGTAACGAAGCAGAGGCCAGCCCTGTCCACTCGGCCGGGCAAGCGGTTGGCGGTGATCAGCAGCAGCAATGTTGCGATGCCGCAACAGAGGGTCGCTTTAATGAAACGTAGCATACACGGATGTTTAGAGTGCAACTGCCCAGACGATGGAGTAGCGCATGAGTGAGGGCTTATCGGAACGCAGGGCCCGGCGCAAAGCCGAGTCGTTTTAGGACGATTGCCAGTGGGCAAAACCCGGTCCATGCCGACTGCAACAGGTTTGCACCCACGAAGGCTGTGAGCCATAGCCAACGCCCGTCCACGTAGTGGCTCAGGCCTAGGCTGACAAGGATCAGACTGCCGGCAAAGGCAAATACGGCGCGGTCGATGTTCATGCGGTCGGTCCTATCGGGGGGGTTAGGCGATATTAACTTAGAATATTCTAAATTAGCAATTACGTATAAACCGATAGAAGTCCTTTGTGGCAGGGTGTTAGAGTGCCGCCGATGAGGGCTACAAAAGGAGCGCAAGGCATGGGATCAATGGTCAGGTTGCAAGCCGATGGCCAGCGCCCGTCTTACGCGGACGTCAATGCGCATGCCGGGCAGGCGGCCCAGTTGCTCAAAGCGCTCGCGAACGAGCAGCGTTTGCGCATCCTGTGTGCGTTGGTCGATGGCGAACTCTCTGTAGGTGAAATCAATCAACGGGTCACGCTGAGTCAGTCCGCGCTGTCGCAGCACCTGGCGTTATTGCGGGAATCAGGTGTGGTGACTACTCGACGCAAGGCGCAGACCGTTTGGTATGGCCTAGCCGCGGGACCCGCCCGACGGGTGATGCAGGCGTTATACGATGCTTTTTGTGCGCCGTTGGAAGCGCCCAGCACGACCGTCTGAACGCATTGAACGCGCGCCGATGACGGACGGCTTTGTCAACGCTACCCGCGTCCGCGCGGGCTGCGTGTGCAGCGTGTCACTCTCGTGATTTGGTCAGTTGCTGCAATGCGGTTTCGTAGTCCGCTTGCCAGGTGGTGGGTAGACCATCCGGCGCGATTAATTTTGCGTGTAGCGCGCGGAATTGCCGCCAACAATGGGCTGCGGCCGCATCGTTCGCATCGGCGCCAAAGCGCTGCTCGAGCGCCGTGGGATCCATGCGCAGCAGGACCGTCGCCGCGGCGAGGCGTGCGGCGTCCAACACGGTGCGCCGTTCGGCTTCTAACAGGCTAAACGCGTTGCGTACCGACTCTACGGGAGGCACGACACGGCGGCGCTGCTCCCCCAATAAGAGGTGGAGTGCGTCGTCGACGGAGCCTGCTTGGCCGATCGGATCGAGACGTAGATCAAAACGGCCGGTGGCATTGCTGGCGGCATCTTCTACTCGGGTGCGCCGCTCGCGCGCGATCGCGACCAGTCCGGTGGTCAATTCGCGCAGCAATAAGCCCGCTAGGCTCAGCAGTCGTTGGGCCTGCGCGCTATCTAATGAAACCGTCGCAAGGCCCGCAGCGCGATGAAAGGCATGGATCGTTGACAGTGCCACCGCGGCCATCGGTACGGCAGGCGTCACCGCTGCGGGTGGGGAAGCATCCACAGAGATCGGTGGGCGGCGCATCAGGCCACTCAGATCTAACGCTGCGCCTAAGTCCGGGATCGAGGCGGCGGGGTCTATTAACGGTGGGGCGGTCAGTAGCGCCGAATCCACGTCGTCGGCACGCTGCTCGCCGAATTCGGCCCTGACTTCGTAGCCGCCGATGGCGAGTTCATCACCGTGTTGCAGGATGTGTGCGCCATGCCGGCCTAGGGCCTCGGCCGCGCCATTGATGTAGGTGCCGTTTGAGCTGGTGTCTAACAGGTTGTAGCGGCCGTCGACGACGACGATTCGGGCGTGGTGGGACGACACGTAGCGCTCTGGGTCGGGGAGTACCCAGTCATTATCGCGGGCACGACCGATCCGCCCGCCCTCAGGGCCGAAGGTGTGCGCGACCCGTCCCGCGAGCGTGTGGGCGCGGGTACCGAATACTCGCAGCGTGAGCGGCATGACCCATATACCAGTTAATATGTCCGCCACTTTACTCTCAGACGCGGCAAGAGCATGGCAGCGAGTCACATTTTGAAGGTCTTATTTGTCCGGGAGGGCAAGGTCTGGGAGATCTACGCCAAGAAAGTCTCCCATGGGAGCCTCTTCGGTTTCCTCGAGGTCGAGGATTTCGTCTTTGATAGCCGGTCTTCGGTGGTGGTCGACCCCTCCGAGGAGCGGGTTCGCACCGAATTTGAGGGGGTCGCCCGGACCTGGCTGCCGCTGCACTCGGTGCTGCGGGTGGATGAGGTGAAGAAAGGCGGTCCGAGCAAGATCAGCGCTTACGATGGCTCGAATGTGGCGCAGTTCCCCATGCCGGTCATGCCAGGCACGCCCGATCTGAGTCCACGCAAGTAGTCGGGTCCCGTCCGGGCCTCGAGGTGGGGTAGAATATAGGCTTGCCGGCCTAGCCCGGCTCCAACTCGAGTGCCCGATGCTGGTGTTGCCTGGGGCTACGGCCCTGTCGTCTTTTCGTCTCGATAAACTCCTTGTAGCGCTCAAGGCCATCGATCCGTCGGTGGGGAGTGTCGCGGCCCAATTCACCCACTTTGTTGACGTCACAGGCCCGCTGGGGACTGCGGATGCGCGGGTGCTTGATCGGTTGCTGGAAGTGGACGTGGCGCCGGCCTTGCCGGTGGAGGCCATCCGGTTTGTGGTGACGCCGCGCCCCGGAACTATCTCGCCGTGGTCGACCAAGGCCACCGATATCGCGCACGTGTGTGGACTGTCCTCGGTGCGCCGCATTGAGCGCGGCACCGTTTACAGCCTGCGTATGACCGCTGCGCTCACCGACGAAATGCGGACGCGTTTGGCGGCTCTCTTACACGACCGGATGATCGAAGCGGTGCTGCCCTCCCTTGCGGCGGCCACCTGTTTGTTCATCGAGGAAACGCCGCGGCCACTGGCATCGGTGGCGTTGGGCGCTGATGGTCACGCAGCCCTCGTTGCCGCGGATCAGCGTTTGGGATTGGCGCTGTCAGCCGATGAGATCGAATACCTCGTTGCCGCGTACGCCAAACTTAATCGCGATCCGACGGACGTGGAATTGATGATGTTTGCGCAGGCCAATTCGGAGCACTGCCGCCACAAGATTTTCAATGCGTCGTGGACGGTGGACGGCGAGGCGATGGAAAAATCGTTGTTCGCGATGATCCGCAATACGCACGAGCAGAATCCAGGCGGTGTTTTATCGGCGTACCGTGACAATGCGTCCGTCATTGCCGGCACGGTGGCGGCTAGGTGGTTTGCGGACCCTGCTACGCGTGTTTATCAGTCGTGCGTCGAGTCGATCGACATTCTGATGAAGGTAGAGACCCACAATCATCCCACGGCGATCTCCCCCTTTCCCGGCGCCTCGACCGGCTCTGGTGGAGAGATCCGTGACGAGGGGGCGACCGGCCGCGGCGCCAAGCCCAAAGCGGGTTTGACGGGTTTTACGACCTCCAATTTGCGCATTCCTGGCTTCGAGCAGCCATGGGAAGGCCCGGAGGCTAAGTCCGCCCGTATTGCCTCGCCGCTGGACATCATGACCGACGGCCCACTGGGCGCGGCGGCGTTCAATAATGAGTTTGGTCGGCCGGGCATCCTGGGTTACTTCCGTACCTACGAGCAGCGGGTGGCCGGTGATGCGCTCGGTGTGACGCGGGGATACCACAAGCCGATCATGTTGGCCGGTGGTCTTGGTAATGTGCGTCGCGATCATGTGAATAAAGCGCAGGTGCCTCCAGGCGCCCAGATCGTGGTGCTCGGTGGGCCGGCGATGTTGATCGGTTTGGGCGGTGGCGCCGCGTCATCCGTCGGCAGCGGCGCCTCGACCGAGGATTTAGATTTCGCTTCCGTGCAGCGTGGCAATCCGGAGATGCAACGCCGTGCCCAAGAGGTGATTGACCGTTGCTGGGAACTCGGTGACCAGAACCCGATCATCCTGATCCATGACGTCGGTGCTGGCGGTCTGTCCAATGCAATCCCCGAGGCGATCGCGCACAGTGAGCGTGGTGGTCGCATCGATCTGCGCGCGATTCCTACCGACGAACCCGGCTTGTCGCCGCTAGAATTGTGGTGCAACGAAGCGCAGGAGCGCTACGTTCTTTGCATCGCACCAGAGGGTATTGCGGCGTTTATGGCCTGCTGTCACCGCGAGCGTTGCCCCGCTGCGGTTGTCGGCACGATCACCGATGATGGTGAACTGGTCGTCGCCGACCCGAGGACCCAAGCATCGCCCGTGCAGATGCCGATCGACGTGCTACTTGGCAAGGCGCCGCGGATGCATCGCACGGCTACGCGGACGCCGCGGCCGCGCGAAGCTTTGGCCACCGAAGCGATGGATGTGCGCGAGGCCGCTTACCGATTGCTACGGTTGCCGACCGTGGCGGACAAGACCTTCTTGATTACGATCGGTGACCGTACCGTAGGTGGCATGGTCAGCCGTGACTCACTGGTAGGCCCTTGGCAAGTGCCCGTCAGCGATTGCGCGGTTACGCTGGCCGGCTACACCACACACGCCGGTGAGGCGATGGCGATGGGCGAACGCACGCCGGTAGCACTCTTGGACGGCCCTGCGTCGGGTCGGCTTGCAGTGGCCGAAGCGATCACCAACATCGCGGCGGCTGATATTGGCCAGTTATCAGACATCAGTTTGTCGGCCAATTGGATGGCCGCTTGTGGCGATGCGGCCGAAGACGCCACGTTGTATGACACCGTGCGTGCTGTGGGTATGGAATTGTGTCCGGCACTGGGGATCGCGATTCCGGTTGGCAAGGATTCGTTGTCGATGCGTTCGGGCTGGAAGTCGCCTACCGGAGATCGCAGCGTCTGGTCGCCCGTCTCGTTGATTGTTTCGGCCTTTGCGCCGGTCGGTGATGTGCGCGCGACCCTAACGCCGCAGTTGCAGGGCAAGGATGGTTCTTCGGCGCTCGTCTTAGTGGATCTGTCGGCTGGACGGGATCGCTTAGGCGGCTCGTGTCTGGCGCAGGTCTATGGGGTGCTCGGTGATGCGCCGGCGGACCTCGATTCGCCTGAGGTGCTGATCGGCGCGTTCCGGGCGCTGCGCGGCTTGGCGCGGGCGGGCTATGTGCGCGCTTATCATGATCGCTCGGATGGCGGCCTCTTCGTCACCTTGGCGGAGATGGGCATTGCCTCGCATGTGGGCCTCACCGCGGACCTTGGGCTAGTCCGTGATCCAATTGCGGCTTTGTATGCCGAAGAGCCGGGCATGGTGCTGGAGGTGGCCCAGACTGACGTCGCGCATGTGCTCAGTTGCTTTGCGGCCGAAGGGATCGGCGCACTGGCCCGCGTAATTGCTCGCACCGTGATGGGCGCGGCGCGCTTGCAGATAGCGGCCAATGGCAGCGTTGTGCTGGACGAAGCCATCGTGGACTTGGCGTCCGCTTGGTCTGAAACCAGTTTCCGCATGCGTGAGCGCCGGGACGATCCGCAGTGTGCACGCGAAGAATTTACACATGTGGCTGATGCAGCGGATCCGGGTCTTTCGGCGCGACTCACCTACGATCTGCAGGAGGATGTCTCGGCCCCTTACATTGCAACCGGCGCGCGTCCACGGGTCGCGGTACTGCGTGAGCAGGGTTGTAACAGTCAGTTGGAGATGGCCGCGGTCTTTGCCAGCGCTGGGTTCGAGGCGCATGACGTGCACATGACCGACATCATCGGCGGCGCCGTCACGCTGGCCGATTACCCGGTCGTTGTGGCGGTTGGCGGCTTCAGTTATGGCGACGTGTTAGGTGCCGGTGAAGGTTGGGCAAAGTCCATCCTGTTTAATCCGCGGGCCCGGGATGAGTTTTTCCGATATTTCGAGCGCGCTGATACGCTTACGCTGGGTGTTTGCAATGGTTGCCAAATGCTCGCCGCATTGGCTGAACTAATTCCGGGTACGGCACATTGGCCGCGCTTCAAACGTAATCGTTCGGAACAATTTGAAGCGCGCCTGACGCTGGTCGAAGTGACTGCGTCGCGTTCGCCGTTCTTCGCCGGCATGGCGGGGTCGGTGTTGCCCATTGCGGTCAGTCACGGCGAGGGCCGTGCCGTATTCGCGCATGCGGCCGCGGAGGCGGCGTTCCTTAAAGAACAGGGTACGACGCTGCGCTATGTGGACCATTACGGCCAATTGGCGACCACTTACCCGCGCAACCCCAATGGTTCGCCGCACGGTATTGCCGGCATCACCTCTGGTGATGGTCGGGTCACGCTGACGATGCCGCACCCGGAGCGGGTCTATCGGGCTGCGCAGAATTCATGGCACCCGCCAGAGTGGTCCGATGCGGGTGGTTGGCTGCGGATGTTCCAGAACGCTCGTGTCGCGCTGGGTTGACCCACGACCGATCGGCGTCTTCGACTCGGGCGTCGGCGGACTCACCGTGCTCGCTGCACTGGAGCGGGCCCTGCCGCAAGAGTCGTTTCTGTACCTGGGCGATACCGCACGGCTGCCGTACGGGACTAAGAGTCAGGCGAGCGTTGAGCGCTATGCGCTGCAGTGTGCGGCGGTGTTGACCGCTCGCAATGTCAAAGCCGTGGTGGTTGCGTGTAATACGGCATCGGCTGCGGCGTTGCCGGCCTTGGCCGCGGCCCACCCAGAAATCCCCGTGGTCGGGGTGATCGCCCCGGGCGCCGCAGCGGTGGTTGCAGCCACGCGCAACCGTCGGGTGGCGGTGCTGGCAACGGAAGGCACCGTACGCGCTGGCGCTTACCAAGAAGCGATCGCGGCGCTGGATCCATCGCTGCAAGTGACGGCCATTGGCTGTTCGGTGTTTGTGGCGCTGGCAGAAGAAGGGTGGGGGGAGGGCGCGGTTGCTGAGTTGGCGGCGCGTCGTTATCTCGGCGACACCTTTGCGCAGCAGTTCGGGCCCGATACGCTGTTACTGGGCTGCACGCACTTCCCGCTGTTGCGACGGACGCTGGCCGCCTTGCTACCGGCCAGTATCGCCCTCGTGGATTCTGCTGCAACCACCGCGGCGGCGGTGGTGGCCTTGGTCGGTGAGCGGATGGGTTGCGGCGTGGGGGCGATGGGGACGCGTTTTTTGGCAACTGATGGGCCAGAGCGTTTTGCACGCGTGGGCAGTCTCTTTCTCGGTCGACCGCTGCTGGCGGTGGATGTGGAGCGCATTGACGTTTAGAGCTGCGGGTACCGTTGCGGTGCCGCTGAGCCAGGGGGATCTCGATGACCGACGACATTGCCTTCAAGTCTGATGCCGCGCTACTGGATCTAACCTTTGCACGGGCAGCAATCCGTCAGTACTGGGATATCGATGCCGAGCTCGCCGTGCTGCCGGGTGAGTACGACCAGAATTTCATGGTCGCCGTCCAGGGTGTGCGCACCCACGTGCTGAAGATCATGCGCCCGGATTGCCCGGACACTTTCGTCGACTTGCAGTGCCGCGTATTGCGGCATGTGGCAAAAATGGATCCTGCGGTGCCGGTGCCTTGTGTGGTTGCGAGTCGGGACGGCGCGGATTACGTGCACCTCGTCGCCCCCGATGGCGGCGTTCGCTTGGCTTGGTTGATTACCGTATTGCCCGGGCACGTCTATGCGCTCGAGCGACCCAAGACCGCTACGCTCGCGCAAGCGGTGGGTGTGGCACACGGTCGGTTGGGTCGGGCATTGGCGGATTTCACGCACGTGGCCTTGGCGCGCCCCACCAAGTGGGATCTGGAGGCGGCAGGCTGGATCTGTTCGCATCCTGATGCGATTCCGGAGCCGTCGCGGCGGCGCCTGGTGGATGCCATTGCGGCGCGGTTCGTCGCGGACCTACAGCGGCGTCTTTTGGCATTGCCACATGGGGCGATCCACAACGATCTGAACGATCACAACTTTTTGGTCGAAGCACAGGGCGATACGGTTCGAGTTTCCGGGCTGCTCGACTTCGGCGACCTTATTCCGGGTGCGCGTGTGGCGGATTTGGCTATCGCGGCGGCGTATATCGTCTTAGATCAGGTGCGACCGATAGAGACCCTGGCCGCATATGTGGCCGGTGTGCATACGGTGGCCCCGCTCAGTGCGGAAGAGCTGGCGCTGTTGTGGCCATTGCTGCTCACCCGGCTTGCCGTCAGCGTTACCAACAGTGGCTTGGGTAAACTGGCCCGCCCGGATGATCCGTATGTCGTCGTGTCTGAGCGCAGTGCGTGGGCATTTCTAGAGGCGATGGGGGCATATCCAGAAGACTACGTGCACGCGCGCCTGCGTCTCGCCTGTGGGCTTGCTGCGCACCCGTCGGCAGGGGTTGTTGCTGCACATATTGCCTCGGTGCCGGCGGCAGGCGTGTTGGCAGTGCGTTTGGTGGAGGCGCCCGTACTGGATTTATCGATTGGCGGCTCCGGTTCACCGGATGACCCGCAACACTTCGATATGGCGGCACTAGAGCGTCACGTTGACATAGTGGCGGGCGAAGGCATCGCGCTGGGTCGCTATGCGGAGCCGCGCCTAATCTACACCGCACCCGCCTTCGTTACCGAGACGTGTACCGGTCGGGAGCGGCGCACGGTGCACCTTGGGTTGGATGTGTTTGTCCCTGCGGGCAGCGTGGTCTGTGCGCCTTACGACGGCACCATTTTTAATATCGCCATTCGAGCGGACAATCTCGATTACGGCGGTGTGATTGTGCTCGAACACCAAACCGCGGGTGGGGTGCCGTTTTTTACCCTGTACGGACACCTTTCGCACAACGTGGGCTTGCATCATCAACTCGGCAGTCGCGTGGCAGCAGGTGACCCCATCGGCATTGTCGGTGCGGCCGATGAGAATGGTGGTTGGCCGCCCCATCTGCATCTACAACTGGGCTTGACGACCTTGGGCCGGGGTAGTGATTGGCCGGGCGTGGCGTCGCCGGATGAGTTGGCAACTTGGCTGGCGTTGTACCCCAATCCAGCGGCGTTGCTCGGGATTGATGCGCAGCGAGTGGATGGGCGCCCTGTGCCGGATGCGGCCCGGATCGATCGGCGTCGACACCGTTTTGGTCACAACCTCAAGACGTCCTATCAGCAACCGATCACTGCGGTGCGGGGGATTCGCCATCACTTGTACGACGTGTGGGGTCGGGAATACATTGATGCGTATAACAATGTCCCGCAGGTCGGACATTGCCATCCGCGTATTTTGCGCCGCATGGCCGAGCAGGCGCGGTTGTTGCAGACCAACACCCGTTATCTGCAGGACGTGCATTTGGCCTACGGCGATGCGCTTGCCGCGCATTTCCCGGCGCCATTAGAAGTATGTTTCTTCGTCAACTCTGGCTCCGAAGCGAATGAGTTGGCGATTCGGTTGGCGCGTGCGTATACCGGGGTGCGCGATACGGTGGTGCTTGAAGAGGGCTACCATGGCAATACCAATACAGCGGTCGCATTGAGTCATTACAAATTTGCCGGTCGTGGCGGCACGGGCCCGGAGCCGTGGGTCCATGTTGCGCCGTTACCGGATGCTTATCGGGGCCGCTATCGCGGCCCGCATTCTGGAGCGGACTACGCGGCCGCGGTAGGCGCCATCCTCGACCGGCTTGCCGCTGACGGGCGACGGCCGGCGGCGTTCATTGCGGAGACGTTGCCCTCGGTGGGTGGGCAGATCGTGCTGCCGAGTGGCTATCTGGCGGACGTCTATGCGCGTATTCGCGCCGCAGGTGGCTTGTGTATAGCCGACGAGGTGCAGACGGGCTTGGGCCGACTCGGAGACTGGTTCTTTGGCTTTGAAGGCCAGGGCGTGGTGCCCGATATGGTGGTGCTGGGCAAGCCCATGGGCAATGGACACCCGATCGGTGCAGTGGTCACCACGCGGGCCATTGCCGATGCATTTGCCAACGGGATGGAATTTTTCAGCACCTTTGGGGGCTCTTCGGTCGCCTGCGCAGTGGGTTGCGAAGTGCTCTCCATCGTCGCAGACGAAGATCTGATGGGGCATGCCAAGCGCATGGGTGGCCAATTTCTCAACGGATTGCACGCACTCGCGCAGACCTACCCGTTGATCGGGGATGTGCGCGGGCATGGACTTTTTCTCGGCGTCGAATTCGTCAACGATCGCGACGCGCGCAATCCTGCAACAGCGCAGACGGCGTATGTGGTCGAGCGACTACGCGAGCAGCGCATTCTCGTGGGCACGGAAGGTCACGACAACAACATCATCAAGGTACGGCCGCCGCTGACTTTTGATGACGCCGCGACCGAGCATTTTCTGGCAGCGTTGTCGATTGCATTGGCCGAGCGGCCTGCACAACCCATAGGCGCTTAAAATGCTCAGTGCGGGCTAGAAACCACCTGCCAACGTCCGTAGACGGTTGCCGTGACCTCAATGTCGGGGATGATGACGGTCGTGGCGGGCGCGGGCGCAGCGGCGCCGCCGAAGGCACGCGCCAGACCGGTCACCTGTATTTCCCCACCGAAATTTTGACCGAGCGGCTGGGTCGAGAGTGAAACTAGGGCGCCAAGTCGCGTACCGCCGGCTTCGGCCATGGCCTTTGCATCGTCCTTGGCCGCCGCGACTGCATGTGCCAGCGCACGCCGGCGCGTGGCGTCCGTGTCGTCTGCGGTGAATGCCACGGCAGAGACTTCCCTTGCGCCGCCGCTCAGTGCGGCGTCTAGGTAAATGCCTACAAGGGCAAGATTGCGGGTTTCGATGTGCAGCCGATTGGAGGCGTCGAAGCCATTCTTGCGCGATTCATTGTTGACGTAGTCCCAGTGAATGCCAATGTTCAGTTGCGAGGAGCGTAGATCCGACTCCGGCAATCCTGCTGCGAGCAGGGCGCTTTTGACGGCCGCGGTGACCTTCGCGCTGTCGGTTCGTACAGTCGTTGCTGCAGCGGCGCTGTTGAGAATTGTGACGTCGAAAGCTGCTTTCGTCGGGCGGGTTGTTTCGGTAGCGGATGCGCTGGTAGTGACCGAGGCCGCTTCATCAGCCAGGGTGGTTTGTGCTGCGAAGCAAGAGAAGAAAGATATCAAGAGCAGGATGCGATGCATCAAACACTCCCCGGCGGTGGCGTGTGGCTAGGACTTCGTGCGGTTAAGCACAGTGACGTTGGCGATAGAGTCCGGTTCCGTGAAACGGCGCCTTGCGATCATGGCCTGCTGTAATCGGCCACGGCGCACGTAGCTCTGATAGAGCAGATCTTTGAGTACTTCGAGCAGTACGCCGGCCGTTTCGGCGTCCAGGTTCGGCATTCGCGAAGCGGCGCCCTGTTCACCGGCGAGTAAGACGCGCCGCAAGAGATGGAAGGTCTCTGGATCGAGTTCGGCCATTTCCCGTGAATCGTTCAGCTGATCGAATAATTTCAGCTTGCCGTGTTCACCGAGGTCGACCGCAACGTCTTGTACAATACGTCGGCACAGGGAGGCGAATGCATTCCAGCAGCCGACTGCAAAGACGGTCAGTGCTTCGCGGCACAGGGCGTCGATGCCCTCTGGCAGGAACGCATGATCAAATTTCTCGCGCGGGCGTTCTATTTCTTGGAATAGCGACGACAGTTCGACGCGGTGGTTGCCGTACAGCTTGACCGGGAACTTGAGGAAGATAGGAGCGTTGCAGGCGTCGCACCGGTAGACAATGCCGATATGCGAGGGCTTAGTCGCTTCGAGCATCGCCCACGTCGGCACCGATACGGCGGTCAGATGGGAGAAGACATCACAGTGCGGACAGACCAGCGCAAAGCTGGCGGCCTGGTCATGGACCAGCAGGCTGTTTGAGTCGATGTGGATCGCCATCCGCACTCCGTGTGCGTCGATCGCCTGGTGCGACCCTCGATGAGAGGCCGTCAGTCAGGGTTCGCGCCCAGAGACTCTAACATAATCCGAGGGTTACGCTACGAAGCGGGGGTTTGAGAGGCGTCCGATGCCGGCGTCACCCCTCAGTTGGCGAGGCGCCGGTACTTAATGCGGTGCGGCCGGTCGGCTTCCGCCCCCTTGCGCTTGACCAAGTCGGCTTCGTACTCCTGATAGTTGCCTTCGAACCAGACCACCTGGCTGTCGCCCTCGAAGGCGAGAATATGGGTGGCGATGCGATCGAGGAACCAGCGGTCGTGGGAGATGACCACCGCACAGCCCGGGTAGGCCAGTAGGCCCTCTTCCAAGGCGCGCAGTGTCTCGATGTCGAGGTCGTTGGTGGGTTCGTCCAGCAACAACACGTTGCCGCCCGTCTTGAGTACCTTGGCCAGGTGTACGCGATTACGCTCACCACCAGACAGATCGCCAATGACTTGTTGTTGGGCGTTACCGCGGAAATTGAAGCGACCGACGTAGGAACGCGACGAAGTCTCGTAGTTGCCGACCTTGATGATATCCAGACCGCCAGAAATCTCAGTCCAGACCGTCTTTGCGTCATCGAGCGACTGGCGCGATTGATCCACGTAAGCGAGCTGCACACTGGGTCCCATGCGGATCTCGCCACTATCGGGCTGCTCGAGACCGGCGAGCATACGGAAGAGCGTGGTTTTACCGGCGCCGTTCGGGCCGATGATGCCGACAATGCCGCCGCGTGGCAGGCTGAACGAGAAATCGTCGATCAGCAGGCGATCGCCAAAGCCTTTACTGAGGTTTTTCGCCTCGATGACGAGTTCTCCGAGTCGCTCACCCGGTGGAATGTAGATCTCGTTGGTCTCATTGCGCTTCTGGAATTCCTGCGACTGCAGTTCCTCGAAGCGGGCCAGACGCGCCTTGGACTTGGCTTGGCGTGCTTTGGGATTCTGGCGTACCCATTCGAGTTCCTGCGCCAGCATTTTGCGCAGGCCATCCTGTTGGCGCTCTTCGATGCCTAGGCGCTTTTCTTTCTGTTCAAGCCAGGAGGAGTAGTTGCCTTGCCAGGGGATGCCATGACCCCGGTCGAGTTCAAGAATCCAGCCGGCGACGTTGTCTAAGAAGTAACGGTCGTGCGTCACTGCGATGACAGTGGATTGGTACTCGTGTAAGAAGCGTTCGAGCCAAGCGACCGATTCCGCATCGAGGTGGTTGGTCGGTTCATCCAGCAGCAGCATGTCGGGCTTTTGCAGCAGTAACCGGCACAGTGCTGCGCGGCGTTTTTCGCCGCCGGACAGGTGCTTCACTGGAGCGTCCCACTCGGGTAGCCGCAACGCATCGGCTGCCACTTCCAGCGTGCGCTCAAGGTTGTGGCCATCGACGGTGGCTAGATAGGCCTCTAACTCGCCTTGTTCGGCCGCGAGCTTGTCAAAGTCTGCATTCTCATCGGTATAGGCCGCGTAGACGGCGTCGAGGCGATTGAGCGCATCTTTGATGGGCTTGACCCCTTCTTCGACGATCTGGCGAACAGTGCACGCAGGATCCAGTTCTGGCTCCTGGGTCAGGAAACCGATGTTGATGCCCGGCTGCGGTCTGGCCTCGCCCTCGAATTCTTTGTCGATGCCCGCCATGATGCGCAAGAGCGAGCTTTTGCCTGAGCCATTCAGACCCAGTACGCCGATCTTGGCGCCAGGAAAGAACGATAGGGAGATGTCTTTGAGAATCGTCCGCTTCGGCGGCACGACTCGAGACACCCGATTCATCGTGTAAATGAATTGCGCCATGACTGCATCCGAGAGGTTCGGGGCACCCAAAGGGAGCGGGCGCCGGGGACCGAAGTATAGCCTTGGCCGGGACCTGTCGGAATGTCGGTTGTAGCGGTGACGGTCTGTCGGCGGTTGCCGCGGGCCTGCCACCCACGCCCACCACAGGCCCTCTGGAGTGCTCGCATAATGCGCATCGCGCCGCTACGAGCATGCTAGTCTGCGCCAATGAGAGCGGCCCGCGACACGCTGTTGGTGGCTGGTGAAGCGCTAGGGCGTTATGGCTTCCCGGACGGGCATCCTTGGGGTGTCGACCGCTATGGCGCGTTTATGCGGGCATTTCGCGACTTGGGCCTCGATACGCAAGTGCGTGTGCAGCGGCCGCGTGAGGCGAGCCGGGACGAACTGGAAACCTTTCATCAATCCGCTTACGTGTCCTTGGTCGAGCAGCGCTCGGGGCTCGGACAGGGCTTTTTAGATGTGCGCGATACGCCCGCTTTCCGGGGTGTATTCGAAGCGGCCAGTGCCGTCGTGGGCGGGGCACTCGTCGCCACAGAAGAAATCATGGAGGGGCGCGCCAAGCGGGCCTTCATCCCCATTGCGGGGTTGCATCATGCGACTCCGGGTGCGGCGGCAGGTTTTTGTGTCTTTAATGACATTGGGGTGGTGATTGAGGCGCTACGGCATCGTTTTGGGGTGCGGCGCATCGCCTACGTCGACATCGACGCCCACCACGGCGATGGGGTGTACTACGCCTACGAGAATGACCCTGACCTGTGTTTTGCCGATATTCATGAGGATGGGCGCTACCTATTCCCAGGTACCGGGGCGGCGCACGAGACCGGATTAGGCGCCGCGCAGGGTACGAAGCTCAACATACCCATTCTGCCGTCCTCGGGGGATGAGGTGTTCTGGCCGGCGTGGACACGTATCGAGGCCCATGTTGCCGCTTTCCGGCCAGAATTCATCATCCTGCAGGCTGGCGCGGATAGTCTCGCGGGCGATCCATTAACGCACCTGCGTTTTACGGCGGCGGCCCATGCCCATGCGGCGGCCCGTCTGGCGGCCCTTGCGGACACCCACTGTGGCGGACGCCTGTTAGGCCTTGGCGGCGGTGGTTATAACCACGAGAACCTCGGGTTAGCCTGGACGGGTGTCTTGAAAAGCTTTATCGAACCGGCTGCTTAAATCCGATGGACCCGGAGTGGGTGCTGTTCCGTTAGAATCAGAGCACGCGCAACCCGAGGTGGGTTGCGCCCCCTTTGTACGGAACGCGCCGCACCATGTTTGATTCGAAGAGTACTATCGCCGCATTTGATCCCGAGCTCGCCGATGCGATTGCTGCCGAGCGGCAGCGCCAAGAAGATCACATTGAGTTGATCGCCTCCGAAAACTACGCCAGCCCACGGGTGCTGGAAGCGCAGGGTTCGGTGCTGACGAACAAGTATGCCGAGGGCTATCCGGGCAAACGCTACTACGGTGGTTGCGAGTATGTTGACGTGGCCGAGCGTCTGGCGATCGAGCGTGCCAAACAGTTATTTGGTGCCACTTGGGCCAATGTGCAGCCCCACTCCGGTTCCCAGGCGAACGCCGCCGTGTACCTTGCTTTAATGAATGCTGGCGATACGTTGCTTGGGATGAGCTTGGATCACGGCGGTCACTTGACCCATGGAGCCAAGGTCAATTTTTCCGGCAAGATTTTTCAAGCAGTCCAGTACGGTCTCAAGCCCAATGGCAGTGCGATTGACTATGACCAGGTTGCCGCGTTGGCACGGCAGCACAAGCCTAAATTGATCGTTGCGGGTTTCTCCGCCTATTCACGCGTCATCGACTGGGCGCAGTTTCGGGCGATTGCGGATGAAGTGGGCGCCTATTTCATGGTCGATATGGCCCATGTGGCGGGTCTCTGCGCGACCGGGTTGTACCCGAATCCGGTGCCGCATGCCCATGTAGTGACCTCGACCACGCACAAGACGCTGCGCGGTCCACGCGGTGGTCTGATCCTGTCCTCCGCCGGAGAGGAGATTACTAAGAAGTTGAATTCGATGGTCTTCCCGGGCACACAGGGTGGTCCGTTGATGCATGTGATTGCCGCCAAAGCGGTCGCATTCAAGGAAGCATTGGCGCCGGAATTTACAACCTACCAAGCGCAAGTCGTTGCCAATGCCCGAGCGATGGTCGCCGCCTTTATTGAGCGCGGTTACTCGATTGTTACCGGCGGTACCGATAATCATTTGTTCTTGCTCGACCTGGTCTCTAAGAATGTGACCGGAAAAGATGCCGACGCGGCCTTGGGCAGCGCACATATCACGGTCAATAAGAATGCAGTCCCGAATGATCCGCGTCCGCCGATGATCACCTCGGGTGTGCGTATTGGCACGCCCGCGGTGACCACGCGTGGATTTAAGGAAACTGAGGTGCGATTGCTTGCTCATTTGATCGCCGATCTACTCGACAACGTCTCTGCGCGCGCGCATCTGGGTACCCCGGATGGTAAGGGCGGGGTTACGGCTGAGACTGAGGTCATCGAGCGTGTGCGTTCGGAAGTCGAGGCGATTTGCCGTCGCTTTCCGGTATACGCCCGAGCTTGATCCGTGTACTGCCCTTTCTGCGGCCATGTCGAAACGAAAGTGACCGACTCGCGGTTGGCCGCAGAGGGGCAGCAGATTCGGCGTCGGCGTGAGTGCTTGGAGTGTGGGGAGCGGTTCACGACGTTCGAGAGTGCGGAATTGGTCATGCCGCAGGTCGTCAAGAGTGATCAGACGCGCGAGCCGTTTTCAGAAGCGAAACTCCGTGCTGGCATGCAGCGATCGCTCGAGAAGCGACCGGTTGCTCATGATGCGATTGATGCCGCACTTGCCCGCATCGGCCACAAACTGAGATCCCTAGGTGAGCGTGAGGTGCCTTCTCGGCTGGTCGGCGAATTGGTTATGGAGGAATTGCATCATCTGGATGAAGTGGCTTATGTGCGCTTTGCTTCGGTGTATCGCAGTTTTCAGGACGTACAAGCGTTTCATGACGAGATCGCTAAGTTGAAGCGCTCGCCAGCCAAACCGGCAAAGCGCGTGCAGTTATCTTTTCTCGACGGTAGCGAAGAGAAAAAAGGAACCCCGTGAGCCATTTGTTCGATGCGGCTGATCACGGCTATATGGCTGAGGCGATTCGCCTCGCTCGCGAGGGTCTTTATACCGCCGATCCCAATCCGCGCGTGGGCTGTGTGCTGGTCCGGGATGGCGTGATCGCTGGGCGCGGTTTTCATCGTAAGGCCGGCGAGCCCCATGCTGAAGTGCATGCCGTAGCCGATGCGGGCGCAGCGGCCCATGGCGCAACTGCCTATGTCACGCTAGAGCCGTGCGCCCATCAAGGCCGCACTGGTCCGTGTACAGAGGTGCTGATCACGGCCGGCATCCAGCGGGTGGTTTACGCCGTTATGGATCCGAATCCTAAGGTTGCCGGCGCTGGTGCGGAGCAATTGCGTGCGGCTGGCGTACGCGTCGAGTCAGGATTGCTGGCAAGCGCTGCAGAATCCCTGAACCTAGGATTTTTGAAGCGACACCGCGCCGGGCTGCCGTATGTACGGGTCAAGGTGGCAGCAAGCCTCGATGGGCGCACGGCATTAGCCAACGGCCGCAGTCAGTGGCTGACCGGCGAGCCTGCGCGTACTGACGTGCAGCGACTGCGCGCCCGATCGTCTGCCGTGCTGTCCGGTGCATCCACAGTCGACCGGGACGATGCCCGCCTGACCGTGCGCGATCCGGCGATTGATCTGGCTGGTCGGCAGCCCTTACGCGTTGTCCTGGATCCCCGCTTGATCGTAAAGCCGACCGCGCGACTGTTCGCAGATGAAGGCCCCATCCTGATTGTGACGGGCAGCGACGATCCAGTGAAATCTAAGGCGCTGACGGCGGCGGGCGCCGAAGTGGTCTGTTTGCCGGATGCCGATGCCAGAGACCTCGCTACCGTATTGCGGTATCTGGCCACGCGCGAGATCAATGAAGTGCTGGTCGAGGCCGGTCCGCGGCTCGCGGGCAGTTTCATTGAGGCGGGGCTTGTCGACGAGTTTGTGCTGTACCTCGCTCCGCATATGCTGGGTCATGACGGCGCACCGCTGGCGACGCTGGCGATGCTCGATGAAATTGGTGATCGTTGGAATTTTCGTTTTGCTGATATCAAGCGAGTGGGTGAGGATTTGCGGCTCACTCTCATGCCGATTGCTGAGGAGGCGCGCTGATGTTTACCGGAATCGTGCAAGCCGTTGGCCGTGTTGCGTCCATGACGCGCCGTTCCGGTGATGTGGAGCTCGTAATTGATTCGGAAAGCCTGCCACTCGAGGCTGTTGCGATTGGCGATTCTATTGCGGTATCTGGCGTGTGTCTCACGGTCACGCGGTTGGAGTCGCGCTCCTTCGCAGCGGATGTTTCCGTCGAAACGCTGGGGTGCACAACACTGGGTCACTTGACTGCGGGTTCGCCGGTCAATCTGGAGGGGGCCTTGCGCGTGGGCGATCCGCTGGGCGGTCACTACGTGACTGGCCATGTGGATGGCGTAGCGCAAGTGGTGGCTTTGACCAAGGATGCTCGCTCGCTGCGCGTGTCGATCGAAGTGCCGGCGACCTTGGCACGTTTTGTCGCAGTGAAAGGCTCAGTGACGCTCGAAGGCACTAGTCTCACAGTGAACGAAGTGCACGGTCGCGTCTTTGGCGTGAACCTCATTCCGCACACCCAGTCAGTGACCACCTTGGGCGCGTTGGTGTTGGGCCAGTCGCTCAATATTGAGGTAGATCTGATAGCCCGCTATGTGGAGCGGGCCTTCTCACTGTCTGCCATGACCCATAGCGTTCCAGAGTTCGGGGTCGCAGCAGGTGGGGCAGCCCGAGAGTCCTCATGATCGCGTGGCGTTGGCTTGGGCTTGGGCTGCTGGCGGCCGGAGCGCTCTGTATCAGCGCCTGTCGCACGACAACCCCGCTCATTGCAATGCACTCTGCAGCGCCTCCGGGCGCCTTCTTTCACCTGACCCCATTGCGGCCAGTGGCGGAACTGCTGCCAATCGCCTTGGCGGCGAACCCACCACGTGAGCCAGGACCGTTCCGGCCAACCGCACTGACGGAACTGGCGGTGCTGGATCCGACGATAAAACTGGATATCCGTTATGCGACAAATCGCAACTTCCTGAGTACGCCGATCTACAGTCAGGCCCGGGCGTTCTTGCAGCGGCCCGCTGCGGAGGCTTTGGTGCGCGTGCAGCGGGCGCTGGCTCTCGAAGGCTATGGCCTGCTGGTTCATGATGCGTACCGGCCCTGGTACGTGACCAAGATTTTTTGGGATGCGACGGCGCCAGAGAATCACAAATTCGTTGCAGATCCGGAGCACGGCTCCCGCCACAACCGTGGTTGCGCAGTGGATCTGACGCTGTATGACTTGAAGACCGGCGACGTGGTGCCGATGCCTAGTCTGTATGACGAAATGAGTGAACGGGCCTATCCCCATTACGAGGGCGGGTCAGAGGTGTTGCGTCGCCATCGAGATTTGTTGCGACGGTATATGGAGGCCGAAGGCTTCGCCGTCTATGAATACGAGTGGTGGCACTTCGATTATCAAGATTGGCAGTCCTACGCGATTGGAAACATGCGCTTTGAGGATGTTCTACTCCCCTAAAGATAGGGCTGTGCAATGCTGGGCATTGGGGCGGATCGCAGCGTAGTGCTGACCGATGTAAAGGATCATTTATGGATCATCTGACGAGTCCCCCAAAGCGCTGGCACGCCAGCGCACTTTACGGGCTTGGTTTTGCCGTGAACTTCTTTGACACGCTCGGCGTGGGCTCGTTCGCAACGACCGCCGCTGCGCTCAAGCTTGGGCGTCTGGTGGAGGATGAGCGAATACCAGGCACCCTTAATGTCGGTAACGCGCTGCCCACGGTGCTCGAGGCCCTGCTCTTTATGGCCATCGTGCCTGTGGATCCGCTGACCTTGATCTCTATGGTTCTGGCTGGAGGCGTCGGCGCGTGGTGCGGTACAGGGGTGGTCGTTCACTGGCCGCGCCAGCAGATTCAGCGCGCAATGGCGCTCGCTTTACTGGTCACCGCAACTTTCATTGTGTTGCGGCAAATCGATGGTCTTCCGAGTGGTGGTGATGCGCGTGGATTGAGTGGTATGGCGTTAATCATCGCAGTGCTTGCGAGCGCGCTGATCGGCTCGCTCACCAGTCTTGGTATAGGCAACTACGCGCCGACGATGGCGGTGCTGTACCTGCTCGGCATGAGCCCACTGATGGTATTCCCGATCATGGCGACCTGCGCGGCGCTAATTTTGCCAACTGCCGCACTACGCTTTCATCGCGGGGGTCTTTATTCGAGGCCTGTGGCATGGGCGCTGACGCTTGGTGGCGTCCCGGGTGTTCTGGTTGCATTCTACCTCGTGCGCTCGCTGGAGGTCAGTCTGCTGCGCTGGCTTGTGGTCGCCGTTCTTTGCTATACCTGCGTGCAACTTTATCGCTCTTCTAGAGAAGGATCTATTGCGTGAAAATTACCCGTATCCATTGTTATCAAGTTGACCTGCCACTCCACGAGGGTAGTTACAAATGGTCTGGTGGTAACACTGTGTCTGTGTTCGACTCCACGGTGGTTGCCGTTGAAACCGACACCGGCTTGACCGGGTACGGCGAGATCTGCCCTCTCGGACCTGCGTATTTGCCGGCCTATGCGCGCGGCGCGCGTGCCGGTATTGCGGAACTGGCTCCGCAATTGATCGGTGCGGATCCTCGTGCACTCGGGGAGATCAATGAATTGATGGACCGGGCAATGCGCGGCCATCCTTATGTAAAGTCGGCGCTCGACGTAGCCTGTTGGGATCTTTTGGGGCAGGCCAGTGGACTGTCGGTGGCAACATTGCTTGGCGGTCACGTTGGCGCAGACTTCGCGCTGTACCGTGCCATCTCCCAAGAGTCGCCGGCGCGGATGGCCAAAAGTGTCGCGCGTTACCGCGCGCAGGGCTATCGCAAGTTCCAGCTCAAGGTCGGGGGTGATCCCGATACGGACATCGCGCGCATTCATGCGGCTGCAGCGGTGCTCAAGCCGGGTGATGTTTTGATCGCCGACGCCAACACAGGCTGGACCCAGCACGAGGCGTTGCGCGTTGTCGATGCAGTCCGCGATGTCGATGTTTATATCGAACAGCCTTGCGCGAGCTACGAGCAGTGTTTGGCGGTGCGCACCCATACTGATCGCCCGTTCGTGCTCGATGAGGTCGTCGATGGTATCGATATGGTGGTGCGAGGCATTGCCGATCGCGCCATGGATGTAATAAATCTCAAGATCTCGAAAGTCGGCGGCCTCACCAAGGCGCGCCAAATCCGTGATTTATGCGTGTCGATGGGCATTGCGATGACGATTGAGGACACGTGGGGTGGCGATATTGTAACCGCTGCGATTGCACATCTTGCGCACAGTACGCCAACGCGCTACCTGTTCTCGTCAACGGATTTCAATTCCTATGTCACGGTTTCTTGTGCGGACGGCGCGCCGCAACGCAAGCTCGGCAGGTTGGCGGCGTCGCAAGCTCCGGGGTTGGGAGTGCGGCCGCGGATGAAGGTGCTGGGCAAGCCCGTCTACTCGACCTGAGTGGCGGCAGTCTCCTGGCAGAGTGTGGCGGTCTTCTGAGCGAAGGTCTCAGTGGGCGACTGCGTTGCCGTCGCGTTGAGAGGAGTGTGCTGTGACTGCGTCTGAATCCTTACCGAGCCAGGCCCGAGTCGTCATCATCGGTGGTGGCGTGATTGGCTGTTCAATTGCTTACCATCTGGCCGAATTGGGTTGGACCGATGTGGTCTTGCTCGAGCGCAAACAACTGACTTCAGGGACGACCTGGCACGCGGCGGGTTTATTGACCACGCTGCGCGACACGGAGACGCAGACGAAGTTGGCGAAGTACACCCTGGAACTCTATCGGCGATTGGAGGCCGAGACAGGGCAAGCCACGGGAATCATTCCTTGCGGCTCGGTGCAGTTAGCGAAGACCCAAGATAAAGCCAACGAGATGCGTCGCGGGCTGCACATGGCAGCGTCTTTTGGCGTGGAGGCGCGGGAGATCACGCCGGAGGAGGTGCAAGGCCTCTGGCCGCTCGCAGATGTATCCGATCTCGCAGCCGCGTTTCATTTCCCCAATGACGCGCGAGTCAATCCGGGTGATGTCACCCGGGCGCTCGCGAAGGGTGCGCGCATGCGCGGCGTACGCTTCTTTGAACACACCAAGGTGACGGGAATTTCGCAGAAGGACGGGCGCGTCACTGGTGTCACGACGGATCGGGGTGCTATTGCTGCTGAGATTGTGGTCAATTGCGCGGGCATGTGGGCTCGTGGAGTCGGCCAATTGGCTGGGGTCAACGTGCCGTTACAGGCGGCTGAGCACTACTACCTGATTTCGGAACCCATTGCGGGCTTGCATCCACTGCTGCCCATCCTTCGTGATCCAGGCAATTCGGCGTATCTGCGCGAAGAGGCCGGAAAAATCATGGTTGGCCTGTTCGAAGCCGAAGCTCGTCCGTGGGCGCTGACAGGCATTCCCAACGATTTTGAATTTGGCGAAATCACCCCGGACTGGGAACGGGTGGCGCCGGTGATCGAACAAGCGATGCGTCGCGTGCCGATCCTATTTAAAACCGGTATACGCTTACTGTTCTGTGGGCCGGAGTCGTTTACGCCTGACCATAATTATCTGATGGGCGAAGCGCCGAATCTGAAAAACTTTTTTGTCGCAGCGGGCTTCAATTCACTAGGTATTCTCTCCGGCGGCGGAGTCGGGCAAGTGATGGCCCGGTGGATTGCAGAAGGTCATCCGCCCATGGATGTCTGGACCGTTAATCTGCGTCGTGCCCATCCGTGGCAGGACAATTCTCGCTTCCTCGCTGACCGTATCGTCGAATCACTGGGCATTGGCTATCAAGACCATTGGCCGGCGCGGCAGTGGTCCACGGCCCGCGATGTGCGCAAGACCGTACTGCATGACCGCGTCGCTGCCGCCGGCGCTTGTTTTGGCGAAGGTGCCGGATGGGAGCGGCCGAATTGGTACGCGACGGTCGGCGAATCCCCAACGTATCGTTATGGCTGGGGCCGCAAAAATAATTGGTTCGAGCCCTCAGCGCGTGAACATGCTGCCGTGCGGGAGCGGGTAGGGGTGTTCGAACAGTCGTCGTTCTCGAAATTGCTAGTGCAGGGGCGTGATGCGGTCCTGGTGTTAAATCGTTTGGCGACTGCTGAGATCGACGTTGCGGTTGGTCGCTGCGTTTATACGCAGTTCCTGAATGATCGTGGCGGCATTGAGGCCGATATCACGGTGACGCGCCTCGCGACGGATCGGTTTTTAGTTCTTACGGCCGCGTTCACACAAACGCATGTGGAGAGTTGGGTTCGGAGCCATATCCCAGCCGAGGCGTTTGCGGTGGTGACGGATGTCAGTCAGGCGTATGCAATGTTGAATGTGCAGGGGCCCGAGGCCCGTGCTCTGTTGCAGGCGCTCAGTGAAGATGATCTTTCGCATGCGGCGTTCCCCTTCGGCGCGGCCCGCGAGATCCGTCTCGGTTACCAGACGGTGCTGGCGATTCGCCTGACGTATGTGGGGGAGCTGGGCTTTGAGCTGTATGTGCCGACGGGCTTTGCCTTGCCGGTCTACGATGCACTCGTGGCGCAAGGGCAGCGCCATGGGCTGGCACACTGCGGCTATCATGCGCTCAATTCGCTGCGGATCGAGAAAGCCTATCGGGAGTGGGCGCATGACATCGGCCCTGATGACTCGCCACTGGTCGCGGGGCTTGGATTTACCTGCGCGTATGAAAAAGAGGGTGGATTTATCGGGCGTGATGCGTTGCGTTTGCAACGTGACGCTGGGTTGCCCAAGCGTCGTCTGGTGCAATTTTTGCTCGAAGACCCGCAGCTGTTTGCTTATCACAACGAACCGCTCTTGCGGGACGGCAAACCGGTGGGTTTTGTCACCTCCGCCGGTTATGGGCATACGCTCGGCGCCTGCGTCGCTATGGCCTACGTCGGATGTGATGCGGGGGTTGACGAGGCGTTTGTGATGAGCGGTCGGTATACAATCCAATTGGCAGAGGGGAGGGTGCCGGTCACGCCTTCGCTCAAGCCGTTGTACGATCCACGTGGTGAGCGAATCCGCTGCTGAGAGCAGCGGGTTCTCTCACAGGGAATACACTTCACGCGCTCAAGGGGGTTCTAATGATCGTCACTCGCCGTTCGTTCGTTGCGCTGGGTACCGCGGCGCTGGCGGCAACGCCGTCCTTAGCGCTGCCCAAGCAGACGCTAAGCCCTGCCCTTGATCCGGGGCCTTATGCCGCAGCGCTCGAATCGGTCGACGGTTTTGTCCGGCAATACCTCGCTGAGTTGGGTGCGCCCGGGCTGACTTTGGTCATTGCAGACCGTACCGCGATTCGACACGTGGCCAGTTTCGGGTATGCCGACCTTGGCACCCGCGCGCCGGTCACGCCTGCCCATCAGTTTCATATCGGCTCGATCAGCAAGTCGTTCGTCGCTCTGGCCCTGTTGCAGTTGGTCGATGAGGGTCGGGTCTCGCTCGAAGACCCCATCGCCAAATATTTGCCGGGCTTGCGCTTTGAGTCGCCCGCGGCGCCTATCACCATCCATCACTTGCTGACGCACACGGCGGCGTTGCCGGATGGACCGCTGTTTCCCAGCGATCCGGCGTTTTGGCACCGGCCAGCTGGCCCTTTGGGGCGTGACTTTCATTACTGCAATATGGGATGGCAAGCGCTCGGGCATTTGATTGAGGTGCTCGATAGCGGCAGCCTAGCGGATAGTTTGCAGCGGCGTATTTTGACGCCGCTCGGTATGCGCGCCACGGCGCCGGTCATCTCCTTCGAGTTGGCGCAACAGGTTGTGCAGAGTTACTGGCCGGCGCGTACCGATCGTCCGTATCCGATGCATGGCAGCCTTGTCGTGGCGCCGCGGGTCATGATGACCACTGGCGCCGGTTGTGTGGCCTCAACGCCAGCAGACATGGGTCGCTACGTGCAAATGTTGCTGAATGGCGGGCTCTATGCCGGTGGGCGTCTGGTGTCAGAGTCCGCGTTCGCGGCTTTTTCGACGCCCCACATTGCGGCGTTGGAATTTGGACCCGGCACCGCGTACGGCTATGGCATTGCGGTAGATACCTTGGACGGCCACCGCCGCCTGCGTCATACCGGAGGGATGACCTCGTTTGCTTCTGCCCTCGAGGTTGATCTGGACAGTGGTCTCGGCGTCTTTGTTTCTGTCAATGCGATGCAGGGCGTGCGACCGCGGCCAGTCGCTGAATTTGCGTTGCGGACTTGTCGGGCTAGCCTTGAGCGGCGCGCGTTGCCACAGCGGCCGGCGCCGTTGGCACCGCGCCATGTGGCGCACCCCGATCATTATGTCGGTCATTTTTATGCAGAGAATGGCGCGCAGATTGAAGTGGTGCACGATGGCATCGGTTTGCTGCTGCGCACCGCGCCGAGCGCGGAACATCCAGAAGGGCGTGCGTTGCCGCTCGAGCCCGCCAGTGGTGCCGCGACGGTATTTGTCGTGCGTGCAGAAGGCATAGAGCACGACTGGGTAGTGTTCCCGGTAGTAGACAGTGACGCCGTGGTCGATAGTTTGGGTTGGGGCGCAGCACATTACTTGCGCGTCGGCGCCTCGCGTGCGCCGCTGCCGCCAGTGCCGTCTGCATGGGTCGCTTACCCAGGTCATTATCGCTCGGAGGATCCGTGGTCGGGCAGTTGCCATGTCATTTTGCGTGCCGGACGACTGTGGCTTGATGGCGTAGTGCCGCTCGAGCCGGTGGGGGACGGGCGCTTCTGGTTACGCGATGAGCCAACCAGCCCCGAATGGGTTGGCTTTGACGACCTCGTTGGTGGTCGGACCATGACGATGAAACTGTCGGGCAAACCGTTCGAGCGGGTTACGAGCGGCTGATACGCCCTGCCGGTAGATCGATGCGTAGGCGGATCGCATCCTCACCGGGGCCGTAGTAACGCGCCACGACATCGACTTCCTGGTAACCGAGCGCGGCATAGAAGGCGCGACCGCCGGTGTTGCCGCTGCGTACCTCGAGCACGATGCGGGGCAAGCCGGCGGCAAGGGCAGAGGCTTCGACTGCGGTGATCAGTTGTAGTCCCATGCCACGGCGTTGCCAGACGCCGTCAATGACCAGCAGGCCGAGGTGGGCGGCGCTGTCCTCGAAGTCGAGGATGGCCCCGCCGATCACGCCCGCACCCGCACGGGCCACGAGTACCCGACTGTCCTCACGTGAGCGGCAGCGCTCGATTCGCGCTTCGGTCCATGCCGGCGTAAGGCCGGCCTCGACCAATCGCCGTGATAGACGGGCAAGGATTGTCGCATCGCCCTTGCGGGCGTTCTGGATGTCGAAGGAGGCCACGCGGTATTGTCCGATACTGCCTCGGCCAGGTCGAGGCGGGCGATGGATCCGCTACACTAAGGGCACCATGCGTCGTCCCGAGTCCCGTCTCGTTTATGCCACCGGCGCCGGCCGCGTCTGCCCCGGCTGTGGCTTTCCGACCAACGCCTGCCGTTGCAAGGCGCGGGCGGCGTTGGCGAGCGCAAATGCACAGAAAGGGCCTGTCCGCGTCGGTCGCCTCACCGCAGGGCGGGGCGGCAAGGGGGTCAGCGTCATCACCGGCCTGGGTCTACTGCCGGCGGACTTGGAGACCCTCGCCAAAGCGCTCAAACAGCGCTGCGGTACCGGAGGTCGGGTCATGGATGGGGTGATCGAGATTCAGGGCGAACACCGCGATACGCTGGTGGAAGAACTCCAGAAACGGGGGATCGATGCCAAGCGGGCCGGAGGCTGAGGCCTGCCCTGCTACAATGGCGGTCTGACTGGTCGCACGCACACCCATCATGACCCCACTCGTTCCCATTGAAGAAATCCTGGCGGAGCTCAAGGCCGGCCGCATGGTTGTCATCGTCGACGATGAGGACCGTGAGAATGAGGGGGATCTGCTCATGGCGGCCGAGTGCGTCCGGGCTGAAGACATTAACTTCATGGCCCGCTACGGTCGGGGCCTGATCTGCCTGACACTAACGCAGCAGCGTTGCCGCGAATTGCGTTTGCCCTTGATGGTTTCCGCGACGGCAGAGGAACACCGCACTAATTTCACGGTGTCGATTGAGGCGGCAGAGGGTGTGACGACGGGTATATCGGCCTACGATCGGGCGCGTACCGTGCAAGCGGCCGTGAAGCCTGGGGCAAGACCGGAAGACCTGCACCAGCCGGGACATATTTTTCCGTTAATGGCGCAGCCTGGCGGTGTGTTGACCCGTGCGGGGCATACCGAGGCCGGCTGTGATTTGGCGCGCTTGGCGGGCTTTGAGCCGGCCGCGGTCATCGTCGAGATTATGAACGAAGATGGCACGATGGCGCGACGCCCTGATCTGGAGAAGTATGCGCGTGAGCATGGTCTTAAGATCGGTACGATTGCGGATTTGATTCGCTATCGCCTCGCCAAGGAACGCTCCATCGAGCGGATAGAGGACCGGGTAGTAGACACTGAGCATGGCCGCTTGCGCATGGTCGCTTATGAAGATCACGTGCATCGTGCAGTGCATCTGGCATTTGTGCACGGTGACTTGCGCAGCGGATCGCCGCTCGTCCGTGTCCACTTGACCGAGTCACTGCGTGATATTGCCGGGGTACGGGCCCCCGAATTGGGGTCGCCGTTGGCCGAGGCGATGCGGCGCATTGCGCAAGAAAAATGTGGCATCGTGGTGATTTTGCGCAGCGAGGAAACGCCGCGCGACATCGTCGATAGCATTCGTTCGTTGGGCAGTGGTGCCCGAAAAGCGCCTGGCACCGTGCTGCGAACCTACGGGATTGGCGCTCAGATTCTGAGCGATCTTGGGGTGACCGAGATGCGTGTGTTGTCGCGTTACACCCAATTACAGGGCCTGGCCGCCTTCGGCTTGGCGATCACTGAATATGTCCAGATTGGCGCCTCGGGCGCTACTGAGGAGTAGACCCCATGAGTTCCGTACGTACCTACGAGGCTGATCTGATCGCGCGCGACTTGCGTATTGTCATTGTGGCCGCTCGTTTTAATGATTTCGTTGTGAATCGACTGGTTGAGGGCGCGATCGACGCGCTAGTTCGGCATGGCGCGAGCGAGAAAGATCTCGAGGTCGTTCGCGTGCCTGGTGCCTTCGAGATGCCGCTGGTTGTACGGCGGCTGGCGCTATCGAAACGTTATGATGCGGTTATTGCACTGGGTGCGGTTATCAAGGGTGGTACCGCGCACTTCGAGTTTGTTGCGGGCGAGTGCACTTCGGGTATTGCGCGGGCGGCCATTGATGCGGGTATTCCTGTCACCAATGGCGTATTGACCTGCGACACCTTGGAACAGGCAATCGATCGAGCGGGTGGTAAAGCCGGTAACAAGGGCGCCGAAGCGGCGCTTGCGGCGATAGAAACCGCCAATTTATTAAAGCGATTGGATCTGTAATGGCCAGTGAATCCGCCGCTCGGCAGTTGTCACGCGCCCGTCGAGGGGCCCGCAAGGCACTCGCACAGGGGCTGTATCAGATGCAGGTCGGTGGCCATCCTTGGCAGGACATTTACCATCAGTACGCGCTTGATGAAGAGTCGAAAGGCGCGGACATGGAATATCTGCGTGATTTGCTCATGAACATCGCCCAGCAGCGTGAGGCGCTGGAAACCCTTTTGGCACGCTTCTCGGACATCGAGCCCAAGCATTTGGATCCGCTCGAGCATGGTTTGCTTTGGATGGGTCTGTACGAGTTGCAACATCGGCTCGATGTGCCATTTCGGGTGGCCATCAGTGAAGCGGTGGATTTGGCCAAGCGTTTCGGAGCGACCGACGGCTACAAGTACGTGAACGGGGTGCTTGATCGCGCCGCTCTCGAACTGCGGCCGCACGAGCGCGATCTCTAGTCCGGGTCCGGCATGGGCGAGTTCGAGCTCATCGACCGCTTCTTTGCCTCCTTAGGGGCGGTGCGCGCTGATGCGGTGCAGGGCGTCGGTGACGATGCAGCGCTACTGGCCGTACCGGCCGGGCATGAACTGGTCGCTTGTGTGGACACACTGGTGGCCGGGCGACATTTTCCCCTCGGCTGCGACCCCTATGACATTGGTTGGCGCTCTCTGGCTGTCAACCTGTCGGATCTCGCAGCCATGGGGGCTGTGCCGGCGTGGGCTCTGCTGGCCCTGACGTTGCCGGAAATGGACGAAGAATGGTTGGACGGCTATGCGCAGGGCCTGTCCAAGATCGCAACCCAATTCGGCGTGGCCCTAGTCGGTGGGGATACCACCCGGGGCCCACTCACCATCTCGATCTCGGCCTTAGGTTTTGTGCCGGCGGGTACGGCCTTGCGTCGCACCGGGGCCCGACCTGGGGACCTCGTGTATGTGACCGGATGGCCTGGGGATGCGGCTGCGGGACTTGCGCTAATGGAGGGACGATTGCAGGGTCAGGGTGCCGATAAAGGGGCACTGGAACGTAAGTTTCGCCACCCTGAGCCGCGACTGCTGTTTGGGCAAGGCTTGCGCGGCGTGGCGAGCGCTTGCATTGACGTCTCCGATGGATTGGCGCAGGACCTCGGCCGGCTAGCTGCGGCCTCGGGGGTCGGTGCGGTAATTCGTGCCCGCGAATTACCCTTGTCACGGGCGCTCTATGCGCTGACCGGCGAGGAGGCTGCGCGCGGCTACGCGCTAGCCGGCGGTGACGACTATGAGTTGCTTTTCACGGCCCCGCCGAGTGCACGCGCCCAGGTGGGTGCCTTGGCGGCGAAAATGGGGGCGCCGGCCTGTCACTGTATCGGCGAGATTGTCGTGGGCAAGGGCGTCAAAGTCCTGGGTGAACGGGGCGAGCTGCCGGTGCCCCGTGGCTGGGATCACTTCTCCGCTTGACGGTGGACTCGGTAAAACCGCGAGCCGGTTCACGGTCTGGACGGCGCGCAGGGGGTAGGCTCGGGGAATTCTGGGTCTACGCAGGCTTGGTTTTGTCCGGGAGTCCGTCATTTCTCTGTCGCCCCCTAATGCCTTGACCCATCCGTTGCCGCCTGCGTACGCGCCTGAGCCGGCACTAACGCGGATCGGAAAATACGAGATCATCAAGGAAGTCGCGCGTGGTTCGACCGGCTCGGTCTACCTTTCGCATGACCCCTATTATCGTCGCGATGTCGCAATCAAGGTTTATCACCCGTCTGCTCCCGAAGACACCGTGCGTCAGCGCGTGTCCCGACAGATGTTTTTATCGGAGGCGCACTTGGTTGGCCTGCTGCAGCATCCCCATATCCTGCCGATCTATGATGCGGGTGAGGAGAACGGGCGTTGCTATGTCGTGACCGAGTTCATTTATGGCGCGCGCACCTTGGCGACCTACTGTCGTGAGGACAATCTGCTTGCGCCCGATACGGTCGTGGAGATTGCCTACCAATGCGCACGCGCGCTGGCGTATGCGCACGCTCGGGGTGTGATCCACCGTGATATTAAACCCTCTAACCTGATGCTCAATGTCGCAAGCGAATTGCGCGTTATCGACTTTGGGATCGCGCTGGGTCCGAACGGCGTCGGTTCCGGTATCGAAGGCATTGCGGGCAGCCCCTCGTATATGTCGCCAGAACAGGTGCAGTCAGCGACGCTGTCGAATCGTTCAGACCTCTATTCGCTGGGTGCGGTCATGTATGAATTGCTGACCGGCGTGCGTCCGTTCCGTGGTTCGACTCTAGCCAAGTTGATGCACCAGATTGTTTATGCGACGCCGCCCCCGATTCATACGCTGCGCGATGGCGTTCCCGAAGAACTGGAAGCGGTCGTGATGACGGCGCTGGTAAAAGACCCTGCGCAGCGTTTTGCATCCGGCAATGAATTTGCCGCAGCACTGACCAAAGTGCACCAACGCTTGCGTGTGGATGGCGATCAGCTAGATCGCCAGGAACAGAGCACCGTTTTGCGCCGGCTCCCTTTCTTTCATGAATTTAGTCAGGCCGAGATTGGTGAGATTTTGCGTGCGAGTGATTGGGAAGCGCATGAAGACGGCGCGGAGCTCGTACGTGAGGGTGATATAGAGGATCGCTTCTATGTCGCTGTCGAGGGCCAACTTGCGGTCTTTAAAGACGGTGTACGCATCGGGCATCTGGGTGCCGGCGACTGTTTCGGTGAGGCGGCTTGCGTGGTCGGCGCGAGACGTCTGGCAACGATCCGTGCTGAGGGGCGCGTTACCGCATTGCGGGTTTCATCGACCCGCCTAGAGCAGGCATCACCTGCCTGCCAACTGCATTTCAACAGGGTCTTTTTGCGCAGTCTAGTGGGCCGACTGCAGAGCCGGCGCTAGACAATAGGTAACAGCGACCGGCCTGCAGGCGTCTGCGTAAGAAGACCCTTAGGCGGCATCTTTGTTGCGCTCGATCAGCGCGTAGGCCGAATGATTATGAATCGATTCGAAGTTTTCGCTCTCCACCGTATAGGCACGGATGCGGTCGTCTGCATTGAGTCGGACAGCGACGTCCCGCACCAGGTCTTCAACGAACTTCGGGTTGTCGTACGCCCGCTCCGTGACCCACTTTTCGTCCGGGCGTTTCAAAATGCCGAACACTTCGCATGAGGCTTCACTTTCCGCGATCCCAATCAGTTCCTCAATCCACACATGGCCTTCTATCCGTGCGGTGATCGTGACGTGTGAGCGTTGATTGTGGGCGCCGTAATCGGAAATCTTCTTGGAGCAGGGACACAGGCTCGTCACTGGTACGACGACTTTAATCCAGGTTTCGGTACGACCGTTGCTGATTTCGCCGATTAGGGTCGCGCGATAATCGAGCAGACTCTTTACGCCAGAGACGGGTGCCGACTTCATGACGAAGTAGGGGAACGCCATTTCGATGTGACCCTTTTCGGCGTCCAGACGCTTCACCATCTCGGCCAACATATCGCGGAACGAATCGACCGATACTTCGCGTTCATTGAGATGGAGAATCTCAACGAAGCGTGACATGTGCGTGCCCTTGAAATTGTGGGGCAGGTGCACGTACATGTTGAAATTGGCGATCGTGTGCTGGTCACCGCCGGAGCGATCCTTCACGCGCACGGGATGGTAGATGTCCTTGATGCCGACCTTGTCGATCGCAATGCGGCGCTCATCAGCGAACGCCTGCACGTCTTCGATCATCGGGGTCGTGCCGGGCTGGGTATCCATCGAGTCATCCTTGGTATCAGGGGGCGTCATACGGCGTTCTTACGTCATTCAGGTCGTGGTGCAGAAGGCGTCGATTCGGCGCTGCAGTGTAGTCGGATCGAGGCCCGCAGCACTCAAGTTGTCGTGACGGGATCCGTGCTCGATAAAGCGATCCGGAATCCCCAGTCGCAGAACCGGGCGCATGATACCCGCGTCGGCCAATACTTCCAGAATAGCCGCACCCGCACCGCCTTGCAGGACGTTTTCCTCGGCAGTGACGAGTCGCGTGTGGCGTGTCGCAATGTCCAGTACGAGCTCCCGATCCAGTGGCTTTACAAAACGCAGATTGACGAGGGTGGCATCCAAGCGCTCGGCGATGGGTCCGAGTAAGGAGACCATGGTGCCGAGCGCGAGTATTGCAAGACCCGATTGGCCCTCACGCACGAGGACGCCCTTGCCGATCGGCAGCAGGGACAGCGCGGTGATCACGGCCGTGCCCGGTCCTGTCCCTCGCGGGTAGCGCACGGCGGCTGGGTGCCCGGCGTGAGCGGCGGTATGCAGCATCTGTCGGCATTCGTTTTCGTCCGCCGGCGCCATCACGATGAGATTTGGTACGCAGCGCAGGTACGACAGGTCAAAGATGCCTTGATGGGTCGCGCCGTCGCCACCGACCAGGCCGGCTCGGTCCAGCGCAAAGGTGACTGGGAGGTCTTGCAACGCTACGTCATGGATCAGTTGGTCGTAGCCGCGTTGCAGGAACGAGGAATAGATGGCCACGACGGGCTTGAGGCCCTCACAGGCCAAGCCCGCCGCGAGCGTGATTGCATGCTGCTCGGCGATTCCGACGTCGTAATAACGGTGCGGGAAACGCTTGGAAAAGTTGACTAATCCGGAGCCTTCGCGCATCGCTGGCGTAATCGCCACGATCGTTGGGTCCCGATCGGCCTCGTCGCATAACCACTGCCCAAATACTTGGGTATACGTGGGCCCTGCAGCGGCCTCTTTACGGATCTCGCCTTTGGCGGCATCGAACGGACCCGGTCCATGCCATTTGATGGGGTCCGCTTCGGCTGGCGCGTAACCTTTCCCTTTGCGGGTGGCGACGTGGAGTAATTGGGGGCCCTTGGCATGCTTGAGTAATTTGAGCGTGCGCGCGAGGCCAATGACGTCGTGTCCGTCGACTGGGCCGATGTAGTTTAGGCCTAGCTCCTCGAACATGGTGCCGGGCAATATCATGCCCTTGAGATGTTCTTCGGAACGGCGCGCGAACTCCCAGACCGCTGGTATACGGCGCAGCACGCGTTTGCCCCCTTCCCGGAAGCCCCGATAGAGCCGGCCGGCGAGCAGACGGGCCAAGTAGTTCGATAGGGCGCCTACGTTCTCGGATATCGACATGTCGTTGTCGTTGAGAACGACGAGTAGATTGGCATCGAGCGACCCGGCGTGGTTGAGCGCCTCGAAGGCCAGACCCGCCGTCATGGCGCCGTCGCCAATCACTGCCACGTGGGCGCGCTGCCCGCCTTGCAGTTGGTCGGCTAGGGCCATCCCCAGCGCGGCGGACACGGAGGTAGAGGAGTGCCCGACGCCGAAGGTGTCGTATTCGCTTTCAGCCCGGGTCGGGAAGGGCGCTAGGCCGTCCTTCTGCTTGATGGAGGTCAGTCGATCGCGCCGACCGGTGAGGACTTTGTGTGGGTAGGCCTGATGCCCCACGTCCCAGACCAGACGGTCATCCGGTGTGTCGAAGACGTAATGTAGGGCGACAGTCAATTCGACGGTGCCGAGGCCGGCGGCGAAGTGGCCGCCCATTTGACTCACCGTCGCAATCAGGAAGGCACGCAGTTCGTCTGCGACTGCCGGCAACGCTGATTCGGGCAGCGCACGCAGATCCTGGGGGCTCGTGATGCGATCGAGTAGAGGGTAGGAGACGGAGCCAAGCATCGGCGCATTCTACCGCAACCGGACGGCGATCCGGGCGTTCAGGACTGTCTATGGACGATGTAATGCCCGAGCCAGCGCAGAGGTTGGCCGGCCTCACCAAAGGCCTCCAGCGCGGCGTCGGCTTCGATCATCAGGGCGAGTGCTTTCTGGCGTGCGTTGTCAAGACCGACCGCTGCCGGATAAGTGGGCTTGCTGCGCGCGCTATCTGCGCCGATCGTTTTGCCGAGCAGCGTAGGATCCCCTTCGATGTCCAACAGGTCATCGACAATTTGGAACGCAAATCCCATCGCCCGGGCGTAGCGGGTCAGTGCGGCGGCCTGATCGGTCCCTTGCAGGCCGGCCAGGACCACTGCGAGCATGACGCTGCCTTCCAATAACGCCCCAGTTTTGTAGCGATGCATCTGCTCGACCTGTGCCGCCGAGAGTATTTGACCGATGTAACCCAGATCGAGGGCTTGTCCGCCGGCCATGCCCTGCGTACCAGAGGCGCGGGCGAGGACGTGCACCATGGCGATGCGTGCTTGCGCATCGACCGGGGCCGCCGCCAAGCTCTCAAAGGCCAGTACCTGTAGGGCGTCGCCGGCCAAGATCGCGGTCGCTTCATCGAAGGCGCGGTGGCAGGTTGCTCGACCCCGGCGCCAATCGTCGTCGTCCATTGCCGGCAAATCATCATGGATCAGCGAATAGGCGTGGATCATCTCGACCGCGGCGGCGGCGGCATCGAGCGGTTCTGTCGCGACGCCGAGAAGCTCTCCTGTGGCATAGACCAGCGCCGGGCGGATGCGTTTGCCGCCGTCGAGCGTTGCATAGCGTATTGCTGCATGTAGGCGCGTCGGCACACTGTCTGCTGCTGGTAAGCGCGCGTCCAACGCCGCCTCCGACTGCGCCCGAAAGCGGGCAAGCATGCGCGCCCAATCCGTCGTCATTCGTCCGCGCCGTCGAAGGGATCCGTTGTCACCGAACCGTCAGGGCGTACCGAGAGCTTTTCGACTTTTTGCTCGGCCATCGCTAGGGCGGACTGGCAGGCGCGAGTCAGCGCCACGCCCCGCTCAAAGGTGGTGAGCGCCTCTTCGAGTGGCACGTCGCCGCTCTCCAAACGAGCCACCACTGCCTCCAACTCGGCCATGGCGGCCTCAAAGTCGAAGGGGGCGTGGGCAGCCGGGTCCGTGGCTTTGGAGATCTTGGGCATGCGCGATCCGATGCGGCCTGAGGCGGCCCTTAAGAGTAGCCTTGGGGACCGAAGGGCGTCAAACCGAGCTGTCCTGCACAAACCGTGCGTTGACGCGCCGATCGCACCTGTACAGAATCCGTACTCCACCGCCGGGTCCGGTGACTACGGTGACATCCCCCACGGAGATATTGCATGAGCCTGAAAGGTAGTAAGACCGAGAAGAATCTGAAGGATGCGTTCGCAGGTGAAAGCCAGGCGAACCGTCGTTACTTGTATTTCGCAGCCAAGGCCGATGTCGAGGGCTACAACGACGTGTCGACCGTGTTCCGTTCGACCGCCGAAGGCGAAACGGGTCATGCGCATGGTCACCTCGAGTACCTCGAAGCGTGTGGCGACCCGGCGACGGGTCTGCCCATTGGCGGGACTGCCGATAATCTGCGTGCCGCGATCGCGGGCGAAACGCATGAGTACACGGATATGTACCCCGGCATGGCGAAGACAGCGCGCGATGAGGGCTTTGACGAGGTCGCAGACTGGTTTGAGACGCTGGCCAAGGCCGAGCGCTCGCATGCCAATCGCTTCCAGAAGGCGCTCGATAGCCTTTGATAGGACGCGACGGGCGTGGCGTCGCCGCAAGGCGATTCCACGCCCGTTTTGATTTTGCGTTCGGATGGTTCTAGTCGTTGATTTTTGAGGTGTTTGGGATGAGTGAGACTCCGGCAACCCCCCGTCGCGAGGGCAGTCTCGAGGCGCCGATTAGGCACCCCATTGCTTGGCGCACCGATGCGTACTACGACGAAGCGGCGCTGCTCAAAGAACTCGAGCGCGTATACGATATTTGTCATGGCTGTCGGCGTTGTTTCTCGCTGTGCCAGTCTTTTCCTGTTCTTTTCGATGCGATCGATGCCACGCAGGACGGTGAGATCCATAGTGTCCCGAAGAAGGCGTATTGGGACGTTGTTGATCAGTGCTACCTGTGCGACTTGTGTTACCAGACCAAGTGTCCGTATGTGCCGCCGCATGAGTGGAACGTCGATTTTCCGCATCTGATGCTGCGCGCGAAGGCGCTGCGCTTTAAGCAAGACGGCGCGTCGCTGCGTGACAAGATTCTGTCCTCACCGACGACCTTGGGTCGCTTGGCCGGCATTCCTGTGATCGCGGAAGTTGTTAATGCTGTGAATAAGAATTCCACGGCGCGCAAAATACTGGAGTCGACCCTCGGCATTCACCGCGATGCGCGGCTGCCCGATTTTCAGGCCAAGTCCTTCCAGGATCTTGAGGCCAGACGCGCCAAGCCCGTCCTGGCGCCGATTGCGGCGGCGGGGACCTCTGGGAAGGTCGCTTTGTATGCCACCTGCTATTGCAATGAGCATGAGCCAGATATCGCGCGGGATCTTGCGGCGGTGTTTGAGCACAACGGCATTGCGGTGGTGACGGTGCCCAAGGAAAGCTGCTGCGGGATGCCCAAACTGGAACTGGGTGATCTGGAGTCGGTCGCCAAGCTTAAAGAACACAACATTCCTCGCTTGGCGCAATTGGTGGATGAGGGCTATGACCTTGTTGCCCCTGTGCCCTCGTGCGTGCTCATGTACAAGCAAGAGCTGCCGCTGCTGTTTCCAGAGGATGCGGCTGTGGCCAAGGTCAAGGCCGCGATGCATGATCCCTTTGAATATTTGTGGAAGCGCCATCAGGCGGGCTTGCTCAAAACAGAATTCCTGAACGTGTTAGGTAAGGTGGCCTATCACGTGCCCTGCCACTTGCGGGTCCAGAATATTGGTCTGAAGACGCGCGATGTGCTGAAACTCGTCCCAGAAACCTCTTTTGAAGTGATCGAGCGCTGCACGGGCCATGACGGGACCTATGCGCTGAAGAAAGAGTTTCACGCGAATGCGAAGAAGATCTGTAAACCGGTCTCAAACAAAGTGACCCAATCGGGTGCCGTAGTGCACAGTTCGGATTGCCCGATGGCAGGGCACCAAATCAGTGACGGCCTCAAAGAAAAACGAACGCCCGTGCATCCGATGACATTGCTGGCCCGTGCTTATGGAATTGCGACGGAGAAAGGCTGATGAAACGCTTGCACGCAGCAGATTTGATGCCTCTGGAGACCTATGCGCGCGAGCGCGCAGCGTTTCGTGAGCGCGTAATGACGCATAAACGGCGTCGAAAGGTGGCTGTGGGACCCAATCTCACGCTGTTGTTCGAGGATCGCCTCACCGTCAAGTATCAGGTACAGGAGATGTTGCGGATCGAGCGCATCTTTGAGCCGCAGGGTATAGCTGACGAACTTGCGGCCTACAATCCGCTGATTCCGGACGGCACTAACTTGAAGGCCACCTTGCTGATTGAGTTTGGTGATCCGGTAGTCCGGGCCGAACAATTGCGGCATTTGAAGGGCCTTGAAGCGACCGTCCGGATTTTGGTTGACGGTGAAGTCATCGAGCCGATCGCTGATGAAGATTTAGAGCGTGAGAACGACGAAAAAACCTCGGCCGTGCATTTTATGCGCTATCAGGTGCCCCAGCATTTGCGCAGTCGATTCGCCACGGCACACGTCTCTATTGCGACGGATCACCCGGCCTATCGGCACGCAGTTGTGCTCAGTGAGGACGCGCGTGCCGCGCTCGCTCGAGATTTGGAAGACTGATCGACTAGGGTGCTAGCCAGTCTTCGGTCCGCAAGCCCGTGATGGGTGAGAAACGGGTCTCTGGCGTGACCAGCGTGGCATCGAGACTGATCGCGTGGGCGGCGATGAGTTGATCGAGCGCGCTCAAAGCGCCCTCGGCCAGACGGGTGTGGGGCGCGAGGCTCGCAAAGGCAATCGCAGCGCTGCGATCAAAGGGCGCCGTGGGCACGTTGCGCAGTAGCAGCTCTAACGCCAGGGTCAGCTGTGGCGTTGCGCCCCGCAGGGTGACCCCTGCGCGCAATTCGCCTTCCGTGATCGCGGAGAGCCATAAAACGCCTAGCGGCGCTTCGCGGACGCGATTTCGCAGCACGTCCGGGGCGTTAGCGCGCAGCAGTGCACCGGCCGTGTGGGTGTCCAACAAAAAACGGCGTGGTGGTTCGATCACGGCTCGCGCCGGGGGAGTGCCGTGGCCGGCCGTGTGATGGGCGCGTGCACATCCGAGGAATCGACCAGCGCGAAGAAAGTGGCCCAGTCGTCGGCGCGGCTTGACAGGATGAGGTCGCCGGTCACCGGATCGCGGCGCACGTAGACGGCATCGCCCGCGAAGCGGAACTGGGCGGGCAGGCGGACGGCTTGGCTACGGCCGTTCCAGAATAATTTGGCAATCTGGGGCAAGCGACGCTCGGAGAAGGGTTCTCAATAGATATATACCATGGTATATATCCGCTGCAAAGCCCAATCGCTGATCCGGGGAGACCGGTCGGCGAGCGGTTCACCGCTGTCTTCGCCAACAAATTCCAGTACCCTCGCGCCTCCATGAGCACCACATATACTTCCAAGGACCTCGAGGTCCTCGCCGGGTTGGACCCGGTTCGCCGCCGTCCCGGCATGTACACCGATACTTCCCGCCCGAATCACCTCATTCATGAGGTGGTCGACAACAGTGTCGACGAGGCGCTGGGTGGCCACGCCAAAGAAATTTCGGTCACCCTCTATAAGGACGGCTCCGTCGAGGTCAACGATGACGGCCGCGGGATGCCCGTCGACATGCACCCCATCGAGAAGGTGCCCGGGGTTGAATTGATCCTGAGTCGCCTGCACGCCGGCGGTAAGTTCTCGGACAAAAATTACCAACAGTCGGGTGGCCTACATGGCGTCGGCGTGTCGGTCGTTAACGCACTCTCGAGCCGTCTCGAGTGCCGTGTGAAGCGGGATGGTACGGAGTACCAGATTGTCTTCAAGGACGGCTATTTGGATGAAAAATTAAGAGTGCTTGGCAAAGTCGGCGCCCGCAACAGCGGCACCACGGTGCGGTTTTGGCCGGATCCGAAATATTTCGATACCGAAAAAGTGTCGCTCTCCAAGCTCAAGCACGTGTTGCGCGCCAAGGCCGTGCTATGCGCTGGCCTCAAGGTAACGCTGTTCAACGAAGCGACCGGTGAGCGCGACGAATGGTTCTACACCGGCGGCCTGGCCGCTTATATTGCTGACCGTTTGCAGGGTACGTTGATCGTGCCGGAGGAGCCCTTTTCGGCCAGCCGCAAAGGTGGGAGCGAATCGGCCGATTGGGCCTTTGCGTGGCTTACCGAGGACGGGGTGGAGACGGTTGCCGAGTCCTACGTCAACCTGATCCCAACCAATGAAGGTGGCACCCATGTGAATGGTTTGCGTACCGGCGTCACTGAGGCAGTGCGCGAGTTCACGGAATTTCGCAACTTGCTGCCGCGTGGCGTGAAGCTTGCGCCGGAAGACGTCTGGGACCGTATTGCCTTTGTGCTGTCGGTCAAAATGCACGAACCCCAGTTCGCCGGACAGACCAAGGAGCGACTCGCCTCACGTGATTCTGCGGCCTTCGTCTCTGGTCTGGTGAAGGATGCGTTCTCACTCTGGCTTGCGCAGCACCCGGAGGCGGGTGAAAAGATCGCGATGCTGGCGGTCGAGAAGGCGCAGGCGCGCCTGAAGGCTGCCCAGAAAGTAATTCGTAAGCGGGTTGTCTCAGGCCCTGCGCTGCCCGGTAAATTGGCGGATTGCACGTCACAAGAACCGACGCGGACTGAACTCTTTCTGGTGGAGGGTGACTCTGCCGGTGGTAGCGCCAAGCAGGCCCGTGAGCGTGAAGTGCAAGCCGTCATGCCCTTGCGCGGCAAGATTCTGAACACTTGGGAAGTCGACGCGCAAGGCGTATTAGGCTCGGCTGAAGTGCACGATATTTCAGTGGCGATAGGTGTGGACCCAGGTTCCGTCGACCTCAAGGAATTGCGTTACCACAAGATTTGTATTCTCGCGGACGCTGATTCCGATGGGCAGCATATCGCGACCTTGTTGTGCGCCTTGTTCCTGCGCCATTTCCGTCCGTTAGTTGCGGCCGGGCACGTGTATGTGGCGATGCCACCGCTGTTCCGGGTCGATATAGGCAAGAACGTTTATTACGCACTCGATGACGCGGAACGAGCCGGCATTCTGGATAGAATCGCCGCGGAAGGCACGCGCGGTAAAATTAGTGTGACGCGATTCAAAGGTCTTGGCGAAATGAGTGCGTTGCAATTACGTGAGACCACCATGGCGCCGTCGACGCGCAGGCTGCTGCAGTTGACCATCGAACCTAACGATAATACCGATCAGCTGATGGATATGCTGCTCGCGAAAAAGCGCGCGGCTGACCGTCGAGAGTGGCTGGAGTCAAAGGGTAATCTGGCCGAGGTAATGCCGTGAGCTCGCAAGAGTTGAATTTTGACGGCGTCGAGCGTCAACCGCTCAAGACGTTCACTGAAAAGGCGTACCTCGAGTACTCGATGTACGTCATTCTCGATCGGGCCTTGCCGCAACTTGCCGATGGGTTAAAGCCCGTGCAGCGCCGCATCATTTATGCGATGAGCGAATTGGGCCTTTCGGCCGGTTCCAAGCACAAGAAGAGTGCCCGTACCATCGGCGACGTCATTGGCAAGTTCCACCCGCATGGTGATTCGGCCGCGTATGAAGCCATGGTGCATATGGCCCAGGACTTCTCCTACCGCTATCCGATCGTCGATGGTCAGGGGAACTTCGGCTCTACCGATGACCCGAAATCGTTCGCAGCGATGCGTTACACCGAATCGCGTCTGCGCCCCTACGCAGAGACGCTGCTGGCCGAGTTGGGTCAGGGTACGGTCGAATGGACAGCTAATTTTGATGGCACGATGGATGAGCCCTCCTTGCTGCCGGCTCGGCTACCGAACGTTTTGTTGAATGGGGCCACAGGCATTGCGGTGGGTATGGCGACGGATATTCCGCCGCATAACCTCAAAGAGGTTACCGCCGCCTGTATACGACTCTTGGACGAGCCTGACGTGTCCGTTGCCAATTTGATGAAGCTCGTCCCCGGCCCGGACTTGCCGACCGGCGGTGAAATTATCACGCCGCGGGCTGAGCTGCGCTCGATTTATGAGGCGGGTACTGGGGGCTTTCGGGCTCGCGCAATCTATGCAGCGGAAGGCGCGGAGATTGTCGTTACGGCATTGCCTTATCAGGTGTCTGGCTCGAAGGTGCTAGAGCAGATTGCTGCGCAAATTCGAGCGAAGAAGCTGCCGATGGTCGAGAACGTCCGCGATGAGTCGGATCATGAAGAACCCGTACGGCTGGTATTGGAGTTGCGCTCAAACCGTGTCGATGCCGAACAGGTGATGGCACATTTGTTCGCCACGACGGATCTGGAGCGTTCGTATCGCGTCAATATGAATGTGATCGGTCTAGACGGTCGGCCGCGCGTCATGGGTTTGAAGCCGATGCTGCAGGAGTGGTTGGTCTATCGGGAGCGGACCGTGGTCCGTCGCCTGGAATACCGTCTGGCGAAGGTGAATGCGCGTCTGCATATCCTCGATGGTTTGCTCATTGCTTACCTTAATCTCGATGAGGTGATTCGAATCGTCCGTACGGAGGACGAGCCCAAGCAGGTCTTGATTGCCCGTTTTGCACTGTCCCACGAGCAGGCAGAGGCCATTCTCGAGACCAAGTTGCGGCACTTGGCGCGCCTTGAGGAAATGAAGATCCGCGGCGAGCAGGCGGCACTGGCCCTTGAGCGCGATGAAATCCAGGGGATTCTGGGGCACGCCTCGCGTCTGAAAGCACTGATTCGTGCCGAGTTGGTTGCCGATAGTGAGAAGTACGGAGACAAGCGCAGGACCCGTTTGGTCGAGCGCGATGCAGCCAAGGCAATCGACGAGACGGAACTGGTTGCGAGCGAGCCGGTCACAATCGTTTTGTCGACTGCCGGTTACGTGCGTCAGGCCAAGGGGCACGAGATCGATCCTGCTTCGCTGTCCTATAAGTCTGGTGACGGCTTCCAGGCGGCGGCGCGTGGCAAAAGTATCCAACAGGCCGTGTTTATGGACTCAACGGGCCGAACGTATAGTCTGCTGGCCCATACCTTGCCGTCGGCGCGGGGTCAGGGTGAGCCGTTATCGGGTCGGGTCGATCCGCCGGATGGCGCGACCTTTGCATCCGTGATCCTCGGTGAGGCCGGTGACCGCTACGTTCTCGCCTCCGATGCCGGTTACGGGTTCATTGTGAAAGTGGAAGATCTGTACGCGCGCAACAGGGCGGGTAAAGGGGTGCTCACCGTGCCGCAAAAGGCCAAGGCCTTACCGGCCGCACGCGTGCCGGAAGATCCGAAGGCCTTGATCGCAGTGGCCGCCGCGAGCGAGGGGCAGGACGGCCGCTTGCTCGTGTTCCCGGTCTCGGATTTGCCGGAGATGGCGCGGGGCAAGGGCAACAAGCTGTTCAATATTCCGACGGCTAAGGCGGAAGCGGGCACTGAACTGCTCGTTGGCGTGGCCGTGATTGCACCAGGAACGCGACTGAAAATTGTTTGCGGTGAGCGGGCGATGTCGTTGTCGTACAACGAATTGGCCGAGTATCGGGGCGAGCGCGCGCAGCGCGGCGCGCTGTTGCCGAAAACCTATCGGCGGGTGACGGGTCTTGAGGTCGATGGCGGCTGATCGAGACCACATCGCATGCGGGGGCTGAAGGCCTAAGGCTCTCGGTCGCTGCGGCGTCTGCAGGGAGGGGGTGAAAGAATCAGCCCGCAACCGCACTGCGCAGTGGTGTAGTGCGGTTGTAGCGTTTATCGTTCTGCCCGTGCGCAGCATTTCGGGGATTTTTGCCAATGTCTCTGACTCATGACCCGAGCGGCACTCCGGTGGCCTGCAACGTTCTTTGTGCAGCGAATCTCAAGGATTTGCTCGTCGAGCATCTCGTCCGCACCCTAGGGCACGATCCCGCTACGGCACGGCCCCGTGACGTCTATGAAGCGCTCGCGGCGACCGTAAGGGAGGAACTGGCGGCCCGCTGGGTTGCGACCCAAAAGCGTGTCGCCCGGGCCAAGACCAAGCGGGTTTGCTACTTATCGGTGGAGTTTTTGCCCGGTCGCGCCCTCGTGAATGCCTTGTCGAGCCTCGGTGGGGACCTCGTGGAGGCCACTCGGCAGGCGGTCGCGGAGTTGGGTCATAATTTTGAGGCGGTCATTGCCGAAGAGCAGGATCCCGGACTGGGTAATGGGGGACTGGGCCGATTAGCCGCCTGCTTCCTAGATTCCCTGGCGACGCTGCAATACCCGGCAGTCGGCTATGGAATCCGCTACGACTACGGGATTTTCACTCAGGTGATTGAGCCCGATGGGGGCCAGCGCGAAATCGGTTCTTCTTGGTTACGCCTCCGTGACCCTTGGGAATTGCCGCGTCCACAGGCTCGCTATTTAATCCAGTTCGGTGGAAGCTGCGTGACTGAAACGGAGCCCTCCGGAGAGCTACGTTACCGTTGGGTCGACACGCATTCAATCTACGCCGTCGGCTTTGATCACCTCGTGCCCGGCAACCACTGTGCGACCGTTAACCACCTGCGCCTTTGGTCGGGTCGCGCAATCGTGCCGTTCAATATCGCCGAATTTAACCATGGCCATTATCCGGAGGCTGTGGCCGATCAGGTGCGAGCGAAAAACCTCTCGCGCGTACTCTATCCGGATGACACGACGCTGCAAGGAAAGGAGCTGCGTCTGTCGCAGCAGTACTTTTTCGTCTCCGCATCGCTGCAGGATTTGCTGGCGTCCTTGCTCGGTGAAGGCCGATCGCTCGATGAGCTGCCGGATGCAGTCGCAATCCAACTCAACGACACCCACCCAGCATTGGCGGTCGCAGAGCTTCTTCGCTTGCTGATTGATGTGCATGCCTATTCGTGGGAGAAGGCGTGGGACATTGTTTCTCGTACATTTAGCTACACCAATCACACGCTTTTGCCGGAGGCCCTTGAGAGTTGGCCAGTCGACTTCTTCGAGCGCCTGCTGCCACGCCATCTGGTCATCATTTTTCAGATCAATCGCCAATTTCTCGACGAAATCAGTCGCGCCTTTCCGGGCGATCTCGATCGCCGCCGTCGCCTTTCTTTAATCGAAGAAGATCATGGTCGGCGTGTGCGTATGGCGCACTTGGCGGTAGTTGCCAGCCATAAGGTTAACGGAGTTGCCAAGTTGCACTCCGAACTCATGACAGCGACGATCTTTCGGGATTTTGCACAGCTCTGGCCAGAGCGGTTTACCAATGTCACCAATGGCATCACTGTGCGCCGTTGGCTGAAGCAGTCCAACCCAGGTCTTTCTGCGCTATTTACGCAGCGCTTGGGGTCCGTTTGGGAAAACGATCTGGCCAGCCTGGCAGGTCTTGCAGGGATTGCGGACGACCCGCTATTCCGTGCGCGTTTCGCGGCAGTCAAACTGGAGAACAAACGCCGCTTGGTCGCAACGATCCGCCAGCGTAGTGGCATCGAAGTGGATGAGCGCTCCCTGTTCGATGTGCAGGTGAAGCGTATCCATGAGTACAAACGGCAACTGCTCAATTTGCTGGGGGTGATCGCTCGTTACAACCGCATCCGCAGTGATCCGTCGGCAGATTACGTGCCGCGTACGGTGATTTTCGCCGGTAAGGCGGCGCCTGGCTACTACTTGGCGAAGGCGATTATCCGGTTGACCAATAATGTCGCCCGGGTTGTGAACTCCGATCCGGAAATTGCCGGGCGGCTCAAGGTGGTTTTTTTGGCGGATTACGACGTTTCCTTGGCGCAGATCATCATGCCCGCGGCCGACCTGTCGGAGCAAATTTCTACGGCGGGTCTGGAGGCTTCGGGTACAGGCAATATGAAGTTGGCGCTCAACGGTGCGCTGACGATCGGCACACTCGATGGCGCGAACATCGAGATTAAGGATCATGTCGGTGATGAGCACATTTTCATCTTTGGCAATACAGCGGCGGAGGTGACGGCGATCAAGGCTAGCGGTTACCGCCCATCCGCCGTGGTCGCGCAAGATCCTGAGTTAGCTCAGGCGATCGCGATGATCGACGAGGGTTACTTCAGCGATGGCGAGGTCACGGAGGCAAAGGCCATTGTGGGGCGACTGCTCTCAGACGGAGAGCCATTTTTGGTCTGCGCGGATTTCCGCGCGTACCTTGCAGCGCAAGACCGGGTCGATGCACTGTACCGCGATCCTGAGCGTTGGCTGCGGTCCGCGATTTTGAACAGTATCCGCATGGGTTACTTCTCTAGCGATCGCAGCATTCGTGAATACGCGGACCGTATCTGGAACATTCGGCCTGTCCCGTAATGGCCAAGCGCAATAAGCCCGACAAGCAGGGGATTCAGGGAGGCGCGAATACCACGCTGCAATCGCCACGGACGTGGCCAGTGCTCGCTCCGTCTGAGGTGGAGGCCTTGTTGCATGCGCAACACCGTCAGCCCCGCTCGGTGCTTGGATATCACGAGTTCCCAGGTGATGGTGGCGAACCGGTGGTGATCGTGCGGGTCTTGGAACCGGACGCGATCGAGGTAAGTGTCTATTGGGAGGACGAACTCTCGTCAGCAGCCCGGCCGCTAACCCAGGTGCACCCCGGTGGTCTTTTTGAGGCGCAGATTCCCTACCGGCGACCACTGGTCCCCTATCGCTTAGCGATCCGCTACCGTAACGGGCAGACCCATACCAAAACCGATCCGTATTACTTCGGTCTGCAGCTCACGGACTTTGACCTCTATCTGTTCGGTCAAGGTAATCATCATCGAATATGGTCAAAGCTGGGCGCTCATCCGTGCGTCATCGATTGCGTTGCCGGCACCCAATTTGGCGTTTGGGCGCCGAATGCAGCGCGGGTCAGCGTCGTCGGTGATTTCAATATCTGGGATGGTCGTCTTCACCCGATGCAGTCGCGTGGTGACAGCGGCATCTGGGAATTGTTTATTCCTGAAGTGGGCGTGGGTGCTCGGTACAAATACGAAATCCGCACGCATACGGGGGAGACGCGGCTCAAGGCCGATCCTTATGGCAACGCCATGGAGTTGCGGCCGAAGACCGCCTCGATTGTTGTGGATCTGTCGAATTTTCAATGGACCGACGAGGCTTGGATGGCGCGACGCCGTGGCGCCGATCCGCGGCGCGAGCCGATCTGCGTCTACGAAGTCCACTTGGGCTCCTGGCGACAAGCGCCTAGTCGTGACCCGCCCTTTCTGAGTTGGGTGGAAGCGGCAGAACAACTGATCCCTTACGTCGTCGATATGGGGTATTCGCACATCGAACTGATTGGCATTGCAGAGTATCCGTTTGACGGTTCCTGGGGATATCAGGTGGGCGGCTATTACGCGCCGACCGCACGCTATGGAACGCCACAGGAGTTCATGCAGTTCGTCGATCGTTGTCATGGTGCCGGCGTCGGTGTGCTGATGGACTGGGTGCCCGCCCATTTTCCCAAAGACGCGCACGGGTTGATTGAGTTTGATGGGTCTCCGCTCTATGAGCATGCCGATCCCCGTCAAGGGGAGCACCGCGATTGGGGTACGAAGATTTTCAATTTCGGCCGCAATGAGGTGCGTAACTTTCTGACCGCCAATGCGCTGTACTGGTTAAACGAATACCACTTGGACGGACTGCGTGTAGATGCGGTAGCGTCCATGCTTTACCTCGATTACAGCCGCGAGCCCGGACAATGGATACCGAATAAATACGGCGGGCGGGAGAATCTGGAGGCCATCGAGTTTCTAAAACACCTTAATTGGGCAGTGCGTGAATACGCACCGCACGCGATGATGATCGCCGAAGAATCGACCGCGTTCGCCGGGCTGACGACTCCGGTGCATGAAGGCGGTATTGGCTTCACGTTCAAGTGGAACATGGGCTGGATGAACGATACGTTGCGCTACTGGGAAAAGGATCCCGTGCACCGACGTTTTGACCATAACTTGGTGACTTTTTCGTTTGTCTATGCGTGGTCCGAGCGGTTTATGCTGCCGATCTCGCACGATGAAGTCGTCCATGGAAAGGGCTCTCTGATTTCCAAAATGCCCGGTGATGACTGGCAGAAAAAAGCCAACTGGCGATTGTTCTTGACGTTTATGACGGCCCATCCGGGCAAAAAATTATTGTTTATGGGTCAGGAGTTTGCGCAGTGGCACGAGTGGCGGCATTCGCATGCGCTGGATTGGGCGTTGCTCGAGCACGACGACCACCGTCGTCTGCGGGATCTGGCGCGTGCGCTCAATGCACTCTATGTCAGTTCACCGCAACTGCACGGGTCGGACTGCGACGCAGCCGGATTTCTAGGACTTGATCTGCACAACGCCGAACAGAGCGTCTGTATCTTTGAGCGCCGGGCCACTGGTGGTGACGTAGGTGAGCCCTTGCTGTGTGCCTTCAATGCGACGCCTGTGCCGCGAGAGGATTACTGGATTGGCGTCGAGGCGCCAGGCCGATACCGTAAGGTCTTTGATTCCGATAGCGCACTGTACGGCGGTTCAGGCTGCAATGCGCAGCATGAATTCCAATCCTTCCCGGGTAGCGCTCATGGGCGCGACCACGTCGTGCGCGTTCATTTGCCGCCTTTGGCGGGTATCCTCTTGCGTCGCGCTTGAGATGCGGTCACAGCCGATTTCCATAGGCCCTGGGAATCCGAGCCCGCTAGGTGCTACGCCTGTTGACGGTGGGATCAACTTTGCGGTGCATGCGGCGCCGGAAAATCGCGTGGAGTTGGTGTTGTGCCATGCGGACGGAAGCACGCGGTGTGTGGTGGCATTGGCCGCGCGGACGGGCGCTGTTTGGCATGGATGGCTGTCGGCTGCACACGCGCGGGTCGGTGACCTCTACGGTTTTCGGGTGCACGGCAACTATGATCCGGCCCGCGGTCAGCGCGCGAACCCAGCAAAATTTCTACTCGACCCAGCGGCACGTGCCGTCACCGGGCAGCCCATCCCGGATGTATCTCTCTATGACGGACCGGATAGCCTACACTTAGATTCCATGGCGGCGATGCCGCGGGCGCGGATCGTCGATGCGGCGTTTGACTGGGGCCATGATCGTCCGCCGCGCACGCCTTGGGCGCAGACCGTGATCCTCGAGACCCACGTCAAAGGGCACACCATGCACCATCCTGGTGTGCGGCCGCGTTTTCGCGGGACTTATCTGGGTCTAGCGGAACCGGCGGTGATTGAAGACCTGGTGCGGTTGGGCGTTACTGCCGTGGAGTTGTTGCCGGTGCAGGCTTTTACCAGTGAAGCCTTTCTAGTCGACAAGGGACTAGTCAACTACTGGGGTTATAACCCGTTCGCGTGGTCAGCGCCGGCGCCGCAATATGCGATCGAAGATGCTGTGCTCGAGTTTCAGCGCATGGTGTGTGCTTTGCACGCTGGCGGACTCGAAGTGATTTTGGACGTCGTGTTTAATCACACCGCGGAGGGCAACGCGTTCGGGCCGGTGCTGTCGCTCAAGGGTTTCGACAACGCCGCCTATTATCGATTGGTGGCTGGCGACAGCGCACGTTACGAAAATCATACTGGCTGTGGTAATACGGCACGCACAGACAGTGCGGCGGGCCTCGCGCTTGCACTGGATGCCTTGCGCTGGTGGGTTGAGGCGATGCATGTTGACGGATTTCGCTTTGACCTAGGAACGTCTGTCGGGCGTCAGGCACAGGGCTTTACGGCTGCAGCCGAATTTTTTAGCTCTTTGCGCGCAGCGCCCTGGGCACAAGGCATTAAGTTCATTGCCGAGCCTTGGGATGTCGGCCCCGGTGGCTACCAGTTAGGTGCGTTCCCATGCGAGTGGTCTGAATGGAATGATCGATATCGCGATACGGTGCGCTCTTATTGGATTGGCGAGCGGGGAGTGCTCGGCGCATTTGCGGAGCGCTTCGCCGGCTCGTCAGACATTTTTCGTCATTCCGGTAGAGGCCCCCGTGCAAGTATCAACTTCGTGACTGCGCATGACGGATTCACGTTGGCAGATCTGGTGACCTACGAGCGTAAGCATAACGGCGCCAATCTGGAGGACAACCGCGACGGACACGCGGACAATCGCAGTTGGCATTGTGGGGTAGAGGGGCCGACCGAGGACGCTGGGGTCAATGCGCTGCGACGGCGCCAGCGGCGCAATTTTCTTGCGACCTTACTGTTGTCGCAAGGGGTGCCGATGCTGCTGGCGGGGGACGAGTTTGGGCGCACGCAAGGCGGCAACAACAACGCCTATTGTCAGGACAATGCCTCGAGTTGGCTGGATTGGTCCCAGTGCGCGCGTGAGAGCGAGGAAGTGGCATTTGTCCGCCGGTTGCTGGCGTGGCGTCGCCAACACCCCGAGTTGCGGCGTGCGTCTTTTTTTGAGCAATCGGGCCCTTGTGTGGGCAGTGAAGTGCAGTGGCTGCACCCGCGCGGCGATGCAATGTGTGCGGCCGACTGGAATGATCCACAGGGCCAGTCCCTTGCTGTGCTTTATCACGCGCGATCAGATGGTCTAGCAAAGCTGCTGTTGCTGTTCAACGCATCGGGGCAGCGTGTGGATTTTGCAGTGCCGCAATCGCCGACGGGGCGTTGGCGCTTGGTTGCAGATACTGCCGATCCTGGCGCAGAAGGCGTGCTGAGCGATTTACAGGTAGCGCGGCCGTGCCGATCCGTGGCGATGTACGAGCGAGCCCATTGACTGGGCTGGATTCAGCGCATAGCTAGGTAATTGGGTTTGATGCAAACGGCGGCTGGCTTAGGGCGCAGTCGCGCGCTCGAGTGCTACCAAGTAGGCAAAAGCCATCTCACGACTCGTGCCGCACATCGATGGACTCGGTTTTAAGGATTGACAGACTGTCGGGCGGCGCGGGTCGTTGAAAATCCGGCAGCGTTCCTCGGCATCCAGTTGTACGCACCGTACGCCGGCAGGCTTGCCGTGCGGCATGCCGGGTATTGGAGAGCTAATCGATGGGGCGGTGCAGCAGGCCCCGCAAAGGCTTCGGCAGACGGTCATGGCGTAGGTTAGCGACGGTGGGGCACCGATTCGACGCTGCACTAGATCTGGCGTCAATGTTTTTTTTAAGGCCCGATCGCCTTGTGGCTCAGCCGAGCGTGACGGCTTCCGAGCGTTGTACGAATCGACCTTGGATTAAGTCCACACCCAGAGTGAATAGCACGGCCATCGTATTAGCGTCTTCAACGCGCTCTGCAATCGTTGCGGCGCCGGAGGCTTTGGCGGTTACCAACAGCGCACGAACGGCGCTCTGCAGAGCGGGATGATTGGCGATGCCCTGCATCAGTTTGCCGTCAATTTTTAAGAACTCGGGTTTCAGTCGGGCCGCGAGTTGGTTCGGATCCACACCATAACCGTAATGCTCAATCGCGAAGCGCAGGCCGAGTCCACGCAGACCCTCACGGAGCCGTTCGGCGGCTTCCGGTTGCAGTTCGATGTCAGCCTCTGGTACTTGCACAACAATGCGTGATGGGTTGATTGCTGCAGTGGCGATCTGTGTCTTCAGCCATGGAAGCAGCGTTGCGTCGCCGATAGAATCAGCGGAGATGCGCACAAAGAACCCGGGGTCGCTGCGCTCTGCGGCAAGTGAGAGGCAGGCGCCGAGCACCCAGCGGTCGAGGGAGCGCAGCAGGTCGTTTCGTTGCGCAGCAGCAAGAAATTCAGAGGGCAGAATTTCATTACCATCATCGTCCTGCAGACGGATGAGTAGGTCGAAGGATTCGACGTTGCCACTGCGCAGACTTGCGATTGGTTGCTGCTGCAGCCGGAAGCGATTTTCCATCAGCGCGCTCTTGATGCGCTGTACCCAGGTGCGATCGTCGGCGTCGGTACCCGTAGGCGCAGGATCGCGGATGATGCTGCGATCACCGCCATCAGTGCGTGCGAGGCGCATCGCCTCCATGCTGCGAACCATAGCGCCATCAGCGTCGGCGCCAATGATTTTCGCAAGACCCAAGGCCACCGTGATGCGCACCTCGCGGCCCGCGACGTTGTAATGACGGGCGCGAACGGCAGTGACGATCTGGTTCGCCCAATGTTCGACGTCGGCGCGCGTTCCACGTTCCACGACGATCACCAGGCTCGATCCAGTAAACCTTCCGGCCAGATCGGTGGGCAGGAGGTGGCAGCGAACGTCATCGGCCAGTAGTGCCACGAGTCCTTCGGCAGCCAGTGGGCCGACGCGGTCAGCTACCTGTTCGGGGTGATCGATTTGTAAGGTTGCCAAATAGCGCACACCGCCGGCGATGGGTTGCTCGCAATGCGTGACCAAGCTATCCAGTAAGTGGGCGCGGTGCAAGAGTTTGGTCGTGGGGTCGGTTCGGATCGCGTGCTCGAGTTGTGCGTGTAGGTCTTCGACGTCTTCGCCGCGGGACGCTGGCACGCGCAACGTCAGCACGGACTCACCGTCTGCGGCGGCGCCCAAGGCCAGTACGACGTCAATAGGTCGAGCGCTGCCATCCGCATGGCGTGCCCGTAGGCGCAATGGCTCTCCCGGCCAATTGCCATGCTGACAGGCACTGAGTGCTCCCTTGAGTGCGGGGTGAGATACTGGTTCAAAGCAGTCCATGACGGGCAGTCCATCGATGCTGCCCAGCTCGGAATAGCCAATCAGTGTCAGCCAGGCGGCATTGGCGGCGATGACGATGCCTTCGGCGACTTCGGCAATCGCATCGGTAGACCCTGCGCGCAACGAATCCAGTGCGCGCCGATAGTCGGCGCTCGACGCCGCGGCGCGGGCCAATGCGCGGGCATTGCGTTGGCCGACCAGTTCTCGTTGGATGACGAGGACCAGGCGTTTGGGGTTGTTCAGGCTGACGATGTCCTGGGCGCCAGCGGTCAGCGCGGTCTCGGAGGCCGCGTCCGTGCACTCGCTCAGCAGCAGCAATACGCTGGGTGCGGGGGCTTGACGGGCTCGCAGTGCGGCGATGGCATCCACGGGGAGCAGTCGATCTTCGGCTGCAATAACGACCAGTTCCGGCCGGTGCACTTCTACGGTGGATTCGAGGTTGCTGCCGTCTGCGACGTGTAGGCAGTGGGCGGCCAGACCGGCGCGGCGGAGCAGCCGGTTGATGGCTTCCATTGCCTCTTGCTGTCGGCTGAGCACGACAACCCCGACCGATTCAGGGTCGTTAGCCAGAGCCAGGGGGGGTGGGGGACGGCTCGTCATTTCTGGATATTATGACTTGGGTCCGGGGTTGGTACGGACCGGGTTAACAGTTTTTCGGTTTGCGTCGATTCGTCCGGTAAGCGGGTTTTCTGGCCGGATGAGTGCCGGGGCGATACACTAAGGGGCTTTTGGTGGGCCGGACGGCCCGCGCACGGCGGCTATTCGGAGAGTTTCATGTCCAACTACAGCACCAATGAATTTAAAACTGGCCTCAAGATCCTGATCGATGGGGATCCGTTCTCGATCGTCGAGAATGAGATGGTCAAGCCCGGCAAGGGTCAGGCCTTCAACCGCGTCAAGGTCCGCAATCTCAAGACCGGCCGCGTGGTGGAGCGCACCTGGAAGAGTGGCGATTCCGTCGACGCCGCTGACGTCGTCGATGCCGACATGCAGTACCTATATGCTGAGGGCGGCTTTTGGATATTCATGATGCCGGACACCTTTGAGCAGTACACCGCCGGCAAGTCGGCCATGGGCGATGCAGCGCAGTGGCTCAAGGAAGGCGTGCAATGCATTGTGACGCTGTGGAATGGCGAACCCTTGGCTGTTACGGCGCCGGCGCATGTGGAACTCAAGATTGTGGAGACCGATCCTGGTCTGCGCGGCGATACGGCGACTGGTGGTCAGAAGCCGGCCAAGCTGGAATCCGGTGCGGTCGTCAAAGTGCCGCTCTTTATCAATGAAGGCGAGATCATCCGCGTGGATACTCGCAACGGCGAGTATATTTCCCGCGCCAAGTAAAGCGGGTCAGACCGTGTCGCAGCCCGCTAAGAGGCGGGCTGCGAACGCTTCCAATGCGGCGGCGTCGGTTGCATCGAAGCGCGCTAACAGTGGACTGTCCAAGTCCATCACCCCTAGCAGGCGTCCGTCGGTGGCGAGGAGGGGCACGACGACCTCAGAACGACTGGCCGCATCACAGGCGATGTGGTCCGCAAAAGCGTGTACGTCCGTCACTACGATTGTCTGGCGTGCGGCGGCTGCCCGGCCACAGACGCCACGGCCCAGCGCGATGCGCACGCAGGCCGGTTTGCCTTGAAAGGGGCCCACGACCAAGCCGGCGTCCTTGAGCAGGTAAAAACCTGCCCAATTAAGATCGGGCAGGGTAGCCATCAGTAATGCCGAGGCGTTGGCGAGATTGGCGATGAAATCTCGCTCCCCAGCGAGCAGGGCACCTAAGGCTTGCAGCAACGCGGTATGTTGCTGTGACTTGGGCGTGTCGGTGCCGAGCAGGGGTGGGGCTGCATGCATGGATCAAGACTCCGCGAGGGAAAACGCCAATACGTCGTCAATGTGCGCTGCGCGCATGGCTAGCATCAGCACGCGATCCAGACCGACCGCCACGCCCGCGCAATCGGGTAGCCCGACGGCGAGGGCCGCTAGGAACCGCTCGTCCAGCGGTGGCTGCGGCAAACCCCGATCGGCACGTATCGCCAGATCCGCACTAAAGCGTCGCTGTTGCTCAGCGGCATCCGTCAGTTCCTGGAATCCATTACATAGTTCCAGGCCGCCCGCATAGGCCTCAAAACGCGCCGCGACGGGTGGGTCGCCTGGCAGTACACGTGCCAGCGCTGCCTGTGAGGGCGGATATTCGTGTACGAAGCTCAGCCGACCCTGGCCGAGCGCGGGGCCGACAACGACGCCCATCAGCACGTCGAGCACGGTATCGCGATCGGCATCGGGGAGGTCCGCTTGGGCGTGCGTGCGCGCCAGTTGCCGTAGTGTCGATAGTGCAGCGTGATGGGGATCTACCTGCAAATGGCGTTCGAAGGCGGTCCGGTAGCTGAGTCGCTCCGCCGGTCCGGCATAGTCAGGGCCCAGCAACGGCACCAGTAAGGATTCCACTTCATCCATCAGTGCGTGATGATCAAAGCCGAGCCGATACCATTCGAGCAAGGTGAATTCCGGATTGTGGTGACGCCCGGACTCTCCATCGCGAAACGCTTTGCAGATCTGGTAACAGTCGCCAGCACCGGCTGCTAGCAAGCGTTTCATCGCGTATTCGGGCGACGTTTGTAGGAAGTACGGGTGCTGTTGGCCCTGCATCGTCGTGGCGAGCGAAGCCAGATGCGGATCGCTGACGGTGGCTCGAGAAAGTACGGGTGTTTCGACTTCTAACACGCCCCGTTCGGCAAAAAAGCGGCGGCAGTGCCCGTACAGTTGCGCGCGCTCGACCAGACGGTTGCGCATCACGGCAGGCGATGCCGGGCGATGCGCTCGCCCATGCGGACGACGGCGCCGCGACAGAAGCCGTCGACGAAGTCGATGTTGCCGGCACGGTATAACAGTACGACCGTGGAGCCCATATTGAACCAGCCCAGTTCGTCGCCCTTGCTGTAATGCCGCGATGCAGGCAAGGGCAGCGGACCGGCGCGGTGATCTTTGCGCGGTAGGACCTCGCCGACGCCAGTCAGACTCACGGAGCCGACGTTCAGTGCGCCGACAAAGACCAGCGCATAGGGCCCCTGCGGACTCTCGAAATGGCAAACGAGTCGCTCATTCTTGACGTAGAGCGCATCAACTAGCGCGGCGGTGGTGATGTTGACGCTGTACAGCGTGCCCGGTTCGTAGTGCAGCGCTACGAGGGTGCCGCCGGTGGGCACGTGCACACGATGGTAGTTATAGGGGGCCAGATAAATGGTTGCGAAACGGCCACCGATGTACGGTTCCGCGCGCGCCGCGTCGCCGAGAAAGGATACCAAACGGTAGGTACGTTTTTTGGCAACGAGTTCCGCCTGCAATAGGCGGTCGCCATCGAGGTCGCCGCGTTCGGCGACGGTGCCATCACAGGGACATGCGATGCTGTCGGGTGCCGCATCGACGGTGCGCGCGTTGGCTTTTAGCGCGCGGGTAAAGAAAGCATTGAACGAGCGGAATCCGCCTGTGGGGATGACCGCTTCATCGACATTGACGTGATAGAAGCGGGTGAATTGTCGAATCAGGCTGTTTTTGAAGGCGGTTGACTCTATTCGCGCCAGTCGATAGATCAGGGCTGTAATCAGTCGCTTCGGTAGGCAGTGCTGCAAAAATATAAAAGCATGATCGGCAAACGTCACGGGCGCTCTCCCTGCAGGATCATAATGCGACGCACGTCCAGTGCGATCGAATCGGCGTCGTGGGGTGGCGAGAACACGGCCACAAACTGTCCGGCGCGGTTCAGTAGGTACACCTGAGAGGAGTGGGTGACGCTGTAGCTGCGGCTAGGATCGGTCTCTTGCGGCAATGCGAATAGGGCGCCGAATGCAGCGGCCAAACGCTGCAACGTCGCCGGATCGCCCGTCACGGCTTCAACGTGGGGGCCAAAGTGTTGTGCGTAAGCGGCCAGTGTCGCTGCGGTGTCGCGCAGGGGGTCTACGGAGACAAACAAAATGTGCGGCTGCTGCATGGACGGTAGGTCCTCCCACTGACGGCTGGCTTGCGCAAGCGTTGTGAGCGTCGTCGGGCATAAGTCCGGGCAGCTGGTGAAGCCAAAGAACACCAGCGTGGGATGCCCTTTGAGATGGGTGAGCAGGAACGGCAACCCGTCACTGCCTTGTAGTGTCACTGCGGGTAGGGGGCGGGCTTGCGGCAGGAGTGTCGCGACCGTGGGCGCTTCGCTCGGGCGGCCACAGCCGGCCAGCAGGGCGGCGACCAGGCAAAGCGCATGGCGGATCTGGCAAGTAGGGCGTGGTGTCGGCATGCCTTATTATCCCATGACTTTCTGCCGTTCCCGTTCCTTTAGACTATGGCCATGACTTCTGCCCGACTGCCACCCGCCCGTGTAGGGGATGCTATCGCGTCGTTGGCACGGCGACTGACCCGTGCCGGCCTTGCCTATGGGCATGGCACCGACAATCCGGTGGACGACGCTGCGGCGTTGGTCTTTCACGCCGGCGCCCTGCGCCATGCCGATGCACCCGCGGCCTACGATGCCCGCCTGGACCTCACGCAGCGGCGATACTTGCGCACGTTGGTCCGTCGCCGTATCGAGGAACGGGTGCCGTCAGCCTATCTGACGGGGGTGACCTGGTTTGCAGGGCACGAGATGCGTGTCGATTCGCGGGTATTGGTGCCGCGTTCGCCGATTGCTGAACTGATCGTGGCGCAGTTCCAGCCCTTTATCGCAACACGGCAGGTACGTCGCATTGTCGACATCGGTACCGGTTCTGGCTGTATTGCGATTGCCTGTGCGCTGGCTTTCCCGGATGCCGTCGTGGACGCTTCGGACGTGTCTGCAGAGGCGCTACTGGTGGCGCGCGAGAATATTGCGCTGCACGGCCTGCAAGGACGCGTGCGGCCGGTGCTCGCCGATGTGTATGAGGGGCTTCCAGAAGGCCGCTACGATATCATCGTCTCCAATCCGCCTTATGTGCCGACGGCCGATGTCGCGGCGCTGCCGGCGGAATACCATCACGAACCGGCGCTAGGCTTGGATTCGGGACCGGAGGGTCTGGCGCATGTGCGTCGCCTCTTGGCGGGCCGAGAAGCGCGCTTAGCGCCGGGCGGGATTCTTGTGGTGGAAGTGGGTGATACGGACGAGGCTGTGGCGCGCGCCTGGCCCGATTTGCCGTTTCTGTGGCTCGATTTCGAACACGGTGGCGGCGGCGTTTTCTTGTTGCGGATGGAGTAGGGATGTCGGGCAATACAATCGGGCGACTCTTTACGGTCACGACTTTCGGTGAGAGTCACGGGCCTGCGCTCGGGGCAATCGTCGATGGGTGCCCGCCGGGCCTGGAGATCACGGAGGCGGAACTGATGGCCGACGTGGAGCGGCGTCGTTCGGGCACATCACACCACACCAGTCAGCGCAAAGAACCCGATGCGGTGAAGATTCTGTCGGGTGTGTTTGAGGGGCGCACCACGGGTACACCGATCGGGTTGTTGGTCGAGAACACCGACCAGCGTGCGCGTGACTACGAAAAGATCAAGGATCGGTTTCGACCCGGTCATGCCGATTACACCTATCAGCAGAAATATGGCTTTCGCGATTACCGTGGCGGGGGCCGTTCCTCGGCGCGGGAAACGGTCATGCGGGTGGCGGCCGGTGCGATCGCGCGCAAGTACCTTGCGCAACGTCTGGGCATTGAGATCCATGGGTATCTCACGGAAATCGGGCCTTTTCAGCTGGATCCGGTCGATCCGATGTCGGCCTATGACAATCCGTTCTTTTGCCCGGATCCGGCGCGCGTGCCTGCACTGGAGGAATTTCTTTGGAAAATCCGTGCCGAGGGTGAGTCGGTCGGTGCCCGCTTGACGGTGATCGCACGCGGTGTGCCTGTGGGTCTTGGGGAGCCAGTGTTCGACCGTCTTGATGCGGATATTGCGCATGCGATGATGAGCATCAATGCCGTAAAAGGCGTTGAGATCGGCGATGGCTTTGCGGTTGCAAAGCAGAAAGGCAGTGCAGGCCGCGATCTGATGACGCCCGCGGGTTTTGCCTCCAATCATGCCGGGGGCATCTTAGGGGGCATCTCGTCGGGTCAAGACGTGGTGGTGTCGATCGCGCTAAAGCCAACCTCCAGCATCCAGGTGCCAGGGGAGACCATTGATGTCGAGGGTCAGACAACGCAGGTGGTGACCACGGGGCGCCATGATCCGTGCGTGGGGTTGCGTGCGACGCCCATTGCTGAGGCGATGCTGGCGATCGTGCTTATGGACCACTACCTGCGTCACCGTGGTCAAAATGCAGATGTACAGTGTAGTACCCCGGTGATTCAGGCGCGGCCATGATGCGCCGCAGTGAGGTGCCCTTTGCTGCGGGTTATCTCACGTACTACATGGCTTTCGGCGTGTTCATGCCGTATTGGTCCGCGCATCTCACCCATCTGGGATTTGCCGCTACATCGATTGGTGCGGTGCTGGCGATCTTCAATACGGTGCGCATCGGCTCCCCGTTAGTGGGCGGTTGGCTGGTGGACCGGGCGCGGGAGCGCAAACATGTGTTGGTGGGTGGGGCGGTGCTGGCGACGCTCACGGCGGCGTGGGCGGGTGTGGCGCGCTCGCCGGTCGCGATCGGCGTCTCTATTGTGCTTTACAGCTTGGCCTTTACGTCGATCCTGCCTGCCTTTGATGCCGTTGTGTTGGATCGCCTCGGCGCGAACCGTTCCCACTACGGCCGGTTGCGACTCTGGGGGTCCATCGGATTTGTATTGATCGTACTGGGGCTCGGCGCGGTGATCGCACGGCTCGGTGACGGGGTTATTCCCATCGCGTTGGTCGGGGGGCACGTGCTGGCTGTGCTGGCGTTCCTGTGTCTGCCAAAGGTGGGTGGTCATGGGCCGCGCGATGCCGCGCACGGGGGCTTCCTGCGCGCCTTAGCCGATGGACCGACCCGGGTACTGCTGTTCGTGGCATTCCTGCAGATTACGAGTTTCGGTGCATTCAACGGTTTTTATACGATTTTTCTGCGCCATTACGGTTACGACGATCGTTTAATTAGCCTGTTCTGGTCGATTGGGGTGGTCTCCGAGATCGTGCTGTTTTGGCTGTCACCGCGCCTCTTGGCGCGTGTGGCCCTCGACCGTTTGTTGGCGGTGTCGATTGGCCTGTCGGTTCTGCGCTGGGCGGTGATGGCCGCATTTCCCGACTCGGTTTGGCTGAATGCGCTCGCCCAAGTCAGCCACGCCGCCTGCTTCGGGTTGTTTCAGGCTTGCACGGTCATGATCGCTGCTCGGTTTGCACCGCCGGGTGGGGCGGGGCGAGCGCAGGCCCTGTTGGCGGCCGCCGGTGCTGGTGCCGGTGGCATCGTCGGTAGCTTGATCGCGGGTTATCTGTACGAGCACATGGGGCCTCCTGCGGCCTTTTTCGGCGGCACGGTCTTTGCGCTCGGCGCATTGCTGGTCATCCGCTGGCCCTCGTTCGTGGCGCGCTTGTGACGCAGGTCCGCCTTTGGAGGCGCGTGATGGGCTACCTTGCCGGGTACTGGTTTGAATAAAAGATTCGTGGTTTTGGTGCGAACGCTTCCGCTAGGCTATATTTCGTTAAATGGTCGGCCGATTCCGTTCCATTGGAATCAGCAGGTTGGAGATTTTTTTGCGCAGCGTTCCCGAGTCTGCATCGAGGCCCTTAGGGGGCCGGGTGTTTGGAGGCGGTGGCGCGGGGTGTCCGATGCTCGTTAAATCGCGTCTGGTCGGGGCTATTGCTGCGCTGTTGCCGATGGCCTCCGGTGCGCTGGGCCTAGGCGAGGCCCAGGTCGCGTCGTCTCTGAATCAACCATTGCATGCCAGCATTGCCATGTTGGCGGCATCCCCTGACGATCTCAAGGACCTGACGGTGACGCTGGCGCCGCGTGAAGTATTTGAACGCGTCGGGGTGGAGCGCTCTGCCTTCCTGAGCAATTTGAATTTCCGGGCCGTGCAGGATGTGCGCGGCCAACTGGCGATTGAAATCCACAGTACCCTACCCGTCCGGGAGCCTTTTCTGATCTTTTTGGTCGCTGTCGATTGGCCCCGCGGCCATTTGGTCCGTGAATACACCCTCTTGCTCGATCCGCCCGTATTCGAGTCTACCCCCAGTGCGGCGGCACCGATTTTGGCGCCCGCCAGTGGGGTAGTCTCCAGTGCAGCAGGTGCTATTGAACGGCCGGTTACCGAGACGACACCGGCTCTGGTGACCCCGTCACCGGCGCGCGCGACCGAACACACGGTGCGGGCGGGTGAGACGCTGTCTGGGGTGATTCGCGCCCAAGGTTACTCTGCTGCAGCGGATGTCAATCGCGGCTTGATCGCCACCTTCCGTGCCAACCCAGCGGCGTTTGACGGCAACATCAATCGCTTGCGCCGAGGCGCGATCCTACGCGTGCCGCCACAGTCCGAGTGGGCGCAACTGGGTTCGGATGAGGCAAGCGCCGAGGTACATCGTCAGGTGCGCGCGTGGAAGGGGGATCCTGCCGCCGCGCACTTGCGCCTGGTCGTGCCCAAAGACCCGCCGCAGGTTGGCGAAGGGACGGCCGCCGGCGCGGGCGGGGCGCAGCCGTCTTCCGAAGCGGCGCAGATGCGCCGATTGCTCGATCTGAAGAACGCAGAGTTGGCGCGTTTGCAATCGTCGCGGACGACGCCGAAACCGGCTCCCGCACCCGCACCCGCACCCGCACCCGCACCCGCACCCGCGCCCGCACCCGCACCGGTAGCGGTGCCTCTGCCGCCGCAGCCGATGCCAGTGGCCCCAACGACCGAGCCGGCTGTTAGCGGCGCGCCCGCCGCCATGGCGCCTGCGGCTCCTAAGCCGCGGAAAGTGACCTCGACCGCAGTCGCGCCGGTCGCCGAACCCGGCATGCTGGACGTCTTGCTCGACAACGGCCTGACTTTGATTGTGGGCACGCTCGGCGTGCTCCTCTTGGCCTTGTTCGGTTTGCAGTGGCGTTCGCGTCGACGCGCTGCGCAAGAATCGGAATCCTTTGCGCGGCCCGAGGGGATTTTTGCCTTCGGCACGTCCCTGGATGGCGACCCCGCGCAAACGCATCCGAGTCTGTCCGCTACGCCGCGCGCGGTGTTGGATGAGCGCCAGCGCATTGAATTGACGCCGCCGGATCACGACGCAGGCGAATACCAGCCACCGCCGTTCAATGCACTGAATACCCAAGCAATCCCGCATTCAGCAACGCCAGGTAGTCCGCCTCTGGATAGTCGCCTGGGCGCTGAATCATCGATCACGCTGCATGACATGGATCCGATCGCCGAGGCTGACTTCCACATCGCCTATGGTCTGTATACACAGGCCGCCGATATCCTCAAAGCGGCCATCGATTTGGATCCAAAACGCAGCGACCTCAAGCTGAAACTACTCGAGGGTTATTTTGTTGCCGGTGATTCGACCAACTTCCTTGCGGCCGCTCGTCTGCTCGATCGTGCAGCGGTGGAGCCCTCGGCCTGGGATCGCATCGTCGTGATGGGACGGCAAATTGCACCGCAGGAGCCTTTGTTCGCTGGCCGCCTCGATGCGAATGGAAGCATGGATCTGGATTTAGATACCGGTTCTGCCGTCGGCGCGCTGGACTTTGAAATTGCCGGCGGCGACACGGTCGAACCGACGGCCAGTGCGGCCGATGGCTTCGATGCGCGATTCCAGCTGGATCTGGATAAAGATCTGCTGGATCTGTCGGCGACGCTCGATCCGGATACTCTTTTCATCACCTCGCCGCAGGCGGGTCACGACGACGCGCCGACGCCTGTGGGTGAATCCACAGCCGAAATTGCGCTGGAAGAATTGGCGCTGGCCGATGAGTTGCTACGGGGCTTGTCGACGGCGCGGCCGGTAGTGTCCGAGGCGGGGCTTGATGCACATGGCGATGCGCCGACGCAACTGATGCCCCCGTTGTCGGGCTCGTCGGTCACTGCGGCAGCGGGCGCACCGGGCGAGTCCGCCGCTGCGTTGTTGCAGGAGGCCTCCCAGTTGCTGGAGAGTTTTTGGACCGAAACAGCGACCGGCCCGGATCCTAGCCAGTCGGCGACCTTTGCGATGCCGAAATTGCCGCCGGTGGGCGCTGGCCCGGCCGCGGAGAACATTGTCCTCTCGCAGGAGGAGTCCGAGCAGCCGACGGCTACGGTGCCGGTGGTTTCGTCGCCGCCATCCGAACTACCGCCATCGATTGCGGGCTTGCGTTTGACCGACCTGAACCTCGGTGATGAACCGTTTGAATTTGATCTGGATGATTTAGCACGCGCACTCCAGGATGACACCCTGGCCCAACCTGGTCCTGACCGCAGTGGTTTCTCCACAGATCTGCTGGCGACGGGGCTCCATGTCCAAACCTCTGCGGCGCACGCGGATGCGGACGATTATTTGCCGGAAGATGACGTGAGCCGTTCCCGTACCAACGATTTAGACTTGCCTGAACTCGACCCTGTGACCCTGTCGGAGGTCGGTACCAAACTCGACCTCGCCCGGGCCTATCTGGACATGGGTGACCCGGATGGGGCCCGTGCCATCCTCGACGAGGTGCTCAGCGAGGGCAGTCCCTCGCAGAAGAGTGAGGCGCAGCGGCTTGTCGAGACGCTGCCGGGCTGAGCCCGGCATGCGCATCGCAGTTGGCCTCGAATATCTCGGTGGCGCCTATGCCGGTTGGCAGCGCCAAAGCCACCTGCCGTCGGTGCAGACGGCGGTGGAAGAGGCGCTATCGCGAGTCGCAGACCACCCGGTAACGACCAGTTGTGCAGGCCGCACCGATGCGGGCGTGCACGCGACCGGCCAAGTCATCCATTTTGATACGCCCGCGAGGCGGCCAGCGCGCGGCTGGCTGTTGGGCGCCAATCGTTACTTGCCCCCCGATATTGCGTTGCAATGGGTGCGTGCGGTGGCAGACGGATTTCATGCCCGTTACGCGGCCATGACGCGTTCCTACCGTTACCTGATCCTGAATGCGCCCGTACGGTCCGCGCTTTGGGCGGGCCGGGCGTGCACTTGGCATACGCCCTTGGATGCCGCTCGGATGCATGCGAGTCTGCAAGTATTGGTGGGTCGCCACGATTTTTCGACCTTTCGCGCAGCGGAGTGCCAATCGGTATCGACCGTGCGGATGCTGGAGTCCATTAGCGTCGAACGCCGTGGACCGCTGGTGGTGCTGGATGTGCGGGCCAATGCCTACTTGCACCACATGGTGCGCAATATCGTTGGCGCTGCCCTGGCCGTCGGCGATGGGAGCCGTCCCCCGGCCTGGATCCCCGAGCTGCTGGCCGCCCGGGATCGCACTTGCGGGGGCATCACGGCCCCGGCGGCCGGCTTGTACTTCCAATCCGTCCAATATGCCTATGGCGCCGGGGTGCCGGAGGCGGTGGGGGCCGGCCAATCGGCTATCATGGGCGCTTTACCGCCTTGCGAAGGTGAGCGATGACTTGGTTCGAGAAGATCATGCCGTCCCGGATCACGACGGAGCGCCGCACACGGTCGGTGCCCGAAGGTCTCTGGATTAAGTGCCCCGCCTGCGATTCGGTGCTGTACCGGGCAGAACTCGAGCGCAACCTGTCGGTGTGCCCGAAGTGTTCGCATCACATGCGCATCGATGCGCGCGAGCGCCTCAAACGCTTCTTGGATCCGGGTTCGGCCAGCGAGCTGGCCGCCATGATCCAGCCTGAAGATCCGCTCAAGTTTCGGGATAGCAAACGCTATAAAGACCGTCTCGTGGCCGCGCAGAAGGCGACTGGTGAGAAGGATGCGCTGATCGTGATGGCCGGTACCTTGACCGGTTTGGAAGTGGTCGCCGCTGCCTTCGAGTTTCGTTTTATGGGCGGCTCGATGGGCAGTGTGGTCGGCGAAAAGTTTGTCCGCGCGGTCGAACATTGCCGCACGTTCCGCATGCCGTTTATCTGTTTCTCGGCGAGCGGTGGTGCGCGGATGCAGGAAGGCCTGTATTCCTTGATGCAGATGGCGAAGACCAGCGCGGCGTTGGCGCGCCTGGCCGAAGACGGTCTGCCCTACGTTTCGGTGCTCACCGATCCGACCACGGGTGGGGTGTCTGCGAGCCTGGCGATGCTCGGTGATGTCAACGTGGGTGAACCCCGCGCGCTCATCGGCTTCGCCGGTCCGCGGGTGATCGAGCAGACGGTGCGCGAGACCCTGCCGGAGGGTTTTCAACGCTCAGAGTTTCTGTTGGACCATGGCTCGGTCGACCTGATCATCGATCGACGTGACCAACGCGATCGCATCGCCAACTTGCTGCGCCTGTTCATGAAGGTTCCGCCGCGGGCGGCGTGATCGTGACGACCCGAACGCTCGAGGACTGGCTCGACTATCAGTCGACGCTGCATGCCTCGGCGATGGATTTTGGTCTGGGTCGTATGACGCAAATGCTGGCGCGTCTGGGCTTGTCGCGTGCGCGTGAGCGCGTGATCACCGTGGGCGGCACCAACGGCAAAGGCTCGGTCACGGCGACCCTAGCTGCACTCGGGCTGGCCTCCGGCCGCAGTGTGGGCCTGTATCAGTCGCCGCATTTGCAGCGTTACACCGAGCGCATTCGCATCAATGGTGAGGAAATCGACGAGGCGTCCTTATGTGCGGTCTTTTCCCGTATCGAAGCGCTGCGTGGTGACTTGCAACTGACCTACTTTGAGTTTGGCACGCTCGCAGCGCTACTGGCCTTTCGCGAACGGGACCTCGACCTGTGGGTGTTGGAAGTCGGTCTCGGTGGCCGTCTGGATGCGGTCAATGCCATCGACCCGGATTGTGCGGTGGTGGTCTCCATCAGCGTGGATCACGTCGACTATCTGGGTTCAGATCTCGAGGGGATCGGTCGCGAGAAGGCCGGCATCTTTCGCGCCGGGGTGCCGGCGATTCTCGGTAGTGTGGACATGCCTGCATCGGTGGCGGCTGAAGCGGCACGGATTGGCGCGCGCTTGCTGCGCTTTGGAGACGAGTTTCACTGCCTGCGCCACGCGGATAGCCACGACTATGTCAGTGCGACCGCCACGCGCACCGGGTTGCCGACGCCGCGCTTGGCCGGCACGGCGCAGTACGCCAATACCGCCACTGCGCTGGCGGCACTCGAATCGATCGGTTGGCTGCCCACGCGCGAGGCGCTGATCGAGGGATTGAACCGGGTGCATTTGGCTGGCCGTTACCAGGTGTTGGCCGGCCCGGTGGAGTGGGTCTTTGATGTGGCGCACAATGAAGGCAGTGCGGCGGTGTTGGCACAGACCTTAATGGAACGACGTGGTGCGGGACGCACTGTCTTTGTCGCGGGCTTGCTGTGCGATAAGGATGCTAGGCGCGTTGCGCAGATTCTGGCGCCTGCGGTACAGACGGGTGACGTGGTCGTGACCGTGACGCTCGCGGGTGAACGCGGCCGTTCGGGTGCGGATCTGGCCGCGCAGTGGTCCGCGGTATTGCCGGGGATTGCCCACATCGCCGATTCGGTCGAGGCGGGCTGCTCGTGGGCCGAGCGTTGGGCCCGGCCTGGCGATCGGGTGGTGGTGTTCGGCTCCTTCCATACGGTCGCCCCGGCGCTCGTGTGGCGGCGCGCCTGTCGCTGAGGCGGCACGCTTATACTGACAGCGCGGCTTATTCGGGATCGTCTTTATGGATCAAAAACTCAAGGAACGGCTCGTCGGGGCGATCGTACTGGTCGTGCTGGTGGTGCTGGTGGTGCCGTCGTTGCTGACCGGCCCGCGGTCCCCCCCTAAGGACCCGGTCGATGAAACACAGATTCGCACCACCACGATCATCCTGTCGCAGCCGCAGGGCAGCGTAGTGCCGGAGGCCGCTGCGGCGCCCGACAGCGCGGCCGAACCGCCTGCGGTGGCTGATCCGTCATTCAAGCCGGCGGGTGATCTCGAAACGGTCGCGGCAGCACCGGTGACCCAGGTGGCGCCAAAATTGGCGGCGCCAAAGGGGGGCACCGTATTGCCCCAGCCGAGTTTGGCAGTGCCGGCAACACCGCCATCGGTGGGGCCTGCTGTGGCAGCAGGCAAGCCGACCGGTTCGGTCAGTAGCGGCGCCGAGTCGCAGCCGAGTGGCCCATCGAATGCCAAGGGCGCGCAACCCCCAACCGACAAGCCTGCGCCGGTGCAGGCACTGTTTGCGCCACACGCGGCGCAGTCCGAGGCTGCGGCCAAGATGGCGCATCCGCAACCGGCCCCGGGGCCGGCGCTGGCGGCGCGCGGGAATCCAACGCCGGTCCCGTCTGCGCCGGTCGTCGTGGCGCAGGCTGCGGTGCAGGCCAAGCGGCCGACGCCGCTACCGAAGGCGGAGCCGAACCCGCTCCCGAAGCCACCATCGAAGTCGTCGCCTCTCGATGCAACCGGCGGTTGGGTGGTGCAACTGGGCAGTTTTAGCTCTAAAGAGAATGCAGAGAAACTGGTGCATGAGCTCAAGGCCAAGAAATTCAAGGCCTTTGTCTCGCAATACCGCGGTAACGGCAAGATCTTGTGGCGCGTCCGCGTCGGCCCCGAGCAGGATCACAGCCGGATTCAGCGGATCGCCGAGCGTTTGGCGGCCGATGGCCACAATGGCACCGTCGCCCCCGCGCAATGACGGCGCTGTGACGGTCGACGCTTTCGGATAAAATCACCGTTCCGCCCTTTTGGGGGCTGAACAGTGAACCGAACGATGCAAGGCGCCGACTACCTGCTCCTCGTGGTGATGGTCCTTTCGGTCGTGATCGGTACCATTCGCGGTTTTGTCCGTGAAGTGGTAGCCCTGGTCACTTGGCTGCTCGCGATCGTGATCGCGTGGCGGTTCTCGGGTTTTCTGCACCCGTATCTGGGGGGGATTTTGCAGACGCCGCTGGAGAAGGCATGGGTCGCACGCGCCGTGGTTTTTCTCGCCGTGCTGCTGCTGGGTGCACTCATCGGTCACATCCTCGCTTGGGTTACCCATACGGCGGGCGGGCAGAGCATCGTCGATCGAATTTTTGGTTTCCTGTTCGGCCTCGTGCGTGGGTTCGTGATTGCCGGCTTTGGCGCACTATTGGGCTTGCACCTGCAACTGCAGGATCAGCCGTGGTGGCGCCAGTCGCATTTCATGAGTTACGCGGTACACGTTGCCGGTTGGTTAGAAAGCGTGGCCGGTGAATCGCGCGATCTGGCGCGACGTGCGTTAGCGCAACCGGATTCAGACACTTAAGGAACAGCCCCGCGTGGCCGTTTCAGCGGAGACTCGAAGACATTATGTGCGGCATCGTCGGCATCATCGGTCAGAATCCCGTCAATCAACGCATCTACGATGCCCTTACCGTGCTGCAACACCGGGGTCAGGATGCCGCGGGCATTATGACCTGCGATCAAGGCAATCTGTCACTGCGCAAAGACTCTGGCTTGGTTCGTGATGTCTTTCAGCAGCGGCACATGCTGCAACTGGCCGGCAACTATGGGATCGGGCATGTGCGTTACCCGACCGCAGGCAATGATGGGTCGGCCGAAGCACAGCCCTTCTATGTCAACGCACCCTACGGTATCGGACTGGCTCACAACGGCAACCTGACCAATACGCGTGAGTTGGTCGATGCGCTCTGGCATGGCGAGAAACGCCATCTCAATACCAGTTCAGATTCCGAGGCGCTACTGAACATCCTCGCCAGCGAATTGCAGCGTGAGGAAGGTTCTCACCTCACACCGGAACAGATCTTCTCGGCCATGGGTCGCGTCTTTGCGCGTGTTCGTGGTGCTTATGCGGTGGTGACCTTGCTGATGGGCCATGGCGTCTTTGGCTTTAGAGACCCGAATGGGATTCGGCCGCTGGTGCTGGGTCGCCATCTCACGGCGCAGGGCACCGAATGGATGCTCGCGTCCGAGTCTGTTGCGTTGGATTTGGCGGGCTTTGAATTGGTCCGCGATGTGGAACCTGGAGAAGTCGTTTATATCGAGGAAGATGGGGGCCTGCACAGCGCGCGCTGTGCTCCGGCGATTCCGCATACGCCGTGCGTGTTCGAGTACGTCTACTTCGCGCGTCCCGATTCCATCATGGACAATATTTCCGTGCACAAGGCGCGGATGCGCATGGGCGAAAAGTTAGCGGAAAAGATCCGTCGTCTGAAGCCCGATCACGACATCGATGTGGTGATTCCGATCCCGGACACGAGTCGTACCAGCGCAATGCAGTTGGCGCTGGATCTGGGCATTGAGTTTCGTGAAGGCTTTGTTAAGAACCGCTATATCGGTCGGACCTTCATCATGCCCGGTCAGGAACAGCGCAAGAAATCGGTGCGTTCCAAACTCAATCCGATTCCGCTCGAGTTCCGTGGTCGCAACGTGTTATTGGTAGATGACTCGATTGTGCGTGGCACGACTTCCGCTCAGATCATTGAGCTGGCGCGTGAAGCCGGTGCGGCCAAAGTTTATTTTGCATCGGCGGCGCCTCCCGTGCGGCATCCGAACGTCTATGGCATTGATATGGCTGCCGAGGATGAATTGGTTGCAGCGGGCCGCACCGACGAGGAAGTCGCCGCACTCATCGGCGCCGATTGGCTGGTCTACCAGGATCTTGAAGATCTGGTGACGGCGGTACGACACGATAAGGCGCGTATTGAAAATTTCGATACCTCCTGTTTTTCGGGTGAGTATGTGACGGGTGATGTTGGGCCCGCCTATTTCCAGACCCTTGCGCAGGAACGATCGGATGATGCCAAGGCGCGCCGCCGGGAGGGCGATGGCACGGATGGCGCCGCGCGTGCTGGTGCACCGGGCTGACCAAGCCGGCCCCGTCGGGTCGGATCCCCGCCGAGCGTTGCTGCTGCATTTGTATCGGACGGCACTGCGCAGAGTCGATGGCCGACACGTCGTTGCGCGCACGTTGCGCGCCCAAGTGCCGGTCGATACGGCGGTCATTGCCCTAGGCAAGGCTGCAGCGGCCATGATGGCCGGTGCACAAGAAGTGCTCGGTGCCCATTGCGTATGCGGTTTTGTCGTGACCGCGCCGGGTTACGAACGACACCTGACGCCGCTGGCGCGCGTTGCGGTGCACGTTGGCGATCATCCCGTTCCCGGTCCGGCAAGCCTCGCGGCGGGCGAGGCGCTGGAGGCGTTCATTGCCGCCTTGCCAGCCGATTTGCCGGTGCTGGTGCTGGTGTCCGGCGGAGCCTCCAGTCTGGTGGAGCGCCTGCTGCCCGGCGTGACCGCTGCGGACCTGGTCCAACTCAATCAATGGGCCCACGGAATTGATCTGCCGATCGGCGCGCTGAATGCGCTGCGCCGGCGCTTTTCAGCCCTCAAGGATGGCCGTTTGGCGGCGCGCTTAGCGGGCCGACCCGCGCAGGCTTTCGTGCTGTCGGATGTGCCAGACGATGATCCGGCGGTCGTCGGTTCGGGTCTGGTCGCCGTGCTGCCGTCGCCCCCACTGCAATTGCCGGCGGGCTTGCCCGCGGCATTGGTCCAACGACTGGGCGAGATCACAGCGCCCCTAGGTGCGACCCTCCCGGTCACGTTGGTGGGTTGTCTGCGCGAGGCGCTCGATGCAGTGGAAGTGGTCGCGCGCGGGCTCGGTTGTACGGTGGAGCGTCAGCTTGCCCGCATCGACGGCCCGGCCGGGTTGGCCGGCACGTTCTTTGCGCGCCGACTGCTCGCGTGTGCGGCCGAAGTGCTCATTGGTGGTGGGGAGACGACGGTGCGTCTACCGCCGTCGCCTGGCGTCGGGGGTCGCTCACAACACTTCGCGCTATCGGCGGCACTTGTTTTGGAAGGGGATCCGGTGTGTGCCTTGCTGGCGGCCGGCACCGATGGCGCTGATGGGGCGAGTGAGGATGCAGGCGCCATGGTGGATGGGGGGACTTGTGCACGGGCGACCCTCGAAGGACAGGATCCGGCGGCCTGCCTGCGGGATGCGGATTCTGGTCGCTGCCTCGAGGCCAGTGGTGACCTTGTATACACGGGACCGACGAGCACGAACGTCGGTGATATCGTGATTGGTTTGAAGATGCAGGATGTCCGGTTGGAAAGGTTGTCGGTATGAAGGTATTGCTCATCGTTGATGATGTCCAGGAGCGGGCGTTGCTCGGCCAACATCTGGCGATCGGTGATGACCAACTCGAGGTGGTCGCTCATGTGGTCGCCGAGCAAGGACCGCTGTCGCGTGATTTTCATGCCGCTGGGTACGACGTGGTGCTCATCGATGATTACCCAGACGGCGTAGATGCCTTGGAGTGGATCCGCGATTTTCGGCAGCGCAACTTGTTTCCTCCTATCATTCACTTGATTGCTGCACTCGATGCGCCGCGCGCCCAAGCGGCTATTGCGGCAGGCGCCTATGGCTCGATCGTCAAGCGCAAGATCGGCAATCGGGCTTTTGTGAATCTGGTCAAGGATGCCGCCAAGTTGCAGAACCGAGCGCGTGCGTCCTTCCGGGCCAGCCCCGAAGCACAATCGGCTTATCGCTTCGGCAATACGGTGATTAAGGGGCTGCGCTGCATTCGGCCACTCGCGCAGAGTGCGATGTCGACCGTGTATTTGGCCGAAAGTGAGCGTGAGGCGCGCATCGTGGTGCTGAAGTTGTTGCGCCACATACCAGAACTCAAAGACAAGCCCGGCACCTTCGATCGCTTCTTGCAGGAATACGACATTATTCGACGCATCCACCACCCCAATGTGGTGAAAATCTATGCGCTTGGGGTGGCCGATGATCACGCCTATCTGCAGATGGAGTATTTTCCCGCCGGAGATTTACGCACCCGGTTGCGCCGCGGTGTCACCGCACGCCAGGCCCCCGTTATCCTGCGGCAGATGGCTGACGCTTTGCGCGCGATCCACCGTGCCGGCGTGCTGCATCGGGATCTCAAGCCGGGCAATGTCATGTTGCGCGAGGATGGATCGCTTGCGCTGATCGATTTTGGTCTCGCAAAGCAGCTCGCGCTGGAGTCGGAGATCACCGGTAGCGGTGAGATCTTTGGTACGCCGTATTACATGAGTCCCGAACAAGGACACGGTCGCCCGACGGATGCCCGCTCTGATCTATACAGCATCGGAATTATGTTCTTTGAACTGTTGACCGGGCGCAAGCCCTATCTGGCGGCAACGCCGATGGCGGTGATTTGGCAGCACGCACACAAGCCGATTCCGAAGTTGCCGCTAGAACATGCGCAATGGAATCCGATCTGGGAGCGCTTGGTTGCGAAAAACCCCGACGATCGTTACGCAGATGCTACAGCACTGCTCGTGGCGCTGGATGCGCTCGAAGGTGGGTTTTGATGCAACTGCTGGCAGCGACCCCCGAGGCTTGGTACGCGGCGGCGGAAGGTGCTCTGGATACGCTACTGGTCGATCATGCCAACTGCGAAAAGAAAGCGGCTTCGACGGCGCTCGGACTCATGTTTGCTTACGCGGATGATACGGGACTGGGTTTGGCGCTGGCGCGTCTGGCGCGTGAGGAGTTGCGGCATTACGAGCAGGTGCTCGCGCTCATGCAGCGGCGCGGTGTGGCCTACGCGCGCATGCCGCCGGGGCGTTATGCCGGCGCTTTGCGCAAGGCGCTCAGTCCGAACGAGCCGCACCGGAAACTGGATCTGCTGATCACCGGGCAATTAATCGAAGCACGTTCTTCGGAACGCTTTCAGGGTTTATTGCCGCGATTGCCGGACGATGTGGCGACGTTTTATCGTGGATTGGAGGCGGCGGAGGCGCGCCATACGCGCCTGTATGGGCAGATGGCCGCAGCGCACGCCGTGCAACACGGTTTGGATCTTGAAGCCCACGGGCACCGTTTGGCACTGGTCGAGGCGCATTTATGCACCGACCCGGATCCGCTGTTTCGCTTCCATTCAGGGCCGCCGCTGGGCGTTTGAAGCCGCATCGGTGTTGCGACGGCTGCGTTGCGGCAGCGCGGCTCGCCAGTCAATCGGTCCGCACGGGCCGCGTTTCGAGCCGAATGCCGGCGGCATCCCAGAGGGCGATGGTGGCCTCCCCACTCCAGTCCCCCGTCACCACGCGCGTGCGTGGCTGACCGTCGACGACCAGCGTGTGCACGCCGGGGCGGTGCGTGTGGCCATGCAACAGAGTGTCCACGCCCGATGCACGAAAGACCGCTACAACCGTTGCGGCATTGACGTCCATCAGCATGCCGGACTGCTGGGCTGTGTGTTGCCGGCTGCCAGAGCGCGCGGCACCCGCCAGCAATGCGCGCGCACGTCGCGGCAGGGCGAGGAACGCGCGCTGCCAGCGTCGGTCACGCACCATGGCGCGCAGTCGTTGGTAGGGCGTGTCGTCCGTGCACAGCGCGTCTCCGTGCGTGAACAAGACCGAACGGCCGAAACGCGTGACGACCGTTGGGTCGGTCAGTAACGTACCGCCGGTTGCCCGTTCAAAGTTGGCGCCATAGAGAAAATCGCGGTTCCCGGCCATGAAATACAGCGCGACACCGGTATCGGACAGTCTTTTCAGCGCGGCGATGACCGCACAGCGATGCGCGTCGTCATCGTCGTCACCGATCCACGCCTCGAACAGATCGCCAAGCACGTACAGCGCGGTCGCGCTGCGCGCTTCGCCGTCCAGAAAGCCAATGAATTGCCGCCCAATCGCCGGGTGGGCGGCGTCGATGTGCAGGTCGGAGACGACGAGTGCGTGCAAAGGAGCTCAGGGGATCGGGGTGATCGACTCGATTGTGATCGGGTCGAGCGGGACATCCTTCGGGAATGGGCCCCCAGAACCGGTCGGTACCTTGCCAATCTTATCGATCACGTCCATCCCGTCGATCACTTTCCCGAACACAGCGTAACCCCAACGCAATGGGGTCGGATCCAGTTCTTCGTTGTCGGTGAGGTTCACGTAAAACTGCGCATTGCCCGAGTGCGCAGCCTCGGTACGTGCGAGGCCCACGGTGCCGCGTCGATTGGACAGACCGTTGCCCGACTCATTGGCCACCGTGCGGATTGTAGTGCGCAGATTCATGCTCTTGTCATAGCCGCCCGCCTGGACAATGAAATTGCCGACGACGCGATGGAACAGTAGGCCGTTGTAATGGCCGTCGCGTACGTATTGCATGAAGTTAGAGACCGTGAGTGGGGCGCGGCTGAGCTCGAATTGAATGGTGAAACTGCCCAGGTTGGTATCCACCCGGACCCGGGACGGCAGCGGCTCGGCGGGTTTGTCGACCGCCGTGGCTGCCGGCGCCTTGTCCAGGGCCTTGTCCGCAGCCTTGGTGTTCGTCGGGGTACCGGCCAGGGCGGCGGCCAGGGTCGCGACGAGGGTCAGTACAGAGCGGGTAACGATGGACATGGGGTAACCGCGTTTGGAGGTGGAGTCGGCATTATACTCGCACCCTATGACCAGTCCGATTGCTTCTCGCTTTGCTCCCAGCCCTACCGGGTCCCTGCACCTAGGCAACCTGCGTACGGCGCTGTATGCGTGGCTGTATGCCCGCCGGCTTGCAGGCCGGTTCGTCCTGCGCATCGAGGACACCGACCGGGAACGGTCGGATGAGGCCAAGATCGCAGAACTGATCGACGATTTGCGCTGGTTGGGGATTGATTGGGACGGGGGGCCGGGCCGGGACGATGGCACGGGTCCTTATCGCCAGACGGAGCGCGCCGCGTATCACCAGGCCGCTTTTGTGCGCCTGGAGGCTGAGGGGCATGCCTACCCGTGCTACTGCACCGAACCCGAGCTCGAGGCGGAGCGTCAGTTGGCCCTGCGCCAGAAGCGACCGCCGCGCTATTCGGGCCGTTGTGCGGGGCTGGATGCGGCAGGCCGGGCCGCGTTGGTGGCCGAGGGGCGCCCCGCGTCCCTGCGCTTTCGTATGCCCAAAGGGGTCCGCCTACAGTGGACCGATCGGGTGCGCGGTCCACAGAGTTTCCGGGCAGACGACCTCGGCGACTTCGTGATCCGCCGCGCGGATGGGACTGCTTCTTTCCTGTCCTCCAATGCCATCGATGATGCCCAAATGGGCATCACCCTCGTGCTGCGCGGCGAAGACCATGTGGCCAATACGCCGCGCCAACGGGCCCTGATTACAGCGCTCGGCCTTACCCCGCCCGAGTACGGCCATTTGCCCCTGCTGGTGGGCCCAAACGACGCGCCGCTGTCCAAGCGAGACGGGGCGATGAGTGTGCGTGGGCTGCGTGAGCGTGGCTACTTGCCCGAAGCCTTGGCGAACCTGTTGCTGCGTCTCGGTCACTCAGGGGCTACGGACGGCTATCACGCGATCGACGCGATGGCTGCGCAGTTCGATGTGTCTGCATTGGGACATGCGCCGGCGCATGTTGATCTGCAGCAATTAAATCATTGGCAGCACGAAGCGCTCAGCCGCGCACCGGAGGCGGTGCTGTTGCCTTGGATTGCCGGGCGCACCCCGGTAGGCCTCGAGGCGGCGACCCTCGCGGCGATCCGAAAAAATGTACTGTTGATCGCGGATGCGCAGGCTTGGTGCGAGCGCCTGTATGGCCAATTGCCGGTGCCGGGCACGGAGCACGCCGCCTTGATCGCCAGTGCCGGCGCGGCGTTCTGGGAGGCATTGTTGTCGGTGACGGCGCCGGACTATGACCGATTGGTCGAGGCGGGCAAGTCTGCCGGCCTGAAGGGCAAGGCGTTATTCCAGCCGCTACGATTGGCGATGACCGGCACGCTGGAAGGACCGGAGTTGCGACCGCTACTGCAACTGATGGATGCCGCGTTACTGCAGAAACGCCTGCAGGCGGCACGGACTTTGGCGGCCAGCGCACTGTGAGGAACTGCCTGTGACGATTCAGATTCATAACTCGCTGACGGGCCGCAAAGAAGCGCTCGTGACCTTAGAGCCCCATCATGTGCGGATGTACGTGTGTGGCATGACGGTGTACGACTACTGCCATGTCGGTCATGCCCGCTCCCTGGTGGTCTTTGATACGGTGCGACGCTATCTGCGTCACGCAGGTTATCGCGTTACCCACGTGCGCAACATCACCGACATCGACGACAAGATCATTCAGCGGGCCCAGGAGAACGGTGAGCCGATGAGCGCGCTCACCGAGCGCTTTATCAGCGCTATGCACGAGGACTGCGATGCCCTGGGCGTGGAGCGTCCTGAACACGAGCCGCGCGCGACCGAGTACATAGGCCCCATCGTGGCGATGATTGCGCGTCTGATTGAGAACGGCTACGCCTATGTGGCCCGTGACGGTGACGTTCTTTATGCGGTGGCGAAATTTGCCGGCTACGGACAATTGTCCGGTAAACGCCTTGCAGATCTGCGGGCGGGTTCGCGTGTGGAGGTCAATGAGGCCAAGCGTGATCCGTTGGACTTCGTGCTGTGGAAACGCGCCAAGCCCGGTGAGCCGTTCTGGGCGTCCCCGTGGGGCGACGGACGTCCCGGTTGGCACATCGAATGCTCGGCCATGTCGGTGGCGCTACTTGGTGATCACTTCGATATCCACGGCGGGGGTATGGATCTGAAGTTTCCGCACCACGAGAACGAGATTGCGCAGACCTGCGCGGCCTGTGACTCGCAGTTCGTGAACACGTGGATGCATAACGGCTTCGTCAATGTGAACGCCGAAAAGATGTCGAAATCGCTCGGCAATTTTTTCACTGTGCGTGAAGTGCAGAAGACTCTGCGCCCTGAAGTGATGCGCATGTTCGTGCTCGGCAGTCACTATCGCGGACCGATCAATTATTCGCACGACAGCCTGCAGCAAGCCGATAGTGCGCTCGAGCGACTCTACACGGCGCTGCGCGGCGTGGTGGTGGAGTGGGGGGTGGCGTCGGTGGCGACGGCGCGGTTTGCAGAGGCCATGAACGACGATTTCAATACGCCGGAAGCCTTGGCCGCGCTACTGGCGCTGGCGCGGGATCTGAATGTTGCCAAAGCGGCAGGCGATGCGCGTCAGGCCAGCCAGTTCGCTGGCGAGTTGCTGTCCTTGGCGAAGGTGCTCGGTATCTTGTCGCTCGAGGCGGAAGTCTGGCTCAAAGCGCTGCCTGGCCAGTCCTTGGACGCGCCCAGCGTGGATCCGGCGGCGGCGGAGATTGATGCGTTGGTGACGGCGCGCATTGCGGCGCGCAAGGCCAAGAATTTCGTGGAGTCCGATCGAATCCGTGATCAATTGCTGGCGCGCAATATTGTGCTGGAGGATGGGCCGCAGGGAACGACTTGGCGTTACGGCTGACTACGCCTGCGCCGGTGAGGGGTGGGGGTAGAGGGCGTTTCGGTGACCGGGTCGTTCCGCAAGCCCGATCGGTTCTCGCCGATGGCATCGATTGGGTCGCGGTACTGCGCCCGATCTGCAGCATCGACGCCAATCTCGATGCAGACTAGTTCTTTGTAGCCCTTGCGGTAGGTGTTGACCCACGATTGTTGCTTGGCGACCCAATAGGCCTTGGGCGGGTAGTTCGCCCATCAAGACCCAGCGGTGGGCGTCGAGTCCATTCAGGTCCAGTTCTTCGGTCTTTGTCGTCCTGCGCACGGTCGCGTTGATCGGATTGGGGCGGCTTGCCGAATCTAGGCCTTGCACGCGCTGGAATGCTGCCGCGATCCACTCGACACCACGCCAAGCCAGTTGCGCTTGGCAGGGCTGGCCGTAAAGCGCAGTCCATCAAAGCGTTCCTTACCGATCAGTAGCGATTCGACAAATCCGGGCGGCAATCCGATCGTGCGCGTTGCGGTGCAGGTCGCCGACCGCTGCGATCGGCTTTTGCCCGGATGGCGTGTAGTACGTGAAGACGGGTATGGCAGTGCGCGCGAACGCCGTGAGTTGGGACAGCGAGCGGACAGTCCAAGCGCGGCGTGCCCGCACCCCATCAACGCACTGCGCGGCCTTGGCGCAGCAGTGCGCTTTCCAAGGTATTGCGCATCAAAGTGGCGATGGTCATCGGGCCAACGCCACCGGGTACGGGGGTGATGGCGGAGGCACGTGCGGCGGCGCCAGCGAACTCGATGTCGCCGACGATTTTGCCGGACGGCAAGCGGTTGATGCCCACGTCAATGACCACGGCGCCCTCACGGACCCAAGCACCGGGAATCATTTCTGGCTTGCCGGTACCGACGACGAGGATTTCGGCACGGCCGACCTCACCCTGCAAGTCACGGGTCTTGGAATGGCACACGGTGATGGTGGCGCTGGCCATCAGCAACTCGAGTGCCATCGGTCGACCCACAATGTTGGATTGCCCGACTACGACAGCATCCTTGCCGGCGACGTTGATACCGGCCTTCTGCAGCATGATCATGACGCCATACGGCGTGCATGGGCGCAGTAGCGGTTGCCGGGTGGCTAGGCGACCGACGTTGTACGGATGGAACCCGTCCACGTCTTTGTGTGGATCGATGCGTTCGATGACTTTGTTGGCGTCGATGTGCTTAGGTTGCGGCGACTGCACCAGAATACCGTCGATCAGCGGATCGGCATTGAGTTGATCGATGAGGTCAAGCAATGCGGCTTCTGAGGTGGAGGCGGGGAGGTCGTGGGAGACAGAGTACACCCCGGTTTCCTCGCAGCCGAGGCGTTTGTTTTTGACGTAGATATGGGAGGCCGGGTCGTCCCCGACGATCACGACCGCCAGTCCCGGGCGGCGGCCGCCGGAGGCGACAAGCGCATCGACGTCGATCCGCACTTCCGCCTTCAGTTGCTTGGAAATGGCCTTGCCGTCAATCAGCATCGCGGTCATGAAAATCCCCTGAATCTAGGTCGTACGCCGGCTGGCTTTATTGTCGCATGAACCGACTCCCCGGCGGCAGAGGGGCCGGCGATGACCCCAAGCCTGCTTGGGCGGGGCACGACTCTGGCATGCTAGACAGGGGCTAGGCGAGCATCCCGTTGGGCTGTTGCCAGGGCAGGCCTGATTGCCGTGAGCGATCCGCATACTAGGAGGCTTGCTCTAATGAGATCCATATTCGCATCCATACTGGGGGCGTTACTGCATGCCGCCCTCGCTGGGGCGGCGCCTACAGCGAGCGTCGTTTTTGTCAACGGTGCGGTGTACAGCGGTGATGCGGCGCGTCGTTGGGCCTCGGCGGTGGTAGTGCGCGGCGAGCGCATCGCTTACGTCGGTGACGATCGCGGCGCGCAGGCGTTCGTGACCGGGCAGACACGGGTGATCGATCTGCACGGGCGGATGGTGCTGCCGGCGTTTCAAGATTCGCATGCGCATCCGCAAGACGCGCCCAATCCGGCGACCACGCTGGATTTGCATGGGCTCGTAGATCGCGGCCAGATCGAGGCCCGGATTCGTGATTATGCGCAGGCCCACCCAGAGGCAACGTGGATCCTCGGGGATGGCTGGGACGAGAGCGCATTTTTACCGAGTGGCCAGCCGACGCGTCAGTTGCTTGATGCGCTGGTTCCGGATCGCCCGGCCTTGTTGTACGACAACGCCGGCCATGAGGCCTGGGCCAACACCCGTGCACTGGAGGTCGCCCATGTGACGGCGGCCACGCCGGATCCGGTCAATGGCCGGATTGAGCGGGAGGACTCTGGTGCACCCGCCGGCTCCTTGCAGGAACAGGCGGCGATGGACCTCGTGGCTGTGCACGTGCCGCCAATGCGTGCCGAAACAATGTTGGCCAACCTCACGGCCGCACTCGACCAAATGACGGCGCTTGGATTTGCGGCGGTGGTGGATGCGATGGCGACCCCCGAATCGGCGCGGGCCTACCAAACACTGGATCGGCGGGGCCAACTCACGCAACGAACGCACTTGTGTATGGAGCACAAGCCGGAGCGCGACGATGCGGCACAACTGCAGTTCTTCAAGGCCCAGCGCGCAGCCTTGCAGGGCCGCCGTTTGCGCGCGGACTGCGTGAAGTTGTTCCTCGATGGTGCTTACGGCTCGCATACGGTGGTGCTGTTGGCGCCCTATGTGGATGACCCAAAATATGGCACTGGCCAACTGTTCATCGAGCCTGCGCGCCTCAATCGCTTAGTCACCGCGCTGGATGCCGAGGGCTTTCAGGTGCATATGCACGCGCAAGGTGATGGCGCAGTACGGGCAGGTCTCGATGCGATCGAGGCGGCGCACCACGCCAACGGGCCGCGCGACAACCGGCATACCATCGCCCATTTGTGCCTGATCGATGCGGCCGATATCGCTCGTTTTCGACGCTTGGGGGTAGTGGCCAATATGAGTCCCCTGTGGAGTTTGGGCGACCCGTGGGAGACCGTCTTTGCGCCCCGTCTGTTTGGACCGGAACGCAGTCAGCATATTTTTCAGACCCGTACGTTATTGGCCGCCGGTGTGACGCTGGCTTGGGGCAGTGATTGGCCCGTCACGGGCGTGTCCCCTCTGGATGGTTTGGAAACCGCGACGACCCGTCGTTACCCGGGTGGCCGGGATTTGAGCGGGCACGAAGATCAGTCCTTTCTGCCCGAGGAGCGACTGAATCTCGAACAGGCCATCAGCGGCTATACAAATGCGGGTGCGTACCTATCCCATGAGGAGGGGCTACGCGGTGCGCTCGTACCTGGGTTAGCTGCGGATCTGGTGGTGCTGGACCGCAACCTCTTTGACAGCCCCCCGTTGGCGATTCATGAGGCAAAGGTCGATCTCACCATGGTGGCAGGACAGGTTGTCTATACCCGCCCTGGGGAGGGGTCCGACACGTCCGCCCAACGCGTCGGTCATTGAAACGCCGGCGGCGGTGGTTTGCGCGCTGCGTGTAACGGCGCGCCGAGTTCGTGTGGGCGCTACAGCGCGTGAGCGCACTCCTGCGCCTGCTACCGCGGCGGATCCCAATCCGATGGTAGATGGGTGCATTTCCACTCACGGTCAGCGCGCTGGAATACCTGCGGAGCCGCCGTGTTGCCGTTGCGAGCGACCGCAGGATGCCGGCAGTGCATTGCAGTCCGATGCAGAGCGGCTGCATTAGGCAAGCAGGTGTCCTTGGCTACGCGCTGTTCCAGTTGCCTGGTACCAGCCTTGCAGACCGGGGCTTGGGTTGCGGTGGTGCCCTGGCGCCGCTCCCATTTTGGCCGCGTTGGTGCTGCGCGTGGGGTGGCAGGGGGGCGGTGTTGTGGACCGCCCTTCGACTGATTTCGCTATACCTGCGGTGGGGGTGGTTGGCGCGCAATAGGCGGCCTGAGCACGCCACTGTCTGAGAGCCTAATGGGGTGCCGAAACACGACTGCCGGCCCACGGGTTCTGCCGCCGAATCGAGGATGACTTGCAGCCGGGTGATTAGGCGCTTGACTGCGTGTTAGCGCGGATGTGCGTGGGAATGCAGTATGCTGCAGACGCTTAATTCCCTGAACCATGAGACAAGGACGTCGAAATTATGACTACCATTGCTATCCATCCCTCCGTTGATCACGGTGTAACGGCCGGTGTGGCCAACTTCGCTGGCGGTACGCTGACGTGTCACTGCGCGCAGGATCCGGTTACCGTTTCGATCAAGGGCAACGTTGCGCATAACCATGCTTGCGGTTGCTCCAAGTGTTGGAAGCCGAAGGGTGCCCTGTTCTCGGTCGTCGCCGTGGTCTCCAAGGACAATCTCACGGTCACTGCCAATGGCAAAAAGCTAGCGGTCATCGATGCCTCTGCCGCAATTCAGCGCACGGCCTGCACCAGTTGCGGTGTGCATCTGTACGGACGCATCGAGAATCAGGCGCATCCGTTTTACGGTCTTGACTTCGTGCATGTGGAACTCTCGGCCGAAAAAGGCTGGGCAGCGCCAGAGTTCGCGGCATTTGTGTCCTCGATCATCGAGTCTGGCGCTGCGAGTCCCGGCGAAATGAACGACGTGCGCAGCACCCTGCGCGCGCTGAAGCTCGAGCCTTATGACTGCTTGTCGCCCGCGCTGATGGATGCGCTGGCGACGCATGCCGCCAAGACGAAGGGCGTGCTGAAAGCCTGATCGATTCGGCTAGATTACTCGCCGGTTCTGACCGGCGAGTAATCGCAGCGCCGGCGGTCGTCAATCAGCTAAGCGCGCAAGGCCGCGCAGGGAAGATCTGCGTGAGCGATCAATTTTTGCGTGATCGAGCCGCCATTGGATGTTGCCCCAAGCGTGCTGCTCTGCCTTCGATCGCGACTGCACGTTGCGCCATCCTCTGTGCCAATGCCGCGTCCATCTGCCGGAGCATCACAGCGAGAAATTCTGGTCGAATCAGTCCTAGGAAGTTGCCTATGGAGTCATCATTTTTTGATGTACATCCACGGTAAGCGTCTCCAGTTTTTCGGCTAAAACCTTGATGCTCTGAGTCAACTGCGTGTTTTGCGCCAGCATCTCCAGCAGCAACGTCGTTTGGCGCGTAATCAAAGCCTGTCGATCCTCGTTGGTTCGCGCGATGTCTTCGCGGTGGCGGGCGTCGGCTTCCACGTGGATTTTGTCGCGGTCTGCTTGCCGAGTCTGTGCCAGCAGAATCAATGGGGCTGCATAAGCGGCTTGTAGACTAAAAGCCAAATTCAAAAGAATAAATGGGTATAGGTCAAACTTTGCGAAGCCAAAAATATTTATCGTAATCCAGAGCGTCACAATCGCCGTTTGGACGGTGATGAAGATAGGGGTTCCGAAAAATCGAGCAAATGCCTCTGCCTTCAGAGAAAACCAGTCATCGCCGTACAGCGAATGCAACTGGATATGGGCTTTCAGGAATCGCATTGGCTCCTTGTCGGAGTGCAGAAGGTTAGGTGGGCGTTCGACCTCTGCGTGCATCGTGTCCGTCATGACTGGTCTCCCAGGGTGGTTTCGAATTTTTGCATGCTAGCGGCGGGACCTCATCTGGGCTTGTTTCGGCGACGAGGGCTACGCGCCGGCAATGCTGCTGGGATTCGATGTCGCCGTTAAACAGATTTTCGGGCACTGCCATTTAGATTATCTACAAGAGACCGCATGGCGGAGATGCGGGTATCGCGCATCCGAGCATATACTTTTGGTGCAGTTAAAAGAGCGCACCTGGTCAGCCTATCTGGCCGCAACGAATGCAATGCGCGCGGTGCGCAAACTCGATCGATAGCGGTTCCATCGGCCGGTCTCGGCGCCGCGCGGGTGGTACCGTGCCAACGGCATTGGCCGCGGAGGGCAGTGCAGTCCAGTCCAGATGCCGTTGGCGGGCTGCAAGCCGGGCAGCTTGCTGCTGCGCAATTGTCGCCGCTGTACGCCTTGTTCTTCACGCGCGCGCTCGGGGTGGCCTATGTGCGGCATCCCGGTGGACGCCGCGCTGCTGGCGATCATTGCGCCGTACGCGACCCACGGGTCGCCCGAGGACAGTGCCCATTGGTCTGGTTTGAGTCCGCAGGATGCGGTCGCGAGGCGGCAGGTGCGCGCGCTGGAGTCCTCCACCTGCAGCGCTCATTGGGCCCTTCCGGTGCGCGGGCCTGCCGGTCGCACACGGTGATTTACACCTACTTGACGATGAAATGGCGTCACGGCAGGCTTTAGTTGCTTGCTGCGCGCTGGGCTCAGTACAGCGCCGGTTGTCGATAGCGGATGTCTGGTTTCTGGGCGTGCGGCAGGATCGTTGGCGATGGGCAACCCTCGGTTGTGCGCAGACTGACGGTTCATCTGGGAGGATCTTGTGCAATTCAAGGTCATGCACCCCTTGCGCGGCGGTGGCAAAGCGTTGCTCCAAACGTGGCTTGCCGATGCGGACATACAGATCAACGGTACGCGCCCATGGGACTTGGTGGTGCATCAGCCGCGGTTCTATGCCCGCGTGTTGCGCGGCGGATCGCTCGGTGTTGGTGAAAGCTATATGGATGGCGATTGGGATTCGGCCCAGCTCGATCGGCTACTGACCTGCGCCTTGGGCGCACGACTCGATGCCCGGTTGCCAACACTAGCGGAGCATTGGCTCGCGCTGCGGTCATGGATTATCAATCGCCAGACCGTCCGGCGTGCGTTTCGAGTCGGCGAAGTGCACTACGACGTCGGTGACGATGTGTATCGGGCGATGCTCGATCCGTTGATGATTTACACGTGTGGGTATTGGCCCAAGGCGACGAATCTGGCGGCGGCGCAAATCGCTAAACTCGATCTGGTGGGCCGCAAGCTGGGCCTGCAGCCGGGCATGCGAGTGCTGGATATAGGCTGTGGTTGGGGCGGTGCGGCGGCGTATTTATCCACCCAGTTTGGCGTAAAGGTCGTCGGCGTCACGGTATCCAGAAATCAAGCGCAGACGGCGCGTGAGCGCACGCGAGGACTCGACGTTGAGATCTGCTTCGCGGATTATCGCGCCTTGGGTGGGCAATTTGATCGAATCTATTCTCTGGGCATGTTCGAGCATGTAGGGCCTCGAAATTATGCAAGTTACTGTGCGACCGTACGGTCGTTACTGGTCCCGGACGGGCTGTTCCTGCTCCACACGATCGGCAATCGCATACCGCGTCCCGCTAATGATCCGTGGATTGAGAAGTATATTTTTCCGAATTCTTACGTGCCTGCCCGCAGTCAGCTCGCCGCTGCCCTAGAGCCTTGTTTCGTCGTCGAGGACTGGCATAGTTTCGGGCCTGATTACGACCGCACGTTGATGGCTTGGCTTGGTAACTTCGACGCCGCGTGGCCACGTCTCGCGCCGCATTACGGGGAGCGTTTCTGGCGGATGTGGCGCTATTGGCTGGCGGTGTCTGCAGCTTCGTTTCGTGTGCGGGATCTGGACCTTTGGCAGGTGCTGCTGTCGCCGCATGGCGTCCCAGGGGGGGTGCCCGCGGTCCGTTAGGCGGGTACGGAAGGGGTCTGCTGCGGCCGTTGGGCCGCAGTTGTGGCCTGCCCCTGTACGCTACGCGGGGCCATCGAGCGCAACTCGGTTTGACTGGGAGGGGAGTCGCCCGTAAACTTGCGCGTTCCCCTGGACCGGACTGTCGGGGCATAGCGCAGTCTGGTAGCGCATCTGCTTTGGGAGCAGAGGGTCGGGGGTTCGAATCCCTCTGCCCCGACCAACGACCACGGGATATCCTGTGATCTGGTCAGCCGGTTCGGGAGACGATAGTCGAGGTTCGGGAGCGCGAGCGCCCGTAGCTCAGCCGGATAGAGCACCGGCCTTCTAAGCCGGTGGTCGCAGGTTCGAATCCTGCCGGGCGCGCCATTAGGGCTATAGGGCCAGTGGCGATGGTTGAGTCAGTGTTGATGTTTTCTGTGGTGGACGTAGCTCAGCTGGTAGAGCCCCGGATTGTGATTCCGGCCGTCGTGGGTTCGAGCCCCATCGTCCACCCCACTTTAATGACCTTAAGTGAAATAACTGGCCACGGTGCTTGCGTCGGGGGCAGATAAACTGAATAATCCGCGCCCTGTCAGAATGGATCTCCGACAGCACAGCAGCAAGTGAATGCGGGCCGTTAGCTCAGCTGGTAGAGCAGTTGACTCTTAATCAATTGGTCGTAGGTTCGATCCCTACACGGCCCACCAATTCTTGAAGTGCTGAATCGGAACTTCTCACGCGGCGACGCGTTGGCGCGGCGTTGATCTGAAATTGGTGCCTAAAACGCACGCGGCGATTTTCATCACCGATTACGCGGCTACAGGTGAGACCTCGCGCGCAATGCGCTTGGCATTTTTAATTTCAGCAACACGAAGATCGTAGGCTGTCTGGAGATTCAGCCATGAACGAGCATCGCCACCGAAATATCGCGCCAACCGCATCGCCGTATCCGCCGAGATTCCGCGCCGCTCACGAACCACATCGTTGATCCTCGGTGCCGGCACGCTGAGTGCGTTCGCCAGAGCGTTGGCGCTCATGCCGAGAGGTTTGAGAAAATCCTCTCGAAGCACCTCGCCCGGGTGAATAGGTCGCATTCCGTTCTTAAACATTTTTGCTCATCTCAGTGATAATCCACGAGCTCGACGTCTGCAGGTCCTTCATCCGTCCAGCGAAAGCAAAGGCGAAATTGATCATTGATCCTAATGCTGCATTGTCCCTTACGCCCACCTTTAAGTGCTTCCAATCGGTTGCCGGGAGGGGAGCGCAAGAAATCAAGAGTATTCGCGGCGTCAAGTTGCGCGAGCTTTCGCGTTGCGACCTTAGCAATTGACGAAAATCGCTTGCACTTGCCGGTTTCGAACAGCGCCTGAGTGTCAGCGCAGCGAAAGCTCTTGATCATTTGCAGATATTATAACGATTAACGTTAAACGTAAAGTTGTTTTGGTGGTGCAAAGTATTGCCCTCTGCGCTTCGTCCGCGTGACGAGTGGAATAAGTTGTTTGGCGCCTTGAGGGTCACGCAGAACGATCATGGTGTTGGGCGTGACGTCGGCGGCGCTATAGCCGTCGGCTAAGCGCGGAGACTGCATCGCGCTTACACACTTTGCTGCACACCGTTATTCTCGCCTTATAACTTATTGAAAGATAAGCCAGCTTAAAACAGCATCTTTACTCTTACTCAATTGGTCGTAGGTTCGATCCCTACACAAGGTGTAGCGAGAAGATTCGTGTAAAAAAGTGCCACTTGTGTGGATAACTCACGGATCGAGCCGAAGGTTGTCCGGTAGAGGCTCGGTCTCGCACCGCACCGGGAACTTCCCGAACCGCAGCAGGTGGCGAGTCAGAAACGGGCTCAGGTGCTTGGCGTCATTGACGTCGAACGGGTATCCCTCTCGTTTCAGCTGCTGAATGACCCTGGTCTGGTCGGCCACCGTCTGCAGGATGACGGCATTGGCGAGCAGCTGGTTGGCGATCACGGCCTTCTCCTGTTCGACGCGGCTATTGGTTCTCAGCACGCCCTGGCTGCCGAAGTTCAGGTGGGCAGCAAAGTCGTGGTAGTGCTCGCCCTTGTTCGCTTCGTGAGTCACGGTCCGGCCCAGATCATAGTCGTCAACCCAGCGTAGCAAGTACAGGGTCCGGAACACATGTCCGAGCTCCTGGAACGCCCGGTACAACCGGTTGCGGCGACTGTAGCTGTTGAGCCGGGTCAGCACCCACGAAGCGGAGACGCGTCCGGTCTGTACGGCGAGCGCGACGCGCAGGTATTCCTTCCAGTGCGACTCTATCAAGGCCCAGTCGATGGTGCCGCTGTAGAGATGCGCGGTGCCTGAGAGGCTCAGGTGCATATCCGGTCGATATAGCATCAGGGAGCGCCATTTGCGGATCCGCAGTAGGAGCTCGGCACCGAAAAGGTAGCCGAGGCCAAAGAGGGCGGCCGACTGACCGTGGGTGTCGGAGTAGATCCCGGTGGCCTTGAGGACCGAGTCGTTCTTCTGCAGGCCGTCGAACAGGTAGACGCCCTCGTAGGCCCCGGCGGCGATGAAATGCGTGAAGTAGGCGATGTAGTTCGTGCCGACGTGCCGGTAGGCGACCCCGCCGGTCCGGCCGTAGCGGATGTGGTAGGAGGCCTGGATGTTGTCGTCGTAGGTCGGGATCATGGAGCCGTCGGCGGCGACTTTGTCGGGCGCTCCCCAGACGGTAGGCAGTTCGAAGGACGCGTACACGTTGAGCACGTCGGCGCACGCGGCGCGTAGCGATGCTGACCCCATGTGGCGGCGGTGGACGAACGAGAGCAGGTGCGGTGATACGGGTTCATCGAAGTGCCGCGCGGCCTGGGCCGGGCCGAGCCCGCTGCCGATCGCGAATGTCGTGAGGATAGTTCGGCTCTGGTGGTCCTCGATCTGGGAGCCGAGGCGCCCGGGAGGACCGAAATTCCGGGTGAACCCGCTCCAGCGTTCGACGTTGTGGAGGGCCTCGAGCACGGTACGACTCGGCATGCGCTCCTGGATCGCCTCGGCCAGATCGCGCGCGGACTACGGCGGGGTAATGCCGGTGGGCCGTGGGGTGATCGGGGAGCCATCGGGTCCCAGCTGGACCGTCTGATGGACGCGGACCGCCTGCTCGAGATCAATGACGCCGCGCTTGAGCTTGTCTCGCAGCTCCTGAACAAACGACTGGGCGTTGTCGGCGAAGCCCCGGTCGCGCAGATACTGCGCGACGGCGTGCGGCTCAGAGTCGATCGGGTAGATGTCGTCCGTGAAGGCTCCATAGTCGGCCGCGCCTTCGACGTAGATGTCGCCCGCTTTGAGGGCGTCGACGAGTTCAACGAACGCGGCGACTTCGAGGGGGCGAAGCCGGTAGGTATCGGGTTCGCCGGGGACACCGACCCACGAGCGCCATTCGGGATCGAGGAAGCCGTCATCCAACGTGGCGATCAGCTTCTCGGCTGGACGTTCCGGGAATGCGGACACGCACTGCACGGCTTCAAGGAGGCCGGAGGCGCCGGGAGCGGCGCCGAGCGGCAGCGCGTCGGCGAGTCGCAGCAGCCAGCTGCGCTGGATGCGGAAATGCGGTTCGAGGAAGGCGCGCCAGTCGTCCGGGCCTTTTGCCAGATGTTCATCGCACGCCGTCATCACGGCGTGAGCGCCGCCGGCGTGCATTAACACGGCGTCGACCCGCGCCATGAACGATTCCGGGTCGGCGTGCCCGGCTCGCGCAGCGGCGAGGTCACGCAGGACCCCGAGGAGTTCGGATACGCGCCGTCGCCGCGCCTGATGCCAGGCCTCGAGATCTGCGCGGGCCTTCGCCTCGATGCGTCCCATGAACCGGATCAGCATGGTGACGAGGTCATCGAGGCGGGTCGCATGGGTCCGGACGACCAGACAGCAGAGCAGCGCGTGCCGCCGCGGGGTGGTGTATTCGCGCAGTTCCGTAGCCGTCAGCCGGCGTGCTTCTTCCGCCCACGCATCGATCCGGGTCACCGGAATGTCCGCGAGGACCCCTGCTGGCAAGGCGAGCTCGTTGAGCCACCCAAGCTGGCCGAGGAGATCGTCGAGGTGGTTTCGGGACGCGCGCTGGGTCGACTTGCACAACTTCGAGAACGCCGAGCCAGTCGCCTCGTCCGCAACGCTGAGCAGGGCCTCGAGCTGGCGCCGGGTCACAGGCGACAGCCGCGCGCCGATTAAGGCCAGCCATGCGTCGGTCACGCGGGCATGAACGTTGCCGGCGAGGCGCCGAAGGGTGCTCAGCGCGGGCAGTTCGTAGCTCGCGGCGACGAGCGCCTCGATGGCGCCATTGATGAGATCCGATAGGTGCGTGCGGGCGGGGTAGCTGTCGAGGGTGAGGCCGGCGAGATCTGCGCGTTCGGCGAGGTAGGCGACGATCGGAGCCGGGATCTCACCTGGCGGGGCGAACCGACCCAGGATCGGGAACGTCTTCAGCCAGCACAGCAGTCCGAGGCGAGACGCCGGCGAATGGCTCGTTCGCCGAACCCAACGCAGCTCGTTGAGCCTGGGGGTCATGAGCTGGCGAATGGTCGCGGCCGTCAGCGGGTCCGGGAACTCGGGGTAGGCGAGGAGCGAGGACTTGGCCATGGCGTCGGAACCGGGCGACCGGAGAGGGGTGACAAGGCAGCGCCAGGCCGGCGGGATCGTCAACCCGGCTTGGACCCTGGCGGGAAAATGATTACACTGCAATCATTGACATCAGGGGGTGCCATGGCGAGCATCACGATTCGGAATCTGGACGATGCGCTCAAGAGCCGCCTGCGGGTCCGGGCCGCGCACCGGCTGCGCTCGATGGAGGATGAGGTGCGGCACATCCTGAAGGCGGCGCTGAGCGAGGAGCCTGCCGAGGCCACCGATCTTGGCGAGGCCATCCAGCGGCGGTTCCGGGCGCTGGGCGGAGTCAACCTCAAGCTGGCGGAGCGCACGCCGATCCGTAAGCCGCCGAAGATCGGCCCATGATCGTTCTGGACACCAACGTCGTGTCGGAACTCATGAAGGCCAAGCCGTCAGCGGCGGTGCTGGCATGGATCGCGCGCGGTGACAGCAGCGGGTATTGCACGACGAGCATCACCCAGGCGGAGATCCTGCACGGCGTGATGCTGCTTCCGGCCAGTCGCCGGCGACGGGCGATCGAGAGTGCCGCGGAAGCCATGTTCGCGACGGACTTCGCAGGTCGCATCCTCGCGTTCGATAGTTCGGCCGCGCGATCCTATGCCGAGCTCGTCAGCGATCGGCGTCGCCGCGGCCGGCCCATCTCGCAGTTTGACGCCCAGATCGCGGCCATCGCCCGGGTGGCAGGCGCCACGTTGGCGACCTGCAACGTGCGTGACTTCGAGCATTGCGGGATCGGCGTCGTCGACCCCTGGGAATAGTGGCGCCCTGCGGCGGAGTGCTCAGGGGCGGCGCGTCGCAGGATTCCCACGCAGCAGGCCTTCGGCCGCGTGATTGACCTGCCGGCTGTTTCCCGGACCAGCTGAAGCTTGAGAGAATGGTTCCCTTGGCAAGCGAGGGACTATGAAGAAGTCAAGGTTTACGGAAGAGCAGATGGTGCGGATCGTGCGGGAGTCGGATGCCAACGGCGTTCCGATGACGGCGAAGAAGCACGCGGTCAGTGAGCAGACGCTGTATGTGTGGCGGAGGAAGTTCGGCACGCTAGAGTCCTCTGACGTGCGGCGTCTGAAGACGTTGGAGCAGGAGAACGGACGGCTCAAGAGGATCTTGGCCGATCGTGACCTAGAGCTCGACGTGATGAAGGAGATCAACCGAAAAAAATGGTGAGCGCGCGGGGTCGGCGGTTGCAGGTTAGCTACGCGCGGACGCGTGGCCTGTCCTCCCGACGAGCCTGCGCGCTGATCGGCGTGTCGAGATCGACGCTCGGTTACGCATCGCGGTTAGCAGCGAAAGATGCGCCGGTGGTCGCCGCGATGCGTGATCTGTCGAGTCAATACCCTCGGTACGGCTATCGTCGGATCCACATCTTTCTCGGTCGTCAGGGCCATGAGATGAGCCCGGATCGGGCGTATCGGATATGGTGTCAGTCAGGCCTTCAGGTGCCGCGTAAAAGGCCTAGAAAGCGCGTAGCGAGCTCAAGGCCTAGGCCATTGCCGGCAACCGACAGGAACCAAGTCTGGGCGTATGATTTTGTGTTCGATGCGTGCGCGAATGGACAGCAGCTGAAGTGCCTGACGGTGGTCGATGAATATACGCGTGAGTCTCTGGCGATCGACGTGGCTGGTAGCATCCGCTCTGGTCGGGTCATCGAGGTTCTATCGCAGCTTGTGAGTCAGCATGGTGCACCGCGGCACCTAAGGTCAGATAATGGCCCGGAGTTCGTATCGAAAGCTTGAAATGGCTGGCTGCATCAAATATTGATACGGCGCATATCGATCCAGGTAAGCCTTGGCAGAATGGATTGGACGAGTCATTCAACGGCAAGTTCCGTGATGAGTGCCTGAGCCTAGAGTGGTTCAGGAACCGGATGGAGGCTAAGATAGTGATCGACACGTGGCGTCGGCATTACAACGAGGTCAGGCCACACTCAAGCCATGGGTATCTGACTCCGGCTGAGTTTAAGACGTTAGAGTTCGAGAAGAGGAAATCATCAACCAACCAATGCGGGGCCAATCTCTAGCAATGGATGGTCCGAAGAAAGCCGGCAGGTCAAATCTTGCAGGGCCGAACGCCCACGCGGTAGTAGCACGCTAAGCGTGTCCGATAGGGGGCAACGGATCAGTGGGTTGGGTTGTGGTGATGGACGGACTCTTAGAAAACTGGACCAGTTAAAGCAGGGCGGACAGCGGAACCGAACCGGCGTCCGCTCTTAACACCGAGTCCGTCCAAAAGTTTGTAGACCCAGATTTAGAACAAACGGCCGGTCTTACGAATATTTTTCGAACCAAAATGGCCGCCGTTATTGGAAGTTTAGGAATGTGTGAATTAAGACATAACTTTTCTTAGAATTGAGTGAGAGAAGGTGCGTTATGCTTCGCCACCCCCGTGCCAATGTGACCTGCCCCTGAGTAGGGATTATCGTTGCTGACCGAGGGCGTTCTCAGTGAGGCCATGACTCCGAGTGCCTTTAAGGTTGCGAACAGGGTGGCTCCCTTCATGGGGCTGCCATTGTCCGAGTGTAGCGTTACCTGATTCGACCGGATGTGCTCCCGCCAACACAAGTCTTGCATGATGTTGCTCGCGTGCTCACTGCTTTCTTCAGCAAAGATCTGCCAGGCGACAATCTTCCTGCTGAACACATCGGCCGCGTACGGCGCCATCCTGCGCTGCGGCACCGGCGGTGGGCTTCCTGCCGCAGACGGTGATGGTGCGTGCGCCTACAGCGGCGCCCGACAGTACCGATCGATGAACTGCTCATGCAACGGCATGGCGGCTGCACAATTGGCAATCACCTGACGCGTGACCTGTACGACGTTCGCAATCTCAGCATCCGGCAGCGTATAGAGCGCCGAATGACAGGCCGTGGGCAGCACGCCTTGCCCGATCATCACCTGCACCCAGCTGGTGACCGCGAACATTTCCTCCGCGTTGCGGAAGAATCGCCCACTGTCCTTAAATAACGCAATATTTTCCGAGAGGGAATCCGGAATACTCATATTCGCGCAGGCTTTCCAAAACGGCGAATCTTCACGTTTCGTTGCGTGGTAATGCAGGATCAAGAAATCTCGAATTCGCTCGAACTCGAAGATCGCTTGGGAATTGTAGCGGTCGATTAAGGTTTGGCTGACACGTCGATCCGGCAGCAAATTCAAAAAGCGACCAATGCCCGATTGAATAAGATAGATGCTCGTCGATTCCAATGGCTCCATGAAGCCACTCGCCAATCCAATGGCCAGACAGTTGCGATTCCAAAACTGGCGCCGATGCCCCGTGGTGAAACTCAGAGCGCGCGGCTCTGCGAGCGGCTTACCATCGAGGTTGGCCAGCAAGGTCGCGATCGCCTCGTCCTTGCTCATGTAACTGCTGCAATAAACATGGCCGTTGCCGATACGATGCTGCAACGGGATACGCCACTGCCAACCCGCCGTACGGGCGGTTGCTACCGTATAGGGTGGTGCCGGACCGGTCTTCGCGCACGGCACGGCAATCGCACTGTCGCAAGGCAGCCAGTGTGCCCAATTAACATAGCCAGTATGCAGTGCCTTCTCGATCAGCAAGCCCTGAAATCCCGAACAATCGATAAAGAAATCGGCGCTGACCCGCTCACCGTCTGCCAGCACCACGGCGTCAATAGCCCCATCGGGCTCGCGCAATTGCACGTCCACTACGCGTCCTTCGGTCCGCTTGACGCCGCGTTGCTCGGCGTAACGACGCAAGTAGCGCGCATAGAGGCCTGCATCGAAGTGGTAGGCGTGCGGAAAGTCGCGCAGCGGCGAATTGAGCGGCGCATCACTCGGCGAGGTCATGAAGCGACCTTGTGGTGCGGCGACGCTGTGCAGCGAGTAATCGGCTAAATCGCCTGCTTTACCCGCCAGCATCTGGTGCAACCAGAGTTGATGAAAGGGGTTCGGACCATAATCATGGCCGAGATGACCGAAGCCATGAAAATAGGCATCGCCGAGCTTGCCCCAATTGCGGAATTGGATCCCCAGCTTGAAGGTGCCTTTCACTTCACGCACGAACTCAGCCTCAGGCAATCCTAAGGTTTCGTTGAAAATGCGCAGCGCCGGAATCGTGGCTTCTCCGACACCGACGGTGCCGATTTCTTCCGACTCAATTAGTCGCACCGCGCAACTCGGCAGCAAGGCTTTCGCCAACGCCGCAGCGGCCATCCAACCAGCCGTACCGCCACCGACAATGACAATCGATTTAAGGGGTTCCGCGTTCATATCCACATCGTCTCAAAAAAACGGCCCAGGCGCTGCGGCGTCCGGGCCATCAGTTGGCACTGCAACGTCAGCCTCGTAGAGCGTGCGCTCCCGGGGCTGCCCGCATGCAGTCACGCGATCAGAACTTGCCGCCCACGGACAACCGCAAGGTGCGCATGCTGTTCTGAATGTTGCCCGCCTGGTTGTAGTAGTGGCTCGCGACCGTGCCGTCGGCAGCATAGTTCGTGTTCTGGTCAACCAAATTACTGTTGTTGAATGCGTTCAAGAGGTCGATGCGCGCATAGGCACTGAACGAATTGGCAAACTTGAAGTTCTTGGTCAACTGCAGATCAAGACTCTTGTAACCGAGCGTCACACCCGGCGTCCTGACGGTGTCGTCACACGGCTGCCCCAAGGGACCTGGCGTCGGTCCACACGAGTAATCCCAACCCGGCAACGGAGTCGACAACGTCAATTTGCCGCCTAAGATCATATCCCAAGGCAACGCCAAGGACCCGCTGGCGACCAAGCGGTGTTTTGGTGCGTTGGTCGACTGCAACCACGGATACGACTTGATGTTCGGATAGTCGACTGAGAACTCCGTGTTCGTGAAGTTACCACCCTGACCGTTCGGGATGGAGTTGGTCTCCGCCTGCGTGAACGTATACGACACCTTCAAGCCCCAGCCCGACTCATGCGTGAATGGCTTCTCGGCGCTGAGCAGGACCTGGGTGGAACGAATTTCCACATTATTGTCGGTCAGGACGAGGTTGTTGGTCATGCCGACCGGCGTATAAAGGCCCGGCGTGACATCCCAAGGCGTACCGACACCGCCCCAAGGCTCGGGCACGAAGTACGCGCCATTCGGACCTCGATTGCCGACCACAAAGGTCAAACCATTCTTGGCATGGATGCGGCTGACCACAGCGCTGGTATTCCAGTCGCCCAATCGCGACCGAATCCCTAAGCTAAATTGGTCCGAATACGGCACCTTCAGGTCGTTGTTGAACAGGAACACGTCACCCACCGTACCCTTTACGGCGTTCTGGAGCGCGCCGGGGCCGTTGAGGTAGCTCTGGTTCCAGGTCAAACAACTGATACCGTCCACGGTGCACGGATGACTTGGGGTATTGAAATACGAAGTCGGCACCGAGGTCGCGAGCTTCGTCTGCTCCAACTGCAGGTAATCGAACAAATCGCGGTCGTAGGAGCGACCCAGACCACCGATCACCACCAACTTCTCGTCGCCATGCACGTCGTACGAAAAGCCCAAACGCGGCTGGATCTCACCGCTGTAGGCCTTGCGCTGGTGGCCATTGCTCATATAGTTGTTGACGTCGAAGCCAAAGGGCCCCTGCTTGTAGTAATCCGCCCACGTCAGCCCTGGCGTCGGGGACTGCTGCGCAAACAGGTTGCGCACCAAGTCTGGCGTCTGCCAGTCGAGGTAGGTCGGGTTCTGCTCCAGGTCCCAACGCACACCTAAGTTCACGGTCAGCTTGCTGGTGACGTTCCAGTCATCCTGGAAGTACACGCCGAACTGGCGATCCTTCGACTTGGCGACAGCGCTCGCCAACGGTTGGCCGTTGACACTGACCGGAATGCCGGTGAACGTAGCCGAATAGGGCACGTAGCCGTTCGCATCGCTCTCGACGCCGGTCACCGGATCCACGTTGTAGCTGAACACCGGGTAACAGCTCTGGCACGCGTCCATCGCGGTCAGTTCGACGGACTTGAACTTCACGCCCATCTTGAAGGTGTGTTTGCCTTGACCGAGGTTAACGTCGGCGAAGGTCAAGTCGTCCTGGAACGAGATGCCCTTCTGACCCTTGTCCTGGGTCGAGCGCGGGTCCGCGCCACCGGTGTTGATGATTCCCGTGTTGCCGCCATCACGCAAGAACGTGTAGTCCGCACCATTAGAGGAATAGTTCGCTGCGCGGGGACGGAAGAAGGAATTTTCCTTTGCAACAATCGCTTCATTGAACCAATGATCGGCGGTGTGCTGCCAACGAATGTCGTAGCGGAAATCGGTATTGCGCGTGGTCACCGTGGTGGAAGGGGCCTGGCCCACGCCGGCGCCGTTGCCGGCGGAGTCTTCCTGTCGGGTCTTGGCCGAAAACTCCAACCGATCATCACTGGTCGGCTCGTAGTCCACCTTGGCGAACATCAGTTTTTCCGTAAACGGAATGGACGACGGACCCACCTGCGCCTGCACACTGGTAGGCAGTGCGGCAAGCACAGCCGCCGGCGGCGTGTTCGCGTAGGTCACCGCGACCGGCTGGGAATACCGCTTACCCTCATAGGTGGCAAAGAAGTGCATCTTGTCCTGGATGATCGGGCCGCCGACGGCAAAGCCATACTCTTTGTCCTGGGACTGGATCTTGTTCCCAGCCGCACGCTCCGAGGGCGTTTCGGCCCTGAGGCTGTCACTGGAGTAGGTGCCAAAGAACTCACCATGGAATTCATTGGTGCCGGACTTGGTGACCGCCGCGATGGCGGCGCTGGAGAGTTGATCAAACTCCGCGCCGTAGTTCGACGTAATGACCTTGTATTCTTGAATGGCGAGCTGCGGGAAGGGGTTGCCCTGGCTGCCATCGGACTGGCCTGACTGGCCACTGCGGACGTAGCCCTTCTGGCCGATACCATCGATAAAGATATTGACCGAGTCCGGCGAATCGGCACCTGAACGGAAGGTCGTAGCGCCATTCGGGGCGACATTGAAGATCGCGCCGGGGACGGTATCCGCAAATTCAAGGAAGTTGCGCGTCAATTGCGGGACCGTCTGGATCTCCTGCAGCGATACCACATTCGCAACCTGCGGCGTCTTCACCTCAAGCAGACGGCGGCCGCTGACCGTGACCGCCTCGAGCAACGCGAGATTGAGGGTCGACGTCGTCGCAACCGACAGTACGATGGTCTGCTCGGCGCCCTTGCCGGCACTGACCGTGTAGGTACCCGGTGGCAGACCCAAGAGGGTGTAGGCGCCATCAGCGCCCGCCTTCGTCTTGCGGGAGAAACCCGTGGCTTTGTTCGTGGCAACCACGTCGGCATTTGCCGGAGCAATGCCTTGCAGCGTTGCATTGGCGGTCTGCGCATAGCTTACCTGGGGGCCAGCAAGAACAGCAGCCACTGCGACCGCTAGCGTCACCGCACCCGAACGCGTATTGATTTTCGCTAACTTTTTAGTGGTCATGCGCATTTCTCATCCCTTGTTTTAAGTGCCCAAACCGCAGAATTTTCCGAGTAGAAACACGAGTCTAAACCCATTCAAGCCGGTAGCAAGCGCCACGCGACACGACTGGAAACTGATGGGTGGTGATGGGAGCGGCGGCGCGCATTGTGCGTTGCGCACTACAGTACCTGCCGCTGCCGGAATAGTTCATCGCCTCCCCTAAAACGAGTACGCTCGCACGCTCTGCCTATCCGGCTACGCGTGTCTCTATTTTCGGGGCAACAGTAACCGACGTGCAAACAATAAAAAAGCGGTTCTTGACGCCAAATTTAAAAAATTTGCCAGTAAGTGTCCGATCTTTATCAGGCAAGCCTCTTGTAAGATATTGATAAAAAAAGATTAAATTGTTTTTCCTGGTCTCGATTTCGACTTCGAGCAGCGCCGATGCGACCCTGCGCAGACCTTCTTCGCGGACACACCCCATGCACGCCGCCAAACCTTTTTTTTACCCAATTGTCGAACTCTCTTCCGCTGACAACTTTTCGTCGCTGCGGCGCGGCTTACGCAGGCGGGTACAAAACCAAGCGCTTTTCTTGTCTCGAGCAGTTTCTCTGTCTGGCGTTTGCGCAACTGACCTATCGCGAGAGCCTGCGGGACATCGACGCCTGCCTCCGAGCGCAGGGCCACAAGCTCTATCACAGGGGGAGCCTCAGCCGGATTTCCAGAAGCACCCTCGCAGATGCCAACGCGGTGCGCGACTGGCGCATCTGCGCGCTCCGCGCAGCGACTGATCGTAATTGCTCGCGATCTTTACATCGGCGACCCCTTTGGCGCCGATCGCAAAGAGACCGTCTACGCGTTGGCTGCGCCAACCATCGACCTTTGTCTGTCCGTCTTTCCATGGGCACAGTTGCGAACGGCCAAGGCAGCCATCAAGCTGCACACGCTGCTTGATCTGCGCGGAAATATCCCTGCGTTTACGTACACCAGCGACGGCAAAATGCACGAGGTCAATGTCCAGATCAACTGCTTGCGGAAGCCGGCACCGCCTACGTGATGGATCGAGGGTATCTCGACTTCAAACTTTTTTCCGTCTGCACGCTGCCGGCAGTTTTTTCATAACGCGTGGTAAGTCGAACCTGAAGCGCAACGCCGCTACTCGCATCCTGTGGATCGCGCCACCGGGCTTGTCTGCGATCAGAGCATTGTTCTGACGGGCTTCTACGCCAAGCCGCGCACTAGTGGCCACTCAGCAGGCGGTCGAGCCGATCATCGGACACCGCAAGGCCGATCACCGGATGGGGCGCTGCTATCTGCAGGACGAGATCGGCGACCGACTGAATGCGGTGCTATGCGCGGCCGGGTACAACCTGCGGTGGTTGATGCGAAACCTGGCTCGCCAACGCAAGAAGGCTTTTTTGTGCTTTCTGGAAGCAGTCGTGTACCTCGCGCGTAATGCGATTTTGGCTACTGCCGACATCGTCAGGCCATCGCGGAGGCCAGCGATCAGTTTGGCCGCGGCGTGAGATCGAATAAAGCAGGGCCGACTAAAGACGCAAACCGGTTGCTGCATCAAAGGCATGCAACTGCTGGTGGTCCATCGCCAGCGTCACCCGTTCGCCATAGGCGGGGATGCGGCGACTGGCGAGGCGCGCAATCAGGCGCGCGTCGGGGAATGCCAGATGCACCAAGGATTCCGCGCCGATGGTTTCGGCAATCTCAGCGGAGCCTGCAATGGCGATGCTCCGCTCGCTCGGCAATTGTCCGGGCTCATGCAAGTGCTCGGGCCGGATACCAATGAGGAGGCGCCGCGGCGGCTGACCGGCGAGTGTCGCGAGGCTCCCAACCAGTGGAATTTCGTAGCCGACGCCGCGGGCGACGGCGCCATCGGACTCGGCGGGCAGCAGGTTCATGGGGGGGGAACCCATGAAGTGGGCGACGAAGGCATTGGCCGGTCGGTCGTAGATTTCTAACGGGGTGCCGACCTGCATCAGGTTGGGCCGTCCGTCCGGTCCCGTGGGCGCAAGAACGGCGATGCGATGACCGAGCGTCATGGCCTCGACCTGGTCGTGCGTGACGTAGACCGTCGTTGTCGCGAGGGATTTTTGTAGGCGCGCGAGTTCCGCGCGCATTTGTATGCGCAATTCCGCGTCCAAGTTCGATAGTGGTTCATCAAATAGGAACACGGACGGCTCGCGCACGATGGCCCGTCCGAGCGCGACGCGCTGACGCTGTCCACCCGAGAGGGCAGCGGGCTTGCGGTCGAGCAGAGCCGATAGACCCAGTGTTTCGGCGGCAGCCGCCACCCGGCGCGTTATTTCAGGCTTGGGCGTGCCGCGGATCGAGAGCGAGAAGCCAATGTTCTCTGCCACCGAGAGATGCGGGTAGAGCGCGTAACTTTGAAACACCATGGCCACATCTCGGTCCTTCGGCGCGATGGGCAGGACGTCCCGTCCGCCGATGGTGATAACGCCGGCCGTGGGGTCTTCGAGTCCGGCAATCAGGCGCAGGGCCGTAGACTTGCCGCAACCGGAGGGGCCGACCAACACCATAAACTCCCGATCCTCGATCGAGAGGTTCAGGTCGGTCAGCACGGGCGTGACACCAAACCGCTTAGAGATGCGCGTAAAGCCGATTGCCGCCATCTGTCGTGTTCCCTCTCTGCCCGTCCGTCTCAGTGCAAGCGTGACCCGCGGCAAGGGTGGTGTCCACCGCTGGCGGCGCGCCGGCGCCCATCTTTTTGTTGTTTCTATGCAACAACGAGGTTGGCAGGCTTGGCCCGCGAAACTATTGCCAACCCTTTGGCGTCCGCGGTACCCTTCGAACAGTTTAATTGTAACCGCTTACATGCGCAGTGTAAGCGGTTACTCGAGAGGGGGCCAGTCGAATGAGTGCAACGCTTCGAGACGTGGCGCGGGCCGCGCAAGTCTCGACCGCGACGGTGTCGCGAGTCATCAACGGTCACGGCAACGTGAACGATGAGACGCGTACGCGCATCCTCGCCATGATCGCGCAGTTGCGTTATGTCCCCGACAGCACCGCCCGATCGCTGGCCACGGGACTGACGAACACCATTGGGGTATTGCTGCCCGACCTGCATGGCGAGTTCTTCTCCGAGATCATTCGTGGCATTGACCAGGCGGCGCGCCGTCGCGGTCTGCAGTTGCTCTTGTCGAGTGTCCACGGCTCAGTCGAAGAAGCCAGCCGTGCGGTGCGTGCCCTCAAAGGCCGTGTTGACGGGTTGCTGATCATGTCGCCCTATGCGGATTCCGCATTTCTCGATGATCACGCGGTCGATGGCACGCCGGTGGTGGTGATCAATTCACCGGTACGTGGTGAGAGCCATCTGTCCTTTCGGCTCGACAATCGCGGTGGTGCGCGCGCAATGGTGGAACACCTCGTTCGCGTCGGTCATCGCCGCATTGTCTTTATTGCGGGTCCGCAGGATAACTTCGACGCCACTGAGCGTCTGGCCGGTTACTGCGAGGCCATTGCCGCGCAACCGAATGTGCGCGAGTTTGTGATGGCGGGTGACTTCTCCGAGGGCTCCGGCGTCAAAGCGGCGCAGCGGCTGCTGCAGATGGATGAACGGCCGGATGCGATCTTTGCTGCCAACGACATGATGGCGCTCGGGTGCCTGCGCGCGCTGGCTGAGACCGGTGTGCGGATCCCGCAGGATGTGGCAGTGGTGGGGTTCGATGACATTCCGCTCGCCCGCTATGTGACGCCGGCGCTGACTACCGTGCGCGTACCGATGGCTGCATTGGGCGCCCGTGCGCTAGATGGCCTCGCCGAGGCAATCAGCACGGATTCTGACCGAGCGTCGACGGAGACGCTCACCACCGAACTCGTGGTGCGCGATTCCTGTCGCGCCCCGCGCCCGACGATGCCGAACGCTTAAGTTGAGTGCATAAAGCCAACGACCGCCCGTGTGGTCGACACCTGAATAATCTGCTCTATTTCCGAGGGGACCTCATGAAGACACAGATGAAGAAACACAACAAGCTATTAGCCTCCGTGATCGCGACCACGCTCGCGGCCGCAGTCGGTGTGCCGACCACGAGCTGGGCACAGTCTGCGGAAGCCACGTTGCGCGGCAAGGCCGCCCCGAGCGCGAAGATCACCGCCAAGAATGTGGCGAACGGTTCGAGTCGTACCACGACGGCTTCAGCCGATGGCAGCTACGTACTCGTCGGCTTGACGCCTGGCATCTACCGGGTCGATGCCGGTGCAGGTACCGAGCGCGTGGTCACGCTGAACGTGGCCACCACAGCCTCACTGGACCTGACCGGCGCGGCAACCAAGGTGCCCGAAGGCACGCTGGCGGACGTTGCCGTCAATGCCCAGAAGTTGGTCGAGGTGAAGACCTCAGAAGTGGGGCGCATCGTCTCGATGGACCAAATTGCCTCGGTACCGCAGTTGACGCGCAACTTCCTGGAGTTCGCCGATACCGTTCCCGGTGTGGTCTTCAACGTCGACTCGCGCGGCAAGACGTCGCTGCGCGGCGGCGCGCAGAACGACAATGCGGTCAACGTCTATATCGACGGTGTCGGTCAGAAAGGCTACGTCCGCTCGGGCCTGTCGGGCCAGACTGACAATACCCAAGGCAACCCGTTCCCGCAGTTGGCGATCGGTGAGTACAAGGTCATCTCGTCCAACTACAAGGCCGAATATGACCAGATTTCCTCGGCTGCTGTGACGGCGGAGACCAAGTCCGGTACCAATGAGTTCCACGGCGAGGGCTTCTATACCTACACCAACCAAAGTCTCCGTGCAGAAACGCCTGGTGAGGCGGCATCGAACAGGAAGACCGACTCCAATACGAAGGAGTTCGGCGCCTCGATTGGCGGCCCGTTGCTGCAGGATCAAGCACACTTTTTCCTCGCCTATGAAGGCAAACGCTACCAGACCCCGGCCACCGTCACGGTTGCCGGTGGTACACCGTCGGATATCGCCGCGGCGCTGCCTTCTGCGGTCAAGGCCCAGCTCGGGCCAATCACCTTGCCTTTTAACGAAGATCTCGTCTTTGCCAAACTCGACTGGGAGCCGACCGACAACGATCGCCTCGTCTTCGACGCCAAGATTCGTACCGAGTCGAGCCTCGGCGATCAGGCCGGGGTCGGCGTCGCCGCTTCAGCGGCCATCACGACGAAGAACACGGATAACCGCTATGCGCTACGCTGGCAGCACGACGGCGGCGCGTACTTCAACGAAGTGATCGCCACCTATGAGGATGCGTTTTTCCGTCCGCAGGGAAAGAACGGCGCCGTCAACGGTTCGGTCTACACCTGGAACAATGCCAATAACAACAGCAACATCATCGCTGTCGATGGCGTGGATCCGCGAGCGACTCAGAACAAGGGCCAGAAGGGCTACGCGCTCGCTGATGATCTGACGTTCAGTCACCTGAACTGGCAGGGCGAACACACCATCAAAATGGGTGCGAAGTTGAAGTGGGTCGATCTGACGGCTAAGGATGCCGAGTCCGGTTACAACCCGATTTTCAATTATGACGTCACCGCGGCCGGCGTGGCGCCGGATCCGTACAAAGCCACCTTTGCGATCGTGACCCCCGGGCAGTCGCCGGTAGCCTTCTCCAAGGATCGTCAGTTTGGGGTGTATTTGCAGGACGACTGGGCGGTCAATAATAAGCTGACCTTCAATCTGGGCGTTCGCTACGACATTGAGTGGAATCCCTCGTATCTCGACTTCGTGACGCCGAAGGGCCTGACCGACGCGTTCAACACGGTGATCGATCCAGCCACGGGTCTGACTTATGGTCAGAGCCTTGGGTTAAGCACCGATCCGAACGTGAAGATCAATATTAACGATTACATCTCTAACGGCCATAACCGCAAGGTGTTCAAAGGAGAGATCGCGCCGCGTCTGGGCTTCTCCTACGACCTCGACGAGGATCAGAAGCATGTGATCTTCGGTGGCTTCGGCCGCGCTTACGATCGTAATTTGTATGACTACCTGCAATTGGAAGTCACCAAGATGGCGTTGGCCGAGAGTTCGATCAGCTTTAACACGGCCGATCATCCCTGCACGGTGGGTGCAAACAATTGCTATGCCTGGGATCCGAGTTACCTATCCGGCCCTGCGGGATTGCAGTCGCTGGTCAGGGGCCAACTTGGCGAGCCCAACTTGATGAAGAATGATTTGAAGGTGCCGTATTCAGACCAGTTCACGGTTGGCTTCCGTAACAAGGTTGGGGACTGGAATACCAGCGTGGCGCTATCTCGCATCGTGAGTAAGGATGGGCTGGAGTTCGTGCTCGGCAACCGTGACCCGCAAGGCCGTTTCTTCACCAACGAGCCGTGGGGTGGCATCGGTCAGCCGTGGACCTACCCACCGCCGGGCATTGCGGCGAATCTCATTCTTGCCAAAAATGCGATCGAGACGCGTAACACGCAGGTCACATTCTCGGCGGATAAGCCGTTTACAGAAGCTTCGGGTTGGGGGACGACGTTCGCCTATACCTTCACGAGCGCCACACAGAACCGTGACATCAATGAGCATTACGTGTTCGACGGTCCAACGGCGAACGTCTATCCGTTCATCCGTTCGAATGCGGCGGCCAAGCACCGCATTGTGGCGACCAGTACGGTGAAGGGTCCCTGGGACATGATGTTCGGGGCGAAGTTAACGTTGGCCTCACCGATTCCATTCAATGGCATTCAATGCTATTGGAATGCGAGTTTGTTCCCTGATGGTGGGCCGTGTTACCCGACGTCGTTGGCGCCGGATAACTCGCTGGCGATCAAAACGGTAGACATTGAGGTCACCAAGAACATTCATCTCATGGGTAAGAGTTCGATGTATGTGCGTCTAGATGCGATGAACGTCTTTAACGCACGTAACCTCGTGGACTATAACCTGACGAATGGGTCCAATGGCTTGTTCAATGGAATCAGCTATAACCAGTCTGGCAATATGTCAGGGACGCCGCGGCAGTTGCGCGTGACCTTCGGCGCGAAGTTCTAAGGGCTGAGGGCCCGGGCGGTCATGCCGCCCGGGCTTGCATTACACTAGAACCGGCGGCGTTGTGCCGCCGGCTTTTTTTAGGGCGCTTGCCATGTCCCGGAATCTGCTCCGTTCGATCGTCATTGTCGGCGGGGGTACGGCCGGCTGGATGAGCGCGGCCGCGCTTGCGAAGGCCTACGGTAGCCATATCGCGATCCGCGTGGTCGAGTCCGATGACATCGGTACCATCGGCGTCGGCGAAGCGACTGTGCCGCATCTCAAAACTTTTAACGATGTGTTGGGCATTGACGAAATCGATTTCGTCAAAGCGGTGCAAGGCACCTTCAAGCTCGGGATTCAGTTTGTCGACTGGGGTCGGCTCGGGTCTTCTTACATTCACGGCTTCGGCGATATTGGCCATCCTTATGGGATGCTGCCGTTTCACCAGTACTGGTTGAAGGCGGTACAACAAGGCTATGGCGGTGAGATCGGCGATTACTCGGTGCATACGCGAGCCGCTACGCGCAATAAGTTTATGACCTCCGCTAGCGATGTCGGGCCCAACTCGCCGCTTGCACATATTGCGCATGCCTATCACTTCGACGCCGGCCGCTATGCCCAGTTCCTGCGCCATTATGCCGAGGCGCGCGGTGTGGTGCGTACGGAAGGCGAGATTGTGGAGGTGCTGCTGCGCCCGGACGATGGTTTTGTGGAGACCGTGCGTCTGAAGAGTGGGGAGCGAATTGCGGCGGACCTGTGGATCGATTGTTCCGGCCAGCGCGGTATTTTGATTGGGCAGGCGCTCAAGACCGGCTACGAGGACTGGACCCACTGGTTGCCTTGCGATCGCGCCATTGCGGTGCCCTCGGTCAAGCTCGGTGAGCCGACGCCCTATACCCGTTCGACCGCGCGGACCGCCGGATGGCAATGGCGTATTCCGCTGCAACATCGCACCGGTAATGGCGTGGTCTACTCCAGCGCCTTCCTCAGCGATGACGAAGCGCAGGTCCAGTTGCTGGCTAATCTCGATGGCGCACCCCTGGCGGATCCGCGCCGGATTCGTTTCACGACCGGACGTCGCCGGCAACAGTGGAACAAGAACGTGGTGGCGGTTGGCTTGTCCAGTGGTTTTATGGAACCACTGGAATCCACCAGCATTTATCTCATCCAGACGGGCATCGGTCGGCTGGTTGAGTTACTGCCGGACCGCCGCATGAGTCCTCTCGTGCGCGACCGCTACAACGCGCAAGTGGCGTTTGAGTATGAACGCATTCGTGATTTTTTGATCATGCACTACAAAGCGACGCAGCGAACGGACACGCCGTTTTGGCGACATTGTGCTGAGATGGCGATTCCGCAGCGGCTGCAGGACTGTATTGATTTGTTCCTCGACAGCGGCCGATTCTTCCGTGAGAACGACGAAATGTTTGCAATCACCAGTTGGGTTCAGGTCATGATCGGCCAAGGCTTTCAGCCCAGTGGCTACCATCCGGCGGTGGATTTATTGACTGATCAGGACCTGCGCCAGTACGTACAGGGGATCCGGGCTGTGATCCAGAACTGTGTTGAAGCGATGCCCAGTCACGCGCAGTTCATCGCGCGACATTACGCAGCGCCCAGTTTATGAAGGGGCAGCATCGTTTTTTTGGCGTACTGCTGCTCGCACTATTTGGGGCGGTGGCGTGTGGCGGCGGGAGTGTCGGTGCCCTGGCGACGCCGGCGCCACGACCGACGAGTGCAGGCCCGGCGACTGCCGCACAGTTGGATGATCTAGAGCATCGCTCGTTCAACTATTTTTGGGATTCGGCTAACCCGGATAATGGGCTGGTGCCGGATCGTTATCCGACACGGACCTTTGCTTCGGTAGCTGCGGTGGGCTTTGCCCTGACAGCCTATCCGGTGGGCGTGGAGCGTGGTTGGGTATCCCGTGCTGCGGCGGCGAGTCGGACGCTGCTGACCTTGCAGTTCCTGCGCGACCTGCCGCAGGGCGATGCGCCGACGGGGACCGCGGGCTTCCATGGTTTGTTTTATCACTTTCTCGATCTGACGACGGGGCTGCGCTTTCAGACCAACGAGTTGTCCCCCATTGATACGGCTCTATTGATGGCCGGCGTGCTCGCCGCCGAGCAGTACTATACCGGCGCTGATGCCACCGAGAGCGCGGTCCGTGCGGTCGCCGAAGCACTCTACCAACGCGTTGAGTGGGACTGGCTTGCCGACGTCGAAGGGCTGATCGCCATGGGCTGGAAGCCCGAGACGGGTGTGTTTTCCGCCCGCTGGGTGGGCTATAACGAGGCAATGCTGCTGTATGTGCTGGCGCTGGGTTCGCCGACACACCCGGTCCCACCCACCGCCTGGACGGGTTGGACACGCGGTTACGACGGCACTTGGGGTACGGAGTTTGGCCAGACTTATTTACGCTTCCCACCCTTGTTTGGCCATCAGTACTCGCATCTGTGGATTGACTTCAACGGCATCCAAGACGCCTACATGAAGGCGAAGAACAGCGACTATTTCCGCAACAGCCGCGCCGCGACCTATGCCCAGCAGGCGTATGCCGCACGCAATGCGCTCGGTTACAGCGGTTATGACGCGCAGGTCTTTGGCGTGACCGCTTGTGACGGGCCCGGCGCGCTGACGCTGGTGGTGAACGGTGTGAGTCGTACCTTTTTAGGTTATGCCGGTCGTGGTATGGGTGGCATCGATACTTACGATGACGGGACGCTCGCGCCCACCGGGGTGGTGTCTTCCATCGTGTTCGCGCCGGAGATTGTGTTGCCGGCGATTGCTGCGCTGTTGGCGCGTTATGGGGATTACTTGTACGGTCCTTATGGTTTTCTGGACGCCTTCAACGCAACGGTCCCCGACAGCGCGCCGGTACAGAGCGGTCGCGTCATCCCGGGCAAGGGTTGGGTGGATGTCGACTACCTTGGGATCGACGAGGGCCCGATCGTCGGGATGATCGAAAACTATCGCACGGGCCTGATCTGGACGCTGATGCAAACCAACCCGGCGATCAAGCACGGACTGAAGGCTGCCGGATTCAGCGGTGGTTGGGTGGATACGCCTTGAGGCGACGTTGCGCGTTCGCCGCGGTGCCGCTGTTGCTAGGCCTTATAGGTTGTGGCGCGCACCGCGACGTCGTCGAGTTGCGCTTCTGGGCGATGGGTCGCGAGAGTGAAGTGCTCGCCAGTCTGATGCCTGCCTTTGAGCGTGAGCATCCGGGTATTCATGTGCGGGTGGAACAGTTGCCATGGACTGCCGCGCATGCAAAATTGCTCACGGCAGTGGCCGGCGACTCGACGCCGGATCTGTGTCAGTTGGGCAATACTTGGGTGGCGGAACTGGCTGATCTGGGTGCCTTGCGCCCGCTCGATGCTTATTTGAAAGTGGATACTGCGATTGCGGCAGCAGATTACTTTCAGGGAATCTGGGATACGAATCGTGTCGGCGGTACGCAGTATGGCGTGCCCTGGTACGTCGATACCCGTCTGCTGTTCTACCGCAAAGATATTTTGGCTGCAGCCGGTTACACCAGCGTACCCACCGATTGGGCCTCGTTTAAAACACTGCTGCACAAAATTCGCGCGCAATCGCAGGGCACGCGCTACGGGATTTTGCTGCCATTGAATGAGTACGAGCCGATGCTCTCGTTGGCGCTACAGTCGACGACGCCGGTGCTGAAGGAGAATGGCACGCGGGGCAATTTCTCCAATCCGGACTTTATCGCCGCTTTCACTTATTACATTTCGTTGTTCTACGAAGACTTGGCGCCACCGGTCACGAATTCCCAGATTTCTAATGTCTGGGATGAGTTCGGTCGTGGCTATTTTGCGTTCTATGTCACCGGTCCGTGGAATATCGGCGAGTTCCGTCGCCGATTACCACCGGCGCTGAATGGCCAGTGGGGCACCGCGCCGCTACCGGGACCGCACGGACTGGATGCCTCGATTGCGGGTGGGGCTAGCCTTGCGGTGTTTAAAAATAGTGCGCATCCACGCGAAGCCTGGGCACTGGTCGATTATTTGAGTCGTCCCGCGGTGCAGGAACGTTTCTATGCCTTGACCGGGGACTTACCGGCGCGCCGTTCGGTGTGGGCGAGTGGCTCGGTGAAAGACGATCCGCTGACCGGGGCCTTTCGCGACCAGTTAGAGCGGGCACGCCCCGTGCCGCCGGTCGCGGAGTGGGAACAGATCATGACGGAATTGCGCCTGATGGCGGAGCACGTGGTTCGGCATGAGTACACCCCAGCAGAAGGCGCATTGGAGCTGGATCGGCGCGCCGATCGCATGCTGGCCAAGCGGCGTGCGCTGGTATTGGCGGGGCAGTTGCCATGAAGCGGCACCAATGGGGTTGGTTATTGGCAGGACCTGCACTGATTGTGATCGCGGTATTTTTCCTGCTGCCGGTCCTCGCTGCACTCGCGCTCTCGCTGACCGATTACGATCTGTACGCGATCGCCTCCATCCACAACGTGCGTTTCGTCGGACTGCGCAACTATGCGGACCTGCTTGGCAATCCCTTGTTCTGGCAGGCGCTAGGCAATACCTTCTATTTTGTCCTTGTCGGTGTGCCGCTCAGTCTGGCCGCTTCGCTGGGGGGCGCGGTACTGGTGCACTCCAAATGGGCTTCCTGCAGAGGGTTGTTCCGGACCGCCTATTTTGCCCCGTCGGTGACGACCGTCGTGGCGGTGGCCGTGATTTGGCGGTACTTGCTGCACACCCGTTACGGTTTGATCAATTACGCTTTGGGCCATGTGGGCATTGCGCCGATCGATTGGTTGGGCGATCCGCATTGGTCGATGCCGGCCATCATCCTGTTCGCGGTGTGGAAGAACTTCGGCTATAACCTCGTCATTCTGCTGGCCGCGTTGGGTACCATTCCCGCAGATCTATACGAAGCAGCGGACCTAGATGGCGCCGGCGCCTGGGCGCAGTTTCGGCTGGTGACGGTGCCGTGTATCCGCGGCACGCTCACTTTTGTCGGCATCTTGACGGTGGCGGGTTACTTCCAGCTGTTCGCCGAGCCGTATGTGATGACCCAAGGTGGACCCGCGCAGAGCACGATGTCGGTGTTGTATCTGCTGTATGACGAAGGCTTCAAGTGGTGGAACCTCGGCCGTGCTTCCGCCGTCGCCTTCGTGCTGTTTCTACTGATGTATGCCAGCGCACTGCTGCAAGCGCGGCTGACGCGGGAGCCGGCGGCATGAACAGCAGACGCCTGCTGGTGAACACCTTGTTGGTGTTGACGGCAACAGTGACGTTGTTTCCACTCTTGTGGATGGTCTCGGTGAGTTTGATGCCCGCCGGTACCGCCGCGACTTATCCACCGCCGTTGCTGCCGGGTCACCCCACCCTCGCGAACTACCGGGAACTGTGGACGCATGCCGGTATGGCGCGGAATCTATTGAACTCCCTGCTGCTGGCCAGCGTGGCGACGATGTTGTCGCTGACACTGAACGTGGCAGCCGGTTATGCCTTTGCAAAGATTGATTTTCCAGGCCGGGCACGTCTGGCCAAGGGCTTGCTGGCCGCGTTGGTCATTCCAGCGCAGGTGGCGATGCTGCCGTTGTTTTTAGAACTGAAGGCGTTGGGATTAGTGGATACCTATGCGGGTGTGCTGGTGCCTTCGTTGGCTGGCATTTTCAGTATTTTTTTGGTCCGGCAAGCGGCGCTGTCGATTCCCCATGAGTTGATCGACGCGGCCCGCATTGATGGGGCCTCCGAGTGGACGATTTATACCCGGGTCGCCGTGCCCTTGATGCGACCGATGCTGGTCACGCTCGGCGTGTTCACCTTCCTCGGCAGTTGGAATGACTTTTTATGGCCGTTGATCGTTTTGAATGACTCCGAGCGCTATACCTTGCCAGTGGCGCTGGCGGCGTTGTCGCGCGAACACGTGCAGGACAACGAACTGATGATGGCCGGTAGTGTGGTGACGGTTCTGCCGGTGCTGGCCTTGTTCCTGGTGTTGCAACGGCATTACCTCGCGGGTCTCATGGCCGGTGCGGTGAAAGGATGAACCGCTGTCCGCTCAAAGTGGTGCTGTGCGGATTGGTGTTCGGACACTGCGTACGGGCGGAGCCGATCGCGCTGCTCGCGCAGGCGGAGCCTTGGGCGTCGGTTGCCTCAGACGATGTGATGGTCGCGACGGCGCCCACGGCAACGGGGGGTATTGCGATCGCCTGGGACTACCACGCGCACGCCGGCTACGCGGGGGCGGCGCGCGCAGCGCCGATCGATTGGCCCGAAGACTTTGAGCTCAATATCCCGCTCAAGGGTGATCTCAACGGCAATGTACTCGAACTCAAGTTTGCCGACGCCGCCAATGAGAATGTGTGGTGGGTGCGGCAGGTCAAGCTAGCCATCCCCGCAGCCGGTACCGTTCTCAAGATCCGTCGCCGCGAGATCCTCTTCGCGTGGGGCCCGAGCCTGCAGCATGCGTTAACGCAGACCGCTCGCTTGGAGCTGGTGGTGACCGCGCAATCCGGTGCGCCGGGTGCAATTGAAGTGGGCCCCCTAACGCTCACGCCGAAAGCGCCAGCGCCTGCACAGCCCCCACCGGTCACAGTGTTGCAGGGTGCGCAGCGGGTACTGTTATCGGCGCTCTCGACCGTGCCGTTGCCGGTCACCGCGCCGCTGGTGATTGACTGGGGCTTCGTGCAGGAGAGCGGGGGGGCTCGCGTACAGTGGCAAGCGGCAGGTCCGCATCATTACACGTTGGAGCATTCGGTCGATGGCCTCGAGTACACGCCGATGGCCGACATCACGGGCGCAGGCCGTGTCGATTGGGTCGACTTTCCGGCCACGGACGCGCAGTACTGGCGCTTGCGGCCGGCAGCGGATACACCCGATCTGGGTCGTTTGGTGGCGCTTGCACCCCAGCCCGGTGCATTTGGGGAGGATCCCAATCACCGCATTGCAGCGATCGCGCGCGAGCGTCCTCGTGGAGAGTATCCGCGCGGGTGGCTTGAGCAGACGGCGTGGACCGTGCTGGGTATGCCCGAGGGCGGCGTCGATACGGATCTACTCTCCGAGGATGGCGCATTCGAACTGGGCGTCGGCGGGCCGTCGTTGGAGTCCTTCCTGACCATCGATGGGGTCCGCGAGAATTGGGCCAACGCGACCTCCCACGTGGCGCTGGAGGGCGAGGACCTGCCGATGCCTTCGGTGACGCGCCAGCACGGGCCCATCGCGCTCACGGCAACGGCATTCGCGACGGCACGGGGGGCGGCCAAGAACAGCATCCTGATCTACCGTCTGGAAAATTATGATGACGTGACCCATGTCGTGGACTTGGATCTCTCGGTGCGGCCCTTGCAGGTGAATCCGCCGACCCAGTTTTTGAATGTGGCGGGTGGCTACACGCCGATCCGAGCGATCGCTTGGGAAGCGGCGCGGTTGATGGTGATGACGCCGACCCAGACGATCGCGCTGACGCCCAGCCATCCTCCGGAGGCCATTAGCCTCGGCGCGTTTGATGGGTCACTGCCCTCCGGTTTGCCGACGCGGTGGCGCGTGCCGGCGCCGCTTGTGGGCCACGCCGTTGGTGCGGATCTGGAGACGGGTGCGTTGCGCTTTCACCGGGTGTTGCGCGCGCACGGTCGCGTGGAGATGGCGCTGTGTGTCGATCGTCTCGCGCAAGACAACGCCGTCGTTTGGCGACCGACGCGCTGCACGAACACGCAGGTGGGACAGCACTATCGGTCCATTACGGCCGGATGGCGCACGCGCCTGCACAAAGTCACCGTCGATGGTGAGGGGGGGCTAGCGCACGATGTACGGGACGCGATTCGTAGTGCGCATGCCCACTTGCTGGTCTCAGCGGACGGGCCGTGGTTGCGCCCCGGTACGCGCGCCTATGCGCGCTCGTGGATTCGCGATGGTGCGATGATGAGCGCCGCCTTGCTGCGCCTCGGTGAAACCACCGCGCCCATCGCTTATCTCGACGCCTGGGCGGGCATCCAGTACGCCAGTGGCAAGGTGCCGTGCTGCCACGACGGGCGCGGTGCTGACCCGGTGCCGGAGAACGATAGTACGGGTGAATTTTTGTATCTAGCCGCGCAAGTGTTGCAATACGCAGGGCCAGAGGGTCGTCGCCATGTAGAAATGGCTTATCCACAGCTGCAGCGCGCGGTGGCGTATATGGACGCGCAGCGGGCTGAGACACTTGCTCAGGGCGCGGCGAGCGATTACGCCGGGTTGCTGCCCAAATCGATTAGCCATGAAGGCTATTCGGGGCAGCCGATGCATTCCTACTGGGACAATTTCTGGGGCTTACGCGGCTACAGTGACGCGGTCATGATTGCGACCACCTTGGGCCATCGCGAGGATGCGCAGTCGTTTGCGCAGGCACGCGCGGTATTTAGCGCCGCCGTACAACGCAGCCTTGTACGATCCATGGCAGTACATGGCAATGCGTACTTGCCAGGAGCCGCTGATTTGGGCGACTTTGATCCGACCTCGACCACGATTGCGCTGTCGCCGGGTACGGGCGGCGAGGATGTGCCACCGCAGGCCTTGCGCGAGACCTTCGAGCGTTATTGGACTTTTTTCACCGCACGGCGCGATGGTCAGCAGCGGTGGGACGCCTACACGCCTTACGAATGGCGCAACGTGGGTGCGTTGGTGCGTCTTGGGCAGCGCGACCGGGCGTTTGAAGCATTCCGATGGTTTTTCAACGCACGGCGACCCCATGCCTGGAACCAGTGGCCCGAAGTGGTGACCCAGGATGCCCGCGCGCCGCGCTTCATTGGGGATCTGCCGCACGGCTGGGTGGCGTCGGACTTCCTGCGCGCCGCGCTGGATCTGTATGCCTATGACGACATGCGTATGGGCCGGCTGGTACTGGGCGCGGGCTTGCCGCGCGCCTGGCTGCTGGGGCGCGGCGTGACCGTGAACGCCTTAGTGACGCCTTGGGGCCGCCTGTCCTATCGGGCGCGGCGTGTCGGTACCGCGCTCGTTATTACCTTCAAACAGATGCCTGCGGCGCCCGGTGGTGTCGTGCTGGATTTTCCTGGGCTGCGTGCCGATGCGGTCGCCCGCGTCGATGGCCGGCGTGTGGCGACCGTTTCGGGCCGCCTGACTTTGCTGCAGCCCGCCAACAAAATTGTCATTGCAGGTGATTGATGTGACGGATGTGACTGAGCACCAGTCGGATGGTGTGCCCGTGCGTGTCCCGGTCATCCTTGGCGATGGCCGTTATCGGGCGCTGTTGACGCCCACGGGCTCGGGTACGGCCGTGTTCGACGATTATCTTCTGACCGGTTGGGCCGATGATCCGTGCCTTGATGAGCACGGCTTGGCCTTAGTCATTCGCGCGTTGGATGGTGGCCGACCGTGGAGCGCCTGTGGCACGCCGATGGCGGTATCCCGTCGCGTCACCGTGGTGCCAGACGGCGTCCAGTTGGACAGTGCCGAGGGTGCGCTGGAGGCCCGGGTGACCGTGCGGGTGTTTGACTGCGCGGAGCAGCGCACGCTGCGGCTGCGTAACCGCGGGACGACGCCGCTGGTGCTGGAAGTGACTGCCGTGTGTGATGTAGTGCTCAACCCACCCGATGCGCAGGAGGGTCATCCCGCGTTCAGCAAACTGTTCGTCCAGACCGCCTGGGATGCACAGCACCAGGGTTTGGTGGCGCTGCGGCGGCCACGCCAAAACGGCGAGCAGCATCCGGCGTTGGCGCTGTGTTTGCAGGGCGCGCCGATTGTCAGTTATGAAACGGATCGCGCCCGCTGGCTCGGTCGCGGCCGCTCGGCGGCGCAGGCACAGGGTCTGTGGGCGGCGTTATCCAACACGACCGGCAGTGTGCTTGATCCGGTGCTCGCACTGCGCGTACGGATCTCGCTGCCGGCGCAGGGTGAGGCCGTCTTGGTGGCGACACTCGGTGCGGCGGATACGCGTGCCGACCTGTCGGCGGCACTACGCGCCGAGGGCCCGATTGCAAGTGCGCGCGCGGCGGACGCGGATACCCTGCCGCCGGTACTGCAGGGGCGGATCACGGGGACGCTTGCGGCGCGCGCCGTTGCAGGCGCGGGTGCGCCGGGGTCCACCCCGGTGGGCGCAGGGTCCGTGACGCGTCCCGTCAATGGGTACGGTGAGTTCGTCCAGAGTGGCGAGTATCGGATCGTGCTCACGCGCACAGCGGACGGCACGTTAGATTTGCCGCCGATGCCCTGGACCAACGTACTGGCGAACGAACAGGACTTCGGTGTGCTGGTGAGTGAAAAGGGGGCCCTGACCACCTTCAATGGCAACAGCCGACTGCATCGATTGACCCCATGGCGCAATGATCCACTCGTAGATCCGCATGACGAAGCATTCTTCTTGCGGGACGAAGACAGCGGCGCTTATGCATCATTGCTGCCGGGGCCGGCGCCTGGCGCGGCGGCCTATGAGGTGCGGCACGGTTTTGGTTACACCACTTACCGCCACGAGAGTCTAGGGCTGCAAATCGAGGCGACGGTGTATGTACCGATGGATGCGCCGGTGCGGGTACTGTCCGTACAGCTCAGCAACAGCAGTGCGGGGCCACGACGCCTCGCGCTGTATCAGATGGCCACATTGGTGCAAGGGGGAACACCCACCGAGACCCGCGCGGCAATCGCGGTGACGATCGATCCCGCGCGTGCGTGTGTGCTTGCCACTAATGCAATGGCTGGTCCCTTTGCCGGCCGCGTGCTGTTTAGCACCATGGTCGGTGTGACCATCAGTGACGCTTCGATCGACCGACGTGTCGTCTTGGGTTGTCCCGGGTCGAGGGCAGCGCCGGCCGCGGTGGTGCTGGGTGGTCCACTCGCGGTGGGTCAGGCCGGTGAGGCGATGGCCGCACAGCGTGCGCTCGTGACGATTGGTCCGGGCGAGACGCTGGAGTGCGCGATGCTGCTTGGTGAAGTGGCCAGTCTCGCGGCACTGGACGCGTTGCGCCTGCGCTTTTGTCGCGTGGGTGTTGCTGCTGGCTTGACCGCCGTGCGCCAGTATTGGTCGCAGCTGCTGTCGGCGACACGGATCACGACGCCCGTACCTGCGCTCGATCAGGTCATGAATGGATGGCTCGGTTATCAGACACTGGTGTGTCGTCTTTGGGCGCGCAGTGCCTATTACCAGTCCGGCGGCGCCTATGGTTTTCGCGATCAATTACAGGATGCATCCAGTTTCGCGCTAGCGCATCCTACGTTGTTGCGCGCGCAGATCTTGCGCAACGCAGCGCATCAGTTTGAGGCCGGTGACGTGCTGCATTGGTGGCACCCGCCAACGAGTGTCGGTATACGCACTCGCTTCGCCGATGACTTGCTCTGGTTGCCCCACCTGACGGCCCATTATCTTGCGAGCACGGGTGATTTGGCAGTGCTCGACGAATTGGTGGGTTTCAGAGCGGGGCCCACGCTCGCGGCCGACGAGGACGAACGGTACTTTGCAAGTGCGCTCGCGCCCACCACGGCCACGGTGTACGAGCATTGCGTTCGGGCGCTGCGCCGCGCAATGACGACTGGTCGCCATGGCTTGCCGCTGTTTGGTTGTGGTGACTGGAACGACGGCATGAATCGGGTCGGTCGTCTCGGACGCGGTGAGAGCACGTGGATGGGGTTTTTTCTGATCGCCACCATGGACGCGTTCGCGCCCTATGCGAAGGCGCGCGGGGACGTGGCGCTGCTGGACGAAATGGCCGCCTATCGTGCGCCGTTGGTGGTCGCGTTGAATGAGGCGGGCTGGGATGGCGGTTGGTACCGACGCGGTTACTACGATTCCGGCGCGCCCTTGGGCTCCAAGGAGTCCGATGAGTGCCAGATCGATGCCTTGGCGCAGGCCTGGGCGGTGATTTCTGGAGTGGCGTCGCCCGAACGCACGACCCTCGCGTTGGATGCGTTACTCGCGCAGTTGGTCTCCTTCGATGAGGGACTGGTGCGCTTGCTGGCGCCGCCATTCGTCAACACGCCCGAAGATCCCGGCTACATCAAAGGCTATGTGGCCGGTGTGCGTGAAAATGGGGGCCAGTACACGCATGCCGCGTTGTGGGCAGCGAAAGCGCTCTTGTTGGCTGGGCGACGCGACGAGGGTGCGCGACTGCTTACCCTGCTCTCGCCGGTCAGTCACGCCGAAACGCCAGCCGCTGTGGCGCGCTATCAGGTTGAACCCTATGTCATTGCGGCGGATATTTATGGCGTTGCGCCGCATGTCGGGCGCGGTGGCTGGACCTGGTATACCGGCTCGGCAGGCTGGATGGTGCGGGTGACGCTGGAGAACTTACTCGGCGTGATGGTCGAGCAGGGGCAGCGACTGGTGATCGCGCCGTGCATCCCGGACACCTGGCCGGGTTACACCGTGGTCTTGCGCCGAGAGGAAGGGACCATGTACACGATCCGCGTGGTCACCGAGGGCGGTGCTAGCATCGTGCAGGCCGCGACCCTCGATGGGGTGGCTGTGCAGACCGAACCGGGACGCGTCGTGGTGCCGCTGTGCGGGGATGGTGCGGCGCATACTATTGAGGTTCGGCTTGGTGCCGGCGCGGCGCAGGGATCGTGACAAATGCAAAGGATGACGCGATGACGCGGTCGTTTCCGGCGGGATTTCTCTGGGGTGCCGCGACGGCGGCGTATCAGATCGAGGGTTCGCCATTGGCGGATGGTGCGGGCGAGAGCATCTGGCATCGCTTTAGTCATACGCCCGGGCGCATCGCCAACGGGGACACGGGGGACATCGCCTGTGATCACTACCGGCGCTGGGAGTCGGATCTGGACCTGATGGCGTCGCTCGGTCTCAAGGCCTATCGCTTCAGTCTCAGTTGGAGTCGGCTGTATCCCGAGGGAACCGGCCGCTTCAATCCGGCCGGTGCTGCCTTCTATGACCGGTTGGTCGACGGATTGTTGGCGCGCGGTATTGAACCCTACGTCACGCTCTATCACTGGGATCTGCCGGCGGCGCTGGATGATCGCGGCGGTTGGGTCAATCCCGACAGCGCCGAGTGGTTTGCAGAGTATGCCCGCGGCGCCTATCGGCTACTGGATGGGCGTGTACGCAATTGGGTCACGTTGAATGAGCCATGGGTCATCGCGGATGGCGGTTACCTGCACGGCGTGTTGGCGCCGGGGCATCGCAGTGCGTGGGAGGCGCCCCGAGTCAGCCACAATCTGTTGCGTGCACATGGATTGGCGGTACGGGCCTACCGCGCTGAAGGCGCACATCGCATCGGGTTGGTGCTGAATCTGGAACCGAAGGTGGCTGCTAGCGATGCGCCTGCGGATCTAGCGGCCGCCGCGCGCGGGGACGCGTATATGAATCGGCAGTATCTCGATCCGGTTTTTAAGCAGTCACACCCGGAAGAGTTGGCCGATATTTTTGGGCCTGGTTGGCGCCAACCGCCGGCTGCTGATTACGCGCTCACCGGTGAGAAGATTGATTTTCTGGGTATCAACTATTATTCCCGGGGGCTGACAGTGAACGATCCGTCCGCTTGGCCGGTACGAATTCGTACGATCAAGAACCCCAGCGCGACTTACACCGAGACCGGCTGGGAGGTCGTGCCGGCGGCCTTCACGGCATTACTGGTGCGGGTGGCGCAGGAGTACGGCAATCCGCCCGTCTACATTACCGAGAACGGCAGCGCGTTCTATGACCCACCGGTCGCGCGTGCGGGGCGCATCGATGACCCGTTGCGTACGCAATACCTGCAGGATCATCTGGGCGCCGTGCACGCCGCGATTGCGCAAGGCGCCGATATTCGCGGTTATTTTGTATGGAGTTTGCTCGACAATCTCGAGTGGTCGCTCGGCTATGGCAAGCGCTTTGGCATCGTGCATGTCGATTATGCGTCGCAGGTGCGGACCCCAAAGGCGAGTGCTTTGTATTACCGCGACGTGATTCGACGCAATGCACTTTGAAGGGGCAGCGCAGCGGGGTATCGCCGAACCGACCGAGTGCCAGGATGGTGTTCCTGATCCAGGACATCCGTGCTGGCCACCGGGCGCCACGATGCGCAGGTTCAGTTATTGGAGACGCATACGTCCGTGCCATCCAGTGGCATGGTGAAGACGTACTGCGCGTTGTTCATTTTGTTGTTGGAGCCCGTGACGTACTGGGTCAAGCCGGTCGGATCAGGCGGCCAAGCGGCAGTGCCGATGCAAGCGCCGGTCACCCAATGCTTGTCGCTGTCATAGCGACCGCCCTGCACCGCAGGCGCCGCGCCGTTTTGAAAGGTGATCTGCGTCGCGTACGGGCCCTCGATGGCCGCCTTGTGGGGCGGCGCATTGAAGTGGGGGATGACGAGTACCCGGGTGCCGGGCTTGACTCTCGCCTCACAGCGGCTCTGCCAGCTATACGTGCCGGACGTGGTCAGTACGCGCTGTACCGCGCATGCGCTGACGCCGGCAGATGCAAAACCGCCGCTGACGGGCGTGGCAAAGTTCGCAGCAGTGAACCACGCGGTATTGCTGTTGTTGTTGAGGAAGACCACCGTCCCCGCGTTCGCGTTCGCGCTCAGGCTGATGGCGCTGGCGAGCGCCAACGCGAGGCTGCGCCGAGCAATAGTATGACGCGTCATTGTCCACCTCCTGCGCCGCAGCACCTGCTACTGCGCTGTCTGCTTTGTGGTTGACTGTACGCTGAGTGGACAGCCGGTGGGGCTGAAAGCGCCAGCAAAATTAGGCTAAAAAAGGTGTTATCTACCTAGCATTGTTCACATCACGCACACGGTTGCGCGCGCGTGACGGCCGTTCTTTACTCTCAATCAATTGCTCGTAGGTTCGATCCCTACACGCCCACCAATGCCCCAGACCTCGCTCGCATCTATCCGGCGGGATCCAGCTCGTAACCGTATGCTACGTGTTTCGGGCGAGCCGAGCGCGTGCGGCATCGCTCTTATGCAGCCCAGCCCCTCTTTAGCGGCTTTTTAAACGACGCGCACGCTCGCAAATAGAAATTAATAAGATTATGGTAGGGAATCCCATTCTGTGCTGAGAGGCTCTTGCAGTAGTCCACGGTGCCGCTATCCAAGCGGCTGGTGATCTGCCGCTTCGTCTTTCGAACGTATGGATTCGGTGTTGATTGTGAGAAGTCGTCGTTTTTTTCAGTGTCCTTGCATTGTAATTAATGACCATTAGGTCCTCTTGCAAGGCAGACGCGTAGCCGCCGTGGCGCGTCGCGCAGGCAACCCCTGCGACTGGCAGCGAGAATTGAGCCCCCGGCGGGCACTAGATCTGCCATCCTCGTCGTTTGTGTTACCGACTGCTAGGGAAGGTCTGCAAAAGTCATACGCAAGTAGGCCCGACGTGAGACAGTAGAGCCATGAAACAAATCAGTCTTGCCAATACCGGATTTGAGCTTGTCACCAAGCGCACGCGCAAGCGTGAATTTCTTGA